>Ga0115008_10005665_pt1 | contig 10297 bp, 9 predicted proteins | sample FraStrMetagenome_FD_87164 | JGI IMG/M metagenome (GOLD analysis project Ga0115008, IMG submission 87164) | Marine eukaryotic phytoplankton communities from Arctic Ocean - Fram Strait ARC3M Metagenome | ecosystem: Environmental > Aquatic > Marine > Oceanic | place: Fram Strait | collected 2012-06-18
AAAAAAAATTTGTATTTATGTGACCTTCAGGACCACTTTTATAAGCCCACAGAAAAAATTTCCCCTAAAAACCCACAGAAACGAAATTTCATTTTTGTGTGGCATCCCTACCCATGGGTAGGGTTTCCGCTTAAAACACCGGAAAAAATCTTTTTTAAAGATAGCGTATTTTTGACCACAGAATCTTAATCTGCATGTCTGAAAACCCTTAAATCAACTTTCAAACAATAAAAGAAATTTCAGAATTGAACTTTGGGAAAGGTCAGGAACTTCGAATTTCGGCTCTTTTTCAGAAAATCGGCTGCCATTTTCGATCCTTAAGGATCTAATCCCATTTGCTTTTTAGATAATTAATCTTTAGCCGATTCCGCATCTAGAACTGGTTTCAAAGTCTGAAAATTGTAAGATTAACCGGTTAAAATGGCGGTTGTAATGGTCAGACATGGGTGGGGTTGCGCTGGTGGGATTTTGGCAAATTTTTGGGGTTGACCTACGGGGACCAAACTCGGTGAGGTGAAAGGTCTCTCTGAGGTCAAGAAATTTTTGAAAAAAAAATTAAAAATTTTCATGCCCCGAGGCTAAAAAATTTTTTTTTTCAAATTCGATTTTTATGTCACATGGGCCATGTCTGACCATTAGCCTGAGCCATGTCACATGGCTCTTTTTCATTGAAAACAATGGAAAATTGATCGGATGGATTCTTGATCAAGTAAGAACCACTCAGAATCGAATATGAACACAAATTCAGATTCAATAAAGAAAAATCGCCGGTCCAACCAGCTGGTTAAAAGCCTGAAGTCATGAAATACAGCAGGCCATTTTATTTAAAAAGCCCGATAAGACCGGTTTTGGCTCCTCTTGCTAAGGTGATCAATCTTAGCTCGTCCCTAACCCCGCCCACCATCATTATCGGCAATTTGCCATTTTTCCTACTTTCGTCCCTTCTTATGGTTTTTTAAACCATTCTTTATAATATTTATATATCTTATTTTCTTTATGATTATTATTTCGTTAATTATGCATTAAAACCGGCTGGTTGGACCTTAGTTGGACTATAATTTTGGGTGAAAACCACACTGAAGATGTTTTGAACCCATTTGGGGCCTCTGTCCGCTGTCTTTCATGATTTTAGGCTTTTAACCGGCTGGTTAGACCGGCGGCTTTCTCGATTTAATCTGAATTTATGCTTTTATTCTATTCTGAGTGATTTTAAGTTGATCAAGAACCCGTCCGATCAATTTCCTTCTTTGGTCAAAAATATGCTCCAACAAAAAATTTTGGCTTTAAATTCTAAGTGGAAAGCCTACCCATAGCCTATGGGCCATAGGCTAGGTGATCTTTTGGTGGGGTGATTTTGCACCCCTGCCTTGAAGAATTTTTTGGGTCAACCAACTTCGGAATTATTATTAAAAGCCTACGCATTTTGAAACCGGTTTTCGAAAAATGCGTAGGCGTACAAGGACCAAAACTATAAAGGCTCGGAAATGAAAAAAGAAAAAAACCTTCAAAAAGCTCTTCGAAATCAGGAAGCTCCATCGGACTTTTTAGTTTTATCTTCAAAAAAGCAGTGAAAAACGCATTTGATTCCGTTCCATCGTCAAGTCCACCAGCTTTCTTGATTCCAGCGATGAGAATGTTTTTATAAAGCTCTTTGTTAGCTGGAAGACTTTCCAGGTTGTCAGCGAGATATTGAAGGATGATCGTAGTTGGCAAAGTCAGGCGCAAAAGTGGATCAAGAAGCTCGATAAGAGTTGAAGGAGAAATTTTGTCGAGAGAAGGAGACAGCGTTTCGGAAATTTGGATGAGAGTTATTTCGGCAGTTTTCTGATTCATCGCCATTGTAAGATAAATATAATCAAGCAACGATTTCGTGTCATTTATCAGCTCCCCAATCGTCGTCATTTCCGCCGTCTCGACACTGTACGAGTTTAACCTACTGAAGAAATTTGCCGAATCGAGAAACTGAACAAGCGAACAGTTGACAGCCATGATTCCAATCGCTTTTTCGAAAGTACTGAGACAAATGTACGTTTTTTCGATTTTTTCGTAAACTGCGAATTTTATTTCTAGACCGACAACGTCCGACCAGCAGATTGTTGTATTGGAATTTAGGATTTTAGATTTGAAGTTTTCAGATCGGAGACCCTCTGTTGTTAGTTTCATGTTGTGGTTTTCGCAGCCTTTTTGATGCTCTGTTTTTGAGAATTTATCGTTTTTTTTTTAATTTAGTTTGAGAAATTATGAAATTCTTATTAAAATGTAATTGAAAAAAATGTCTTTGATAATAAAGCTGAATTTATGGATGCACCTTCCCATAGCCAGTATCTTCATAAGCTGTTTGCCGCCTTTCCTCTCCGCCTCATCCAATTTCGTCAAATCGACGACCTTGACATGCGTCTCACTAATCAATTGTCGATCTAACCGTCGGTTTTTGGCACTATCGCCCGTTATTTTTAAATAATTAAAAATTGACGATACTGTATCGTCGATACAAGCATAATACAGCCGAGTCAAAAACCAAATGCCTGAATTGGTTCGCTCAGTCAGTAAATTCACCGTGTTCAGAAAACGGCATCGTGAATAATTTGAGCCGGCGTGCTGGTTCATCTGACCAAGAGCAGCTGAAGGAAGGATATATTCTTATTCTTCATTTTAAGAATTATTTTTATTTTGTCCTTTCCTGGAGTAAGCATTTTGTCTTTGACGATTCCCCATCCCTTTTTATCCGTTTTGAAAGATATCTTTCAGCATGCAAAAAATATAATAACCGGTTTAAAATAATAGTAGGTGTCAAATTAAAAAAAAATAATTTCCGGCATATTTTTGTCATTTTTCGTCAGATTTGTCATTTTTAGCCAGTTAAATAATCACTTTTCCCATGAGGTTAGAAAAAGGTTAATTTACATCGCAAAAAAATATATATTTCAATAAACGCTTTCCTTTTTCGCCGAGATAATAACTTCTGAGCTTCGCCGAGACATTCTTCCTCGCAGCGGGCTGTATTTTAATTTCAAATTAAATAAATCTCTTCCTTGATTTCAAACCTGATCGCGACCGAGTTCTTCTTTCCTATCATCTCTAGAATACCGCCGAGCGAGTTTCTTCTCTTGTGATTCTTTGGCTTGTTAGTGCTCGAACAGCAGGAGCTAAATATCTTCAAAAATCGCAAAATTTTCATTTTTTTTTTAAATTATCAAAAAATGTCTCGAGTTTCTCAGATCAGCAGAATTTCACGACATATGGATATATCGATTCTATTTGTTCAAACTAAACCGTTTTTTACCGTGAAAAATGCATAAAAAATGTAAATTTGAAAAACTGAGAAAATAAAAAGATGCAACTAGGTTAAGAAAAATGATAGTTCGAAGCTAATCACTCAAAAAATCAGGTTAATTATCAAAAGAGGTTACCTGGAGGACAAAGGCAAAGCCGGCAGCTGGATAAGACATTCCTTGTCATCATCATTTGAGCTGCTCATTTTTAACCTTGAAAATAAATGATTTATATTTAATAATAACTGCGGCTTTTTGGCGTCTCTTTAAATTCGAGTAAAATTATTTTTTAGGAACTGACAATTTTTCGCAAAAAATATGTCTTTTTATATGTTAAATGTCTCAATAAAAACCTAAATAATAAACATAACTTACCTTTTCAATAAGTTATTATGTCTCTTTTTTTCTTCTTTATTAATTTCTATCCTCAACCGTCACATCATTCTAATTTGCTCTTATTTTGATATTTAGCCCTAAAAAAGAAAAAGGCGCTGAATAAAATGAAAGAAACGAGAAAAAGAAACATTGAAAAAAGGAGGAATAAAAACTGGCAGCTCCAGGCGCCGCTTATCCGCTTTTTTCACTTTCCTACTTTTATTTCATTTTGACCGAGATCTTGAAACGCTTCGTCGATATAATTGTATGATAAAGAGAAATCCTAATGAATTGAATTTGAAGAATATTTTTTATCTTGACACCGCATTAATTTGAATATCGATTTCGAGTATTTCACAATGTGAATCACATCTAACAGCTCGGACGAATAATTTGAATACCTTAAATTCTTACAACCAAATACCGCATGTCAGTACTTGGGTGGCTCTTTTTTTTCTCATGCTTTTCCAAATGAAAATGATTGTGATGTTTATTTACAGAAGCAGTCTCTGGACAAATCCATTTTGGCAAATTACAGTCAGATTCAGTGACGGTCGAGGTTTTTCGTTTGCTTCCTCGAAAACTTGCTCTGTAACTCTTTGTTTTGTCTTTAATTTCGGCGTCCAAACTCCAAAGTTCTTCCATAAAGTCTCTTTTTAGTCAAAAATGGAAGCGAATCAGCCCTACTGTAGCCTTAATTATTCTGTAGAGAAAAAGTTGAAAAGGTTTTAATAAGATTACGTCAATATAAAGTGAACTTTTTTATTCTTCGTTCTTTATTTCAATCGATATTTTGTTAGTGTATACATTAAACACGTGCGTAGCGCCTGCTTCACAATTGCTTCATTTCGATTTTTCTAATATAAACTTGTGCATATTTTAAATGGCGGAGCAGATAACATAATTTACTCGAGGTCTGCTCGGATTTATTAGTTATAAATAATCTTTTGTGTCAGAATTTCATCATTCTCACAAACGGATAATTAAAATAATTGCAATCTTTATTCGTCGGACTATTCTAAAACCGATTTATTTTTGGCTACTCTTGGCGTTGCTCGAGGCCATTTCGCAGCGCAACGCGTAAGTTTCTAGCGCTCTTCATCGACATGCTTCTGAATCATGCTGAAATTTTTCTATTTTACAATAGTTTTTTCAATACTTATTTCATGTCTTGTCTTTTTCACGTTATTCAAGCTCGACAGTATAAAAAATGATCACGTGTCAATTCCAGAAGCTGCAGAGATCAAAGAAATGCACAATGAAGAGAATGAAAATTATAAAAAAAGTATCTATATTTCAGGAAAAAGCTCAATTTATTTGTGAAATATTTTTGTTGGTCATTTTTGAGCATTAAAAAGCTGCTTTTCGCTCTGGATCATCAATGCTTGGAACCTTGTTTGACAAAAACCCGAATCTCATATATTATTTCGAGCCTTTATCTGGATTTAACGTTCCAAATGGAGAAGTCTCAAATAAATGTAATTTCTAAAATTTTTTTTAACATGATTATTTAATATTTTTTAAGCGCAGGAAATGGAAATTGATCTTCTTGGAAAAGCGTACAACTGCGAGATTCCTCGAAAATCTCAGCAAGTTCTGCATGAAATAAAAACTTTGAATAATTGCGAAGAAAATCGAAAATCATCGCGATGCGGAAGTCAGCATTTCTTAAAAGAATCGGTAGCTCAATGGTACGGCTCGTCGCGATTTTGCGTGAAACCATTTTGCGAGAAAGAAAAATTGATAAGGTAAAAATTTATAATATGATTGCCCTTTTTTAATTTTAAGTCGAAAAAATCGCCAACACGATTGCAAAAAATTCTGCAAAGATCCGTTTTCGCCCGAAGAAAATCCAAATTTTGTCAAAAACGAAAATGATTTCACGAAAACTTGCCAGCGCAGCGTTGGAGTTGCCATCAAAGAATTGCGCATTGATAGCCTATCGCGTTTTGAGCGGCTTATTGCGCAGCCGGAAAAATTCGGCGATTTCAAATTTATCCATCTCGTCCGCGATCCGCGTCCAATGTTGGCTTCGCGAATAAGTCTGGCTGAAAATTATTTGAAAATGAATTGGGGAAACATGTGGTCGATGACTGGCGAAAAAGCGATGGAACGTCAGTGCGACAAGGACGTGAGAATATACAGGGAGTTACAGGACAATCCGGAAATAAGAAAAAGGACAATGATTATCCGATATGAAGATATGAGCAGCGATCCGTGGAAAAAAGCGGAAGAAATTTACGATTTTCTTGAAATAGAATTCGATCAAATGACAAAAGAACAGTTTAAAATAGCTACAGGAATTCACAGAAGGAGACGGAGAAAAGCTGAGATGCAAAAGAAGTAAGCTCTTTTCGGAAGAATTTTTTTAATTAATATTCTGAAGCCGACTTCCGGATATTTTCGGCGTAACAAAAACAAAATCAGCGACAGAATTGCTTGAAGGCTGGCGCAATAAAGCTGAGAATTCTGAAATAACGACGAAATATTTGCTGCTCGAACGGAGCTGCAGAGAAATGATGGAGCTCTACGGCTACAACAGAGTCATGCAATTTCATCAAGGACAAGTCCGTTTTGATTTTGGAAATTCGGTTGCTTTGAATTGGACTCTTGATTTGTAAATTATTATTTTGATTCAATAAATTAGATTTTGTGCTGTTATTTATAAGTACAGCAAAAAAGACGGAATATCTATTGTAAATCAGTGGAAAAATAGGTAGCTCAAAATCTTGATTCGCGTTTAGTTAATTTTGGGCAAAAGCCGGATTGAAGATCTTTTAAACGCAAAAAAAGGGTCTTCTTTGCTTTAATTCTGTCCAATACCAACTGCAGAAAAGTTTTCAAAATTGATTTTTGGGCAATGAAGTGGAGCTATTTTTCTGATTTTCTCTCGAATGATTCTGTTCACAGAATTATAGCGACCCCCTTCCAAAAAAAACGGATAAAAATTTTTGCTGTTTATACGGTTTGAGTATCACCTAAAAATACCAAAAACTTCAGGGTAAGGGTAATCTCAAAACGCGAAAAACCCAATTAAAAATTTCAAGCTATTAAACTGGACTAATCATCACCTCAAAACGCGAAAACGCCATTGGAAATTTTATGCTGTGGATATAAAACTAGTTTCTACAATTCGCTATTGTTTTTGATAGTTATCGTTTTAAACATTCTATTACTTTCTCTCGAAATCGTTAAACTTGCCTTAGGGACATTCAATTTCAAACCCCCAAAAAGTGAGTCTAACTGTAAAAAAATGATTTTTTTCTTTTTGATATTTCAGGTTCGCGCGATAATTGAAATTAATAAAGAGAATGTGCTGAATACGATTGCAATTGAACACCCGTTTGTTTGTTTTACACTTGACTGGTGGCCAGACTCGAAAGTATCTTTCGGAAATGCATCTTGGATTGGCACAGGGCTTAATAATCTTGATCTTGAGCATCCGAAACTGATTCAAGCTGCCAGAACTTTGGCTTCTTCACAGTAAGTGGATATAAGTGAAAAAGTTCCATTTTTTAGTAAACACGGTTTGCTGCGCATCGGCGGAACGCTTCAAGATTCTGTAATTTACGACTTCAAATCGAATGAGAAACACTGCTTACCTTTTCCGTTCCAGCCTGATGAAAACTCAAGGAGTGGTTTTACTCAAGAATGCTTCTCAGCTGCTCGAAGACGCGAGATTAATAATTTTTTGGAGAAATCAAATTTGAAGTTTATTTTCGGCCTAAATGCGCTTGATGGAAGATACGATGATTTCAGAAGGGCGTGGAATTCTGAAAAAACAAAAGCTTTGCTTGAAGAGCTCAAAACTACGAAAATGGCTAAAAGACTTTTCGGACTCGAGCTTGGGAATGAAATTTACGGAAAAAACGGACACGGCGTCGAGCTTTCTGCGCAAATCGCAGCTGGAGATTTTGCAACGTTGCGGAAAATAATGAGAACGGCGCTAAGTGACGATGTGAAGCTGCTTGGTTACGATACAGCTCTTGATTTTAACTGGCTTGACGATTTTTTTTCAAATCTGACGAGCTTGGAAACTAAGCTGGACGCGTTCACGTGGCATCAATATCCGCTCGGACCTGGATCAGATCCGCTTCTTGCTGAAAAAATTTTAAATCCGCGATTTTTCGACAAGTTTTCAGCCCATATTGATGTTCTTTCAGAGAAACAGGCTTTTTGGAAAGAACACGAAAACTTACCGCTTTGGATGGGAGAGACTGGAGGAGCTTACAACAGTGGCAGAAATGAAGTGACAAACAGATTTGTCTCATCTTTTTGGTTTTTGAATCTTCTCGGAATTTTCGCCGAAAAGAAACACAAAGCTTTTTGCAGACAAACGCTGATCGGCGGAAATTATGGACTTTTGCAACTAAAAGTGAACAAAATTGAAACGAATCCGGATTTTTGGGCTGCTTTTCTTTTTGGTTCTTTTATGAAGGAACACGTGATAGAAATATATTGCGAAAACAAGTTTTTCAAAAGCTACGCGACTATGCAACAGCGGTCGATAACAATTTTGATCATAAATTTTTCGGAAAAAAAAGAAACTGAGCAAATTTCAATTGAAGTTTTCAACGCTTTTGCATATCGGAAAACGGCGATTGTTACGTCTGAAAAACTTGATTCAAACACTGTTTTTATAAATGGCGTAAAAGCAGATTTACCGAAAGGTAATTATCATTAGAAAAATTCCCAAATTAAAAGAAATTGAGATTCTGATGAAATTCCATCAATTCACGATTTCGTTGTTTACGAGAAAAACCGCAAAACGATCGAACTTCCAGCTCATAGTTACGGTTTCTTCATCCTGCATGGATTCAAGTGATCATTTTTTATCAATTATTTTATGCTCAATAAATTACAAGTTTTCAAAGCTCGTCTTTAGCATTTACATTTACGTTAATTTTGTGTGCTTCTGCTTCTCGTCGACGCTCCTTAAGAATTGTTAAATGTTGATTGAGCTTTTGAAATAACCTCTTTTTCTTTATACTGCTCCTTGATAATTTCTTGTGCCATTTTGACGTCAATATTAGGATCGAAGATTTTTTGAGTTCCAGTCGCCGCTGCTTTTTTTTCAAGAATGGTTTTTGGTTTTGAAAGTGACACACAGGCTCTTTTCGCACCCTGAAAATCTTGTGAAACCGCATTGGATAAATTTGATACTTGTAGAACTCCGTCGCTGGAAACATTCATGCCTCCTGGGCCGCCAACAACTTGCCAGGCGTATCCTTCTTTGCACTCAGAGCAGTTCTCGGGCCCTTTCGCGGAGCAGCCTCCTTTACACGCCTAAAAATTATAAGAATTTTGATATTATTAGGACTTTTTTAACCTTATTGCATCGCAAACACGCAGGCGCTTCAGAATTCAGCTTTTTCGCATTTGATAAAAAGTAAGAAAAGGTTCTGAGGGACGAATCATCAGATGGACAGACGGAGCAAGTTTCGCCCTCGTAGTAAGCCTGGTCGTCGATTCTGTTGCATTTGCACTGGCCGATAATCTCGCGGTCGCCGCCTCCGTCGCACTTGCCGTTCCCAGAACAAACCAGACCTTAAAAATGGTAAAATTATTAAAATTTACGATTTAAAAATTATTGAAATTTACCATTTTGTCCTCTTGGACACTCTTCGCAATTAGGTCCATGTTGATCATCGCTAGAACAGCAATGTCCGGCGGCTTTGACGCAAATTTCATCAATCCACGTTGCAGGATCGGCGCCAGCGTAAAACCACTCTTCGATTGCTTCTTCGTTTTTCTCCACCAGAGCCGCACACGTGGCGTCAGCTTTTCCGCCAAACTTGCAAAGGTCTTCGAGAACTCGAATGAGACGCGTTTCGGACGTTTTCCATGGACCGCGCTTGTTCTCGTCCCATTTGTTACCATCCTAAAAGTAATTTTTAATAAATTTGAATAATCAGAAATGCAACTTTCCTTTTCTGGCTGGCTAAGAATATGAAGTTGAATCCTTAATGGTCGCAAAGTCTCTTTACACGAGCCGCATTTAGTCTCTGCCCAAGATTCCATGATCTTTGAGCTTCCAAGACCCTCGTCATCGTCCTCTTCCGGCTCACCTTTCCAGCCGGCAAGAGCAATAGCGGGATAGAAAAATGTAAGCTTCATTATTTTCAGTTTTCTCTAAGAATCTCAAAGAGCTCTGACCATATTTCGCTGTCTATTTTTGCTCGTGAACATCGGGGGGCGCCTGCGGGCAAGAAGTCCTGCCGACCACGGTCTATCCGCGCTGTTATATAACGCTCATGACCGACTTTCCCGGCCATTTTTAGACAAGCTGTTTTTATCAAAATAATAAGAAATATAAGTGGGTTCATTTTTGAAAAAAGAAATTCTATTTATGTATCAATATGAGTCGGAATTTGCATGCAACTCGTTGTTTAAGGCGTATAAATTTGAAATAAATTAAAAACAAAAACATAAAGTTTTTATAATAAATAAACTTTAAAGTTTTATTGGGAGGACGAAAATGATCTTGTGTTCAAGACAGTGTTCTAAAAAAACTGAGAACTGAGACGCGAGCGAGCGAGCGGCGAGCGAGCGAGCAGCCTCCCTCACTCGCGCAACCCAAAAATTACAAATGCTTGCTCGTGACTCGCTCGCGGCTATCAAATTTTCAAAAACATTCACTCGCTCGCTCG
>Ga0115008_10005666_pt1 | contig 10297 bp, 13 predicted proteins | sample FraStrMetagenome_FD_87164 | JGI IMG/M metagenome (GOLD analysis project Ga0115008, IMG submission 87164) | Marine eukaryotic phytoplankton communities from Arctic Ocean - Fram Strait ARC3M Metagenome | ecosystem: Environmental > Aquatic > Marine > Oceanic | place: Fram Strait | collected...
ATCTTTAACCCGTTGCGGTGAGTTGGTCAGTGAACCTGACCATTTTTCCTTTACAGCGCATTTTCTCAAAAAGTATCTTACCAATTTTTTCAATTTTTGGAAAACTCGTTCTCCCCTCTTCCCAATTTTACAGTTTTTCATTTTGAAAAAAGTAGAAATTCACAACTTTGTTTTCCCTTTTCAATCTTTTCCGCCAATCGAAATCTCGAAAACAAAGTCGTAAATATGATTCGGCATATTAAGAAACCTGGGTTTCTTTACTGGAGTAAAGTGAAAAAATTTCAGAAAATAAAGCTTTATGGCTAAAATGGTCAGGTTCACTGATCAACTCACCGCAACGCTATATCCGCGCTTCACCGCAACGGGTTAAGTGTAATTTTGAACGCGCCTAAGGTCTTTTCTTTTAAAGCAAATTCAGATTGCTCATCATTTAGCTTTTTGGTTAGTTCGGATAACTTTTTTTCGGGCTGATTTATTGTCAATTATAAAAATTAATAAGTTATTATTGATTTTTTTAGTTTATCAGACCTGCCTTAATGCTTGAATAATTCAGTGAGTTCCGAACATTAACCGTTCTTTCCATATTTTGCGCCTTGGTTTCTTCATATGGATTTTCAATCATTCGTCCATGGTGTTGCGCTGTTGCCATCATATCACTTATGACTTTCATGGATATATTTTAATTATTTACACAGAATAAGGGCTTGATAATCAAGTTGATTACCAAGTCATTCACATGTTTATTCGGCGACGAGAAGGATTTATACATTTGAATTTGGCGCTGGTTTAAATTAACCGCCAGAGTAATTATTATGACCGGATCCAAAAAAAATATACCCAAGCTCTTCCGGATAAAGATCGAACAGAACTCTTCGTTGTTCAATTACTGGTTTCTCATCTTGCAACGTCTTGAGGAGTTTTTCTTTCGCATCAACCTTTTTTGCTTCATCAGCAACGGCGCTTTTTAGTTTAGAGATCCTTGCTTTTCCTTCCTACAAAAATATTAATTCGAAATTAAGATTTTTTATAAACTTTCAAATAGGCTAGGTTCTTTGTCATTCTATCAACTTTGTCCTCAAGCATCTCAATATCGAATTCCGTTTGTTCATCGTCATCGGATTCAGATGAGCTCTCTTCCGATTTAACACAAACTGAAGCAGATTCTGTTTTCTTGCACCTCTGTGCATATCTAACTGATCGAGTGTCGTATTCGCTAGTTTCGGTCTTTCTTTTAGCCATTTCTTTTTGATCTAATAAAAATAACAAATTTTTTGCATCCAGCGTATGAGGTCTAGAGACAATTTTGTGCTGCATTAAAAATTATACTGACAACTTGATTTTAGTTAAACTCTTCGTGGAAAGATGCGCGCTGAAATACTTCAAAGCTCGAATGGAGCCTGGAACCTGCGTTGGTGCCATCTGCGCCACCTCCATTGGTGAACCTGCAACTCAAATGACCTTGAAAACTTTCCATTTCGCCGGTGTCGCTTCCATGAATATCACCCAAGGTGTCCCGAGAATCGAACAGATCATCAACAACACGCAAAAAATCAAGACACCAATTATTATGGCAAAATTGACAACTGAAGATTCAAAAGAATTTGCTCAAGAAGTTGCTTCAAAGTTAGAAAAGGTAACTTTACTCGTTGAAAAAGCGATTAAAATCATCTTCTAGACGACGCTAGGAGAAATTTGCGAGTTTATTCAAGAAGTACATAATGCAGACGAGTCATTTTTGCTCCTCAAACTGGACACGAAGCGAGTAAGATTGCTAAAAATGCGAGTAACGGTGGAATCAATCAAGCATTCGATCGCTATTTCGTCGCTGAAGCTCTAGCTTGGACAGATTATTGCTCATGGCGAGTCGATTTTGACAATTCATTCGTCTTCGTACAACGACTCAGGAAGAGGTTAAAAACATTAAGAGTTTCTTGGTCGAAAGCGTTGTTTCAAACCTTCAAAAGAATGGCAAATGAGCCTGCCGAACCTTAAGGATTCAATTTGCGCTGTGTTGGTTCAAGGATTGAAGGAAATCAACCGAGCGGTTATCAGTCACCAAGATAAGAAAGAAGGATTTTACGAAATGATCATCGATGGAAATGATTTAGGCGGCGTTTTGGCTACACGAGGTAAATGATGAGCGGTAAACTCAAGCTATATTTATTCAGGAATCGACTGGAGTAGAACGTCTTCGAATCATATTCCAAAAGTTTTTGAAATTCTTGGAGTCGAAGCGGCGAGAAGCACGATTATCAACGAAATGACAAATACGATGGGCCACCACGGCATTCATGTTGACAGACGTCATTTGATGATGTTGGCTGATTATATGACTTACACTGGGCCAGGTTAGTTTTCTGTAAAATGCTGATTTTGAATTGCCGTTTCAGTATTTGGATGTACGAGAATCGGCTTGGCCAATGTCTCCAACTCACCTCTTCATTTGTCATCATTCGAAAAAACATCGGACATCCTCTACAACGCAGCGTACTATGGCCAGCGAGACTCGCTCGCCGGACCTAGCGCAGCTTTGATTCTCGGCGTGCCGATAGAACTAGGAACAGGACTTTTCAAGCTATATCAAGAAACAAAACTGGACAAGGAAAAAGTAAAGAAGAAAGAAACGCTCTTTGATCATTTTACAAATAGTTCAATTGCTGTTGGGACGTGAAATTTCTGTTTTATTTTAATAAATATTTCTTTCCCCTTCAATAAAACCATTTTTTTGTAAGAGGCCGTTTATAATTTACAGTTTTATTTGCAGTTGAAAATATTTACAAGCTAGCAATAGATTCTCTACGACTTGGTATCTCAGGAATTGGCGTCATTCTTTAAAAAAAATAAGTAAATTAGAGCTTCAAATACAAGTGACATAAAATAATTGGTCCCGTGGGTATCATTCTCGAGCCTTACCTATTTACACTTCTCTTTTTTGTTAAGACATACGACTTCTCTTCGCAAGATAGGCTTTCGGTCGATGAAATAACTTCTTTACTATCGCTTGATTCTGATGAGGACTGTGATTTGAGAGAAGAATTTCCAATTGTAGTCAGTCGTGATGTTGAGACAGAATATTCAGAAGTTTCATAAGCTATTTGTACAGGACGATCTTGTAGCAAAACAAGCGCGACTAAGCCCTCAAGTAGAACGCCTAACATGACAGAATAGAAAGAGACCCCAAACTCGTACTCAGCAGCTCGATATTTTTCTGTAACAGCGAGAAAAACTGTCAGACCAAGGAAACCAAACAAAGCGGCTATCGTTAGCATCATTGAGTGGATAACAAATTTTCGCGGGAAAATAATCTTCGAAACTATCGTGAAAACGCAACATCCGATTCCAAGTTTGAGCAATATTGAGCTCTCCCGTGCAGTGAATAAATTACGCTCCCAAGTTCCCATCATTTCTTTTGTTTCCCCATTGCTAAGGTCGGTGAAGTTAATAGGCCGGCATTGACCATAGCATTCGGCGCTGCGACAGCACAATCGTTTCAACCCCTTGCAAAAAAATAACCAATGATCATAAGTTATGATTCATAACGCTTTCTACAAACCTGTGTGCTGTCTATCACAATCCATGTAACTTGAAGATGATTATGCTCGTCTTTCAGGAACCAATTCTCTCGCCCTTCTATCCAGTGTTCGGTAGAAAGTCCGACCACTTGTAGACAAAGAGGAAACAGCATGAGAACTAACACTATTGAACCTTTGATCGTTGGAATTTTATCTTTCATCATTATGATTTTCACGATGAATCTCTATTTTTAGCTTTTCCTTTTTGCTTACTGCGAGAAAAAAGTAATTATTTTTAATTGATGCACTCATTTTTTTTTGCTGTCTCGTCCCTTGAGGTTTAGCATTAACTTGCGTAGACAAACAATGAAAAATAAGTGATTATCAAAAAAAATTTATTAATACATTAAAATGCGAGTTTTGAAGTCTACAAATTGAAGATAATTAGGCAGAAGAAATGACACCGGAGTCGACTTCAGATGTGACAGGAGATTTTGGAGCATCATCACTAGTTAAAATGAATATCGCATTTTGTTATAAATTAAAAAGGCTTACATAGTCGGCATCGTTTGAGCAATAATTCGGCAGCGGAGAATTTCGGCAACATTGTTGAATCCATGCTTCGTTGCGATATCAATTGGCGTTTCGCCCCAAGAATCCTGCTCATCTACTTTGAGCTAAAATTCGGTAAAATTCTGATCTGCTGGAATAACGCTCTTACCTCAGTCTTTTCAATTAAAAATCGAATAATAGACTCAGATCCTGACGCAGACGCAACATGAAGCACACTTCGTCCGTTGCAATCTTTGGCGTTGAAGTCATACTCATTTTCGGAGAATTTCTTGACGAGGCCAGTCTCGCCTGCTCCAACGGCAAAGAAAAGTGAAACTCGATTGCTATCTTCGATCGTCATCATGTTTTTTCGAGGGTTGATCTTTTGAACAGCATGGTTTAGACTTAATTTTTCAGTTATTTCCGACGAGAATACTTCCAAACCTGTCGAAATGATGGAAATTGAATCGCTCAAGTAGTCTGTTCATAAATTCAATGCCCTTCGCCGAGTTTCCGAGTTTGTCTAATGGTGGAGAGTACAAACACATAGCCATCACATTGGGAACAACAACGATGATTGATCCCGAAACACCAGATTTAGCAGGGAGTCCAACCTGGAATGCCCACTGCCCAGAGTAATCATACATACCACAAGAGAGCATCAACGAGAGTGTTTGCTGGACTGAGCGTGGCTCGTACACTTTGTCGCCAGTAATCGGACAGATTCCTCCATTGGCAAGAGTGGCCGCCATCACGCAATGAGAGTCGCATTTTGCCTCAATCGAGCAAAGCTGGAAGTAGAACTCTAGAACCTTCTCGAGATTGGTTCCTTGGGGAAAGCAGTCGTGCTCGTGCATGTAGTGACCAAGCGCGAAATTTCTTTACAGAGATTATAAAAAAACGTTTCTACCATAAATTGTCAATTTACGAGTTTTTAGAGCGGCTCAGAATGACATAAAATCGGATGATGGACGAGGTAATCAGGTTTATGAGCTTGACCTAAAAGCCTCAATTCAAGCCAAAAAATAGGCTTGTGGTTTAAAATCCCTTCCTGTCAGCGACGGAACGTTCTGAGAGGTAGATAGAATTGTTGAATCCAACATGAAGATCGCCTGCAAGTCGTCGGAAAATTCCCTGCATGTATTCGAACCGGTCGGCAGTGTTCATTTCCGCTTTGACAAGAGAAGAGACCATAATAGCACCAGCGTTGATCATTGGATTGTGCGGCTTGTTTCTAAGAAACTATAGATGGCAGAACATGTAGCGCAAGACTTACCGTACATCCAAGACAATCTCGTTAAATCCATGCCCAGATGGTTCAGCTGATACGTATTGATTGACATACTCATTTCCATAAAGATCCAAAGCCATGGCGTAGTTGAACGGCTTGGAGGTCGATTGAATCGAGTAAGTCTGGTCAATATCGCCAATATCGAAGCGCTGGCCATCAACGGTGCAGACTGAGACCGCCCAAAGATTCGGATCTGCCCGGGCGAGCTGTGGGATGTAATCGGCAGGATTACCAGATTTGAAATCCTTAAAATAAAGCTATTTTACAGATAAGCTGTCTAAACTTACCTTTAACTCCTCGTAAATGTCCGTTACAGTTTTCTTAAAAGTTGAGAAATCTGGAATGACCAAATTACCAGAGAACGCCTTGACAATAAGCTCCTCCGCATCTCCGATAAGCTGCGCGAAATCGTTTGGCATAATTGGCGCGATTTCTTCTCCCTTGGCAGGCGCGAGCTGGAAATTTCGCATTCGGGTCATGAAGGGTTCCAGTCTTCCGTCGCTCTTCTTGAGCCCCATCTGCTCCAGGGCGTTGACGAACTTGGTGACATTGAGATTGCCCTTCTTTGTCACGTACAGATCAAAAATGTTTCGAAGCATATCTTGTCTTTCCTCTGCCATGTTTTCTAGTCTCTCTCTTCTCAGAATTAGCGAATCTCTGAAACCGGGACAGGGGGCGTATATAAGCAACCAGGTTTACGAGGGCATCAGGTCGTTCAATCGAATTTGAACCAGTTCCCGAATTGTTCTTGCCGGTGTCCTGTTTGAAGTTACGATATCAAGATATCAGGATCAAAATAGGTCAAAACTTTGTTATTTCAATTTTGCAACATAATCATTTCCGTTTGAATTTTTGTATAATTAAGCCTAAGGTAAAATCGCAGTTGTTTTTAGTTCTTTTGTTATTTGAAAAACAGAAAGATGTTGAGAGAGATGCGGAAGACATAAAAAAATTTTATCCAGAAATTAAAATTTTGCCCGATAGAAACTACTTGCCAATTAATCATGGAAGAATAAACAATAAATTACAAAATAAACTTTCCAAACTCAACTTGTGCTGACTCTTCAAAAAGTATCTGTAAAACAGTAGTTTCTCGTTCAAATGCGCCCTAACCGCTGTTTGCCAGGATATAAGGCGACTCGTGAGAATGTCATTTGGCTCTTTAGTAGCTATTTGTAGTTGCTACAGTATGCTTTGCCAAAGTAAAATTGGAAAAAGTACCACAGTGTTTGCCCTCTGTGGGGTAAACATGAAACACGACTATCGCTAAATGCAAATGCCAAAGACATCTTGAATTTATGGAACTTCTTTTTTCAGCCTTTTTGCTTTTATCAGAGATATTGTCTGCTGCAGAAGGAAAACGAAATTTAACAGGAAATGTTTTTTACCGTAGAAAAATTTAAAAGAAAATTCAATGAATTTTTAATTTTATAAATTAAAAACATTTTAAGTTACCGTTCTAGCTCCTTCACTCGACGATATTCTCTCAGAAAATCGGTCAGTAACTGATTTTCCATTCCACTGGCAAAATGTCCGGCCCGTTCTTGAAAGCGCCGTGGAATTTTACCGTCTCAACGAGCTTTACAATCTTGAAATCGAGCTCGTACCAGATGGCGGCTGCAAAGCTGTAGATATTATCGAGCCGGGAACGAAGCGTTTCTATCAGAGTCTCAAAACTAAAACGCTGTCGGAAGAAGACTGCAGCGAGGAATTTACTTATTCAAGAAGGTCGAATATTTTTATCGGCTTAACATGCGACTATCCGTATGCTCAGCTGTTGCAGCAAGGACGGTACTGGGATACGAGTCTGACAGATGAAATTCCAGGCTCCGGATTTCCAATGATTGGCATTTCTCTAAGAGGAAAGTCTTTCAGATACAGAAACGGAGCAGTTGAAGATTATACAAGTTACAAGCCAGTTCCCCACTTGATGAGGCTTGGAGAAACTTATTACTACGTAATTCAGCCTATTGTGGAGATGATCAAAGAATTTGGATGGGACAGAGTGACTCTGGTGATTCCAGGAGTGCGAATGATGCTTGCAAAGACGACATCTTATGGGCGGCCTAATAGTGACAGCACTTGGACGGACATCATGGACAGAACTTTGAGCTTAAAAACAGAGCTTGAGATCCAAACAGACGTCGAATTTAAAGAAATCAGCCTCCAGCTAATCAGTAATCAGACAGGAGATAACTATCTATCTATTGGCGATAACTTCGGAACAACATATCCGAAACAAGATTGTGAAACAAACTGTATTCGAGAAACACTTGAAACAATCACGGACTCTTCAAGAATTGCAATTTGGATGTTCGACAGAAAATACTTGGAAGAGCTGTTTACGAGTGAAGAATTGTTAGATTACAGGGATTTTTACGATGAACTGGTATTTTCAAATAACACAAATCCTTCTTATCAGCATATTTTCTTCCTTGATAACGAGCCGAATGAGCCTTTCCCGCTTGAATTTACAAACGTCCATTTTTTAACAAATGAGCATGTTATCGATCAATATTACGACAAGCCTCCTGTTTGTTCGAATGATCCATCCGAAGTCGATGCTTCTGAAATTATCAAAAGCAGCTTTATTTTGGAATCGTATTTCAACTCGATTGGTTTGGTCAAAAAAATCTTTTCCGAAGTCGAAGCTGAATATCCGCACTTTGAGTTTGAGCAGATTCCAGGAACGATTTATGCGGATTCTGCGGCGAATTCGACTTTTGTAGGATACAAAGGAGATGAAATCGCGATAGACGAAGAAGCCGATCAAGTGATGGCGACAATTCTTTACTCCCCGCCGCTTGAAAATGCCCAAACAAACCGATCAACACGTCTTCTACGCCAAACCGCGAAATTCTTCGACAATTCTGGAATCGAGATCATCCCCTTGACAATCCTCGACGACGAGATTTTCAGCACGCTTCTAAATTTCAACTTCAAAGAGCCCGAATGTGGATACGACGGGAACAATTTAGAGTGTCAACCTTGCGGAGGGAACTGCTTCGGAGTCATTATGGGCATCGTAGTCGGTGGAATTGGTCTTGTGATTGGACTTGTAGCTTGGTGCTGGTTTACAGCCGCGACCAGGGCGAGCTGGGAGATTCAAGCAAGCGATATTATCTTTAATCCTGGCAAATATCGAAAAGGTCCAAAAATAAGGAGAGCAGATGAATTCGTCGACGACGATATTCTCGCCGAATTTGCGAACCGAAAGTCGAAACGCTCAACAACGATGATAAAGGAAAACGCAGGGATTGTGAAAGGAATTCACATTCCCCTGAATCCGCACGTTCCAGTTGGTATCTACACGAAAAAGGATCTCTTCAGCAAATCTCCGGCGAAACTTGTGGCGGTAAAGAAAGTCCGCCTGGATCAAAGGATCGATTTTACAAAGGAACAGCAGAAAATTGCACAAGTACGGATTGACTGAGTTTACTTTTATAGGCGCTTTCTATTTTAAGGACCTGGTTAAAATCAAGCATGAGAATTTGGTTCAGCTAAAAGGACTCGTTGTTCTAACGCTCAGAAATGTCTGTTACAGAATTACAGAGTACTGCGGAAAGGGGTCGCTGTATGATCTTCTCCAGACGAATATGGAAGTATGAAATAAATCGTAAACAATCAATAAATGCTTTCAGCTTTCTCTCGACATGAAAATATGCTTCACGAAGGACATTGTTAGTGGAATGGTTTTCATCAACAAATCAAATATTGGTCATCACGGAAAGTCAGGAGCTACAAAAACGATCCTTAAATTGGGATTAGTTTTCAAAATATGTGTTTTTGAAGTCATTATCAGCTAAACTCGAAAAACTGCTTAGTAGACGGGCACTTTAAACTAAAGATCTCGGACTTCGAAAACATCCTGTTATCCGATTTCGCTGTCCAAGAAAGGCGACGGGCTTGCACTTGATATTTCTTGTTATTTTTGTACTTAGCTGAGCGAGAGGCTAATCCGGAGAGTAGTAATGGGGATCAAGACGCTTTTCTTGAGAACTTACTTTGGGCCGCACCTGAAGTGATCAAAGACTCAGACTTTATGTATATGACAGATATTGATACGGTTAAAAGCTTTTCGTGAACTCACGTTTTGCAATTTTGTTTTTGATCAAAATTTAAACCGTCAAAGCTTCAATGCGTTTTCGTAATTTCCAGCTTCCGCGAGGAGAGCAAAAAACATCAGATGTGTACAGTTTTGGCATAATTCTACAAGAAATGCAATATCGTCAAGGTCCATTCTTCACGGGCTACGATGAGATGAGCATAACTGAGAAGGTGCAAGGTTTGATCGATGGAAATCTGTATCCTTGGATCGATGATTTTGAAAATATCGCGCTGCGACAACAAGAGTACGAGCTCTTGCGCACTTGATTCGGTTCTAATTTGATCTCGCTTTTGCTTACGCTGTAGTTAATTGTATTAACGTAAAAGAACCGGATAACAGCTTGCATAAAGAAAGCAACATGCGTCCGCCAGACTTTATCGTCATCAACAAGGAACTAAGGAAGATGACGGGAAAGACAAAAAAGAACTTTGGCGAGATTTTAATGGTTCATTATGAAAGCTATCTTCAAAACTTGGACCGCCAGGTGCGCCAGAGAGAGCAAGAATACAAGCGTCAAAAGTTCCTCGCCGACCAAGTCAACTCGCGACTCCTGCCACCAGGTGTCGTAGAACAGCTGAAAAACCTCGGCAGGAATGAAAAATTCGACGCGAAGAGTTACGACGAAGTTTCATTGTACTTTTCGGATATCGTCGGTTTTACGACAATTGGCAAGCAAAGCACGCCGCAGCAGATTATGACGATGATGGACAAGTTGTTTATCATGTTTGACGATATTATCGGGTCATTCCGCTGCACGAAAGTTGAAACAATCGGCGATGCGTACTTTGTCGTTTCTGGCTGTCCAGATGAATATGAAGATCATGCTGCGGAAAT
>Ga0115008_10005668_pt1 | contig 10296 bp, 10 predicted proteins | sample FraStrMetagenome_FD_87164 | JGI IMG/M metagenome (GOLD analysis project Ga0115008, IMG submission 87164) | Marine eukaryotic phytoplankton communities from Arctic Ocean - Fram Strait ARC3M Metagenome | ecosystem: Environmental > Aquatic > Marine > Oceanic | place: Fram Strait | collected...
GAGTTTCCAATACAATTGATTTAGCCGAATGACCAACATAAGTTCCGAACCTCGTTGACATAAAGAATCATATGAATGTAGCGAGAAGAAAATTAGCGTAATACCTAACAACTAAAGTAAATTTATATATTATTACTGTTGTGACCTTTGGTAATTGATTTTGTTTTCCGGTATTTGAAAATTCCGCCTTTTTGTTGTTTTTATTACAAAATTTGTTTTGGAAATATTTATGACTTATGCTAACATCTAAAAAGTGATGTCTTAGATGTAACAAGTAACAAAAACACAAATGAGGATGGCACACATCATTCTATGGAACTACTGAGAAAAATTGTTGAGGTTGTGGTTGAGGTTGAGGTTGAAAATTACCTTAATCCATCTTTATATATTCCTTCGAGTATTTATGCATTTTCATGGTGGTATGTCAATCAAGTTAATTTTCCAAGAATTGCGAAGGTCGCCAGAAAAATGCTATGCGTTAGTGCAACTTCTACAGCTTCTGAAAGAGTTTTTTCAGATTGCGGGCTGGTTTGTGACCGCTATACGCACAAGATTATCTGGGTTTGCTTTGCGAGATCGGGTACTTGTTGGAAGAAACTTACGTTATATGGAATGCAACGAAGACGAAATTATTAAAGTTTTGAAAGATTAATATACTATCTATTAATGTGATCTATGGCTTGCAAATTAGGATAACACTTACGTCACACTCAGATCCCCTATCCAGTCGTCATCGAACTCCGATAAAAGCTCCTATTCAAATTTGTCATTCGATACTAGAATACAATAGCAGAGTGCATAGAGAAGTCATTTTTTGTTGAGCAATGCAGTATGCAGCCAAAGTTGTAAGCTCAACATTAGTGCCGACTTCGTACCGAATGAAAAAATCTGTTAACAATGTATTTGGATTTTGAAGAATTATGTAAAAACAGAAGTCCAAGTCCTGCAGAGGAAAAGAGGTTGCAGGTTGCATACGTAAATACGCGTTGAATGATAGATGGTGCGAAGTTTAGATGTCATATTCAACCAAATAGCGGGTAAGTCATTCACAATATCACAATATCAATATGTCAAAAGTGAATACCGGTATTTCGAACAATTTTATTTTATCGAAATAATGCGTGCGAACTTTTCTTCAGAATATCAGGGAAACTTGCGAAAACGTGGAGAACCGAACTCCTGTAAATTTTGCAAATCCGTTACCGTTGCAGGTTGCAGGATGTGTTGTTCGTGGCTCCGGCAAATAATGTTGAACTATGGGAAATCGGCAAAAACAAAAACCATGCTGGTGTCTAATATCTCATAATTTTATTTGCGATCAAAGATTTGAAGGCCTTTTTCATCACAACATGAAAATGCATTATTGAGAGCAAAGGTAGACACTCCTGATACTTTTTCTGATAGTCATATTTTTTCATCTTCATCATAATCGGCTCTTCATAGTGATCCTATAAAATCCGATATTTATGTCCCACCCGCACCATTCCGAATCTTATGCTCACTGACATTGCACTCTTTCAGTTTTTTAATACAATTGCAAGGAAATAACACCAAAAATATGAAAGTTCTTCTTAACTTCTCAAATCGTCGAGTATTTCCAAACGTTGTTAAATAAATCGGCCCTGCAAAATCGTAGCTACTCGTTTAAATATCTGAGAAAAGCCAAAGTAAAATTTCTTTGCACCTTCACTTAGTAAAACATGACGAAATGGTACCATATTAGGAAACGAAACGTAGGACTTTCAAGCGAGGAAGTAAGGGCGTTTACAACTGCGTTCAACTGATGTACTACTAGGTTACACCTTTGGTAGTCTTTTTATTGTGCGGTCTCGAATTGTATTCATATATTTGCTGAACGTCAATGGCAGAATATTTTTTTGGAAGTGGACGAAATTTCGATAAAGCGTAGAAATCTGGTTCTTGAGCCCTAAAGTTAAAGAACCAAATAAGTGAGAAGTCGCGTACTTCACTTTGGCTAGTGATGAATACTTACGGATTAGGCAAAGGTCGAACACCATTTTTCTTTTTTGTCAAAATCATTTTCCGCACAAGATTTGGCATACCTCTTAGGAACAGTTGATGGTAGTATGCACCAGAATCTAAGCCAACTGTTAAACGTTTGAAGCCCCAGAGATTAAGCATCCTTTGAAAAGTCTTGTAAAGCGCGGAGTTGAAATATGAAGGATGCACTTCATTCATAAATCTTGTTGAGTCCTTTATCACAAAACACCGCCCATGCGGAAGCCAGGATACTACGTCTGGATTGGGGTCGTCCTCAAGCATAATCATAAGTTTTTTAGGAAAATTCAGAACATTACGAGTCCTCGAATGCTTTGCATTTTTATTTGGGACGTAGTCACCAGCTGTCTCAACATCATTTTTTCTGTTTGCTCCTTTGCATTCAATAATTGTTTCTAATTTATCCCCTTCGATATCGGTCATTTCTGTAATCTCGTCGTCGTCTAAACGACTGAAATCGAAATATAAATGATCAACAAATTTCTTTTCTCTTTCTGGCTTTAGTTGTGGAGCAGGAGCTGGCGACGGTTCACGATACCAGATAGGAGGATCTGCAGGCCTGTCATATGGATGATATACAATTCTAGGTTGATATATCGGCAATGTAAAAGATCCAGCCCTCCTATCCTGGCGATATGGCAATGGATCTTTCTCAACTGACTGTCCAGGATTGTGTTTTGGTTTGCTATCTTTATCGTTGTATAAGATTTCAATGCATTCAGCATCCAAATCGTCGCTGTCCCAATCAAGCGATTCTTCCTCTGATTCATTCCAACGAACGTGACTAACACTATCTCCATAATTTTTCTGATTATTTACGCCAGCCTTTTCCATAATTGGTTAGCCACAATATAACAAAATGGGGAAGGAGAAATCATATGAGTTCCTATGACAACAATATTTCTTGCGATCTCTGGACGATGTAATAAAATGATTATTGTTCCGGGAGTTTCAATATATGAGCGCAATTTAGAAAACCAGGGTAGCAATTCTGATTTGTCAACGAAACTAAGAACATAAGAAGACAAATTTTGAAACCGTAAAAAAGACCGATATGTGTCGAACCAGTACGCCACCAAATTGCCTACGAGCATAGAGTCATGTACATGTATTAATATAAACAGAGAGTATACCCCATACCTCCGGTATCTTGCGATACTTCGAAGAATGATTATTGTATACATTTAGGTAATTTAACATAAATATTTAGTTCGTCTTGCTATATTCGTACAATTCTTTATGTAACCGAGGTTCGGTACTTGTGTTAGAGTCATTCGGCTAATTCAGTTGAATCTTCAAATATTGCTTGACAAGTAAAGTATATATAAAATCCCCAGCTGTGTCTTGTGTGTACACAAGAGATATGATTACGACAAAATTATAATCAACTATTTTAATAAAAGCAGTGATAACTTTCTGCGTATCCATTACGATATTTCAGCCAACTAATATATGCATTATTTGTTCCGTACCGACCATCTAGTTAAGTAGGTTTGTTTATACTTTAATCATGCTAGATCATTATGAATAATGAGCGTATACCGAGGAAATTATCGTTATACGGCTTCTACATGGAAATTCACAAAGCACTTTCGGAAATTTCGTAATCATCCGCATCGTTATGACTGAACTTCCGGTTCACGACAATATATTTAAAAGAATCATTCTTTGAAGTACCTCCACGGTAAGTCAGAGACGCCACAGGTTTTGAATCCTATTGTTAAAATTGTTTCGTGTATGTACAAACCGAACAGCGGAAATGTCCTATATCTTTCCTAGTTGCATTGAAATGATTCAACAAAATTTCCTAGGTGAAAGCGAAATTTGTCTCTCGTTAGTCTCTTTATATCCACAACATAAGCAAAATTGACTAATTTCAAGAAAATATCATCATTGTCGATTGAGGAAATCATCGCTCCGAAATTTCGACAGGTGCAGGCATTACAACTATTTCACGTTTATCGAAAGACTGTAAAGATAAAGATCTATTTGCGTCTTTAGTACTCTACATAATTAACACATCATCCTCTGGATATGACTTCCACTGTAATGATATGTACGCCCTGAATCTCTGGAATAACTTATAAAGCCAGAAATGTCTTCTCAGCGGATTTTTGAAATCACCCAACAAATTTTATTTTCGTTAGCTCTCAGTTTTACTTAGAAAGCACCAATGCCAGTCAAGGCAGGAACACTTCCAGGAATGTTAGCCTCAGCAAGGAAGCTCATGATGGCGATCATGGCAAGACGTCCATTGTTCAACTCACGGTCCTGCTTGACCTTAAGGGTGCCCGCATCAACTCCAGAGAAATCAATAGGAGGGAAAACCATAGTAGGAAGGTCACCTCCCTTCATGTAATGGGTTCCCTTGCTCTCAGTAACGAGCTCGGCAATGAAAATGGTGGCAAGGATCTGGGCCTTACCAGCATCAGGGACAGCATCCCAGGCATCAATTGGCTTCATGGAGGCCAAAGATTCGAAGCTCACATCACTGGAAAGCATACCGGGGAAGTGAATTCCTGCGGCGTTGACAAGGTATCCAGTGGTAGCAACCATAGCTGCACGAGAGTGCTTCAACTCAGCCGCACGGAACCAAGCCAAAGTCTCGCTGGATCCCAAGTTAGCCAAGTTCAAGGGATCGAAGTTGGGAAGAGGACTGGTGCTTCCTGGCATACCATCGAGGGCACCGGCAAGAGCAGTGCTCTTTGTGCTCTGTACAAGTGTTAATTACGTATATGAGATAAAGTTATCAGCATTCTTTTTTGAAAACGTGACAATGAACGTAAATTCGTGTGCAGTGACAGTAATAAATGCCACACGCATACACACACTAGCCCCACCCAACACACATTGGATTCCAAATATAGAGAGATAATGAGTATCTTATTATTAAGACTTGGACCAGCGCTGGTTTCTACCTAACATTTCAGCGTCGTACATACGTACGTGCTAGACTTGCACCATCCTCTACAAACCTTTCACCCTCCAATGTTACGACCTCTCCATCCAATAAAAGGCATTCACACTGGCAAAACATTGAATTAAAACCACACACTCACCTTTGAAGCAGGAGCAAAGGCAGAAGCAGTAGCAAGAGAGGCGGCAAGAGTGGCAATAACCTTCATGATTGTAATAGTTGTTGTAGTAGAGTTTATGGAAGATGTGTGACTGTGTGTGGTGTGTGAATGTAGAGAAAAATACAGTAAAATTGGTGCTTCGTAGTAAAAAGGGTAAAAAAAGAAGACTCCAAGTTACATTTAGCTAGCTAGCTACTAGCTTGCTCTAGCTACAGCAAGCATGCTTGCGAGAGGGAGAGGGAGGAAAAAGAAAGGTGTAAAAGGTACCTACTACGCGTAGTTACGTAGTTACGTAGGTGCGTAGGTAACCTTCTGTGCAACGAACATCCCCGCACCTACTAAAGGCAAAGTACGTGTTCTCGATACGCAAATCTTACAGTTCAACTTGAATCTACCGATTATACGAAAATTAGCCCCGAAAACATCCATTATCCAATTTTGGAACCAAAAAATAGCAAAATCCGTACCGAATTCCGATTCTAAAAATTAGCACATCGCGAACCATCAAGTTGAAACATATCCGCCGTACGTAGCCGCTATGTGCGATGCCACGACAAAGGACTTGCTCGTTAGCTAGCTACGAACTAAGAGACAGTGAGACCTTTCCAGCTACCGCAGCCACCTAGCTAGAGCTAGTAGCTTTTCTTCGCTCTCCAAAACAGTTTCGAGAACGAGATTTTGGTCAACCTTGCACCTCATCTTTTCTATATAGACATACATAGGACAAACACAATTACACCTAACCCATTCCAACCTAACCATGAAGATCGTTGCTGCCCTCACCTCCCTCCTTGCCTCCGCCTCCGCCTTTGCACCTGCTGCCAACACCGCTGGCAAAAGCATGCAATTGCGTGAATCCATCGATGATATGTCCGGTGCTACCCTTCCATTCCCCAAATTTGACCCCTTCAACTTGGCGACCCTTGGCAGTGAATCTACCCTTGCCTGGTTCCGTGCTGCCGAGTTGAAACATGCTCGTGTAGCCATGCTTGCTACCACTGGATACCTCGTTCAGGGATGTGGTGTTCACTTTCCGGGTATGCTCTCGAGTGATGTGAGCTTTGAGAGTTTGAGTGCCTTGAAGCCTTTGGATGCCTGGACTGCCGTGCCGGATGAGGGTAAGGCTCAGATTCTCTTCACTATTTTCTTGGCTGAAGTGATCAGTGAGAGTAAGGAGGTTCATTACACCAAGGGTGGAGAGCTTCCAACCATTGTTTTCCCTCCTATTAACTTTGCCCCTGATAATGCCGATGACATGAAGAAGCAACAGGATAAGGAGTTGAACAATGGACGTCTTGCGATGATTGCCATTATGAGCTTCTGTGCTGCTGCCAACATTCCTGGAAGTGTCCCTGCCTTGGTTGGAAACCCTGCTTTTTAAATATCTACTTGGTACATGTTTATATTGAAAAGTGTGGTTTTTGGTGTAAGCTACCGAAGATTGTGGAAGGTTTGTGTGCGTGTGAGTAAGCACGCAAGAATGGTGCCTTTTTGTTTCATTTGTGACCGAGCGAGTTGTAGTTGCTTGTAAGGTGAGCAAAATGGAAGAATATGTTTGCTACTGACTGGTATGAAAATAGGATTGCTGGCAAATAAGAAAAGCGCGATATATGCATTGGTTGAATATTTCAACTAATATGTACAAGTGCATAATACTGACATTGTAAAATAAGAAATAAGTAATTTTGCAAATTTTCTTCTTCGCAGTCGCAGGTATTGTAGTTGCAATGATTAGACTTGTACGTGAGAGTAAAGACCAAATATAGTTTTGGTAATAAAATGGAATAACCGTTTACATGTAGGTTACAACAACGTTCTACCTTCCTTGCTACTTTCTGAAGATCGGCAATTATGTTCACATATAACTTTTGAACACAAAGGCAATGTGTGTGTAAATTCTTCAATCAGTCATGAATCACGAACAAATATTAAAGCTTCTATTTGAGATAAACTGGGAAGATTGAAGATGAATATCATTGAAGAACAAATCATTTCCGATATACTCATCAAATGCCCAAGAAACTCTGTTGAAAACATAAAACGCTTTAACCATATTACATGAAATCAATGAGATCCTTTGGGACATTCATGATAATTTATCAGATCAGATCATTTACAATTAATTTGTAGTAACGTTATCATTTGGTCAGATTAATTCCTCCTAATGATTTAAATTTACGATGTCAATACAAGAATTCAGTATGTGTTGATCCGATTAAAGTATATATGAGAACTTCACATTACCATAATCATGTCATATTTCTCAATGATTGAAGCTTACCATTTCCACTTCACCATACCAGGTAAATCCGAGCAGCAGCAAGAAACTCAAAATTTTTGCCCTACAATGTACAAACGCGAAAAAAGAACTCTAATCTCGATAATAATTACCTTCATGAAGAGGGAGAGTTCTTCATTATGCGATTGAAATTCGAGAATACAATTAAATGAACAACTTAATAAGAAAAAAAATCATTGGTTCTGAAATTAAATTTATAATGCAGTGACAAAACATCGTGAAGAAAAAGTACCAAATCGTAATATGAGCAAGCCAATTTTAAACAGAAACAATAAGTGTTTGATAAGAACATTTGCTAAACATGATGGTGCTTTGAAAATTGAAGCAGACCGTATGAAGCCTATGATTAAGGGACTGTTTGAAATCTCGAATTGAGAGAATTTTTTCGATAAGGACATCTACTCTAGCGATAAAGACGTAAACTCTATGGAAATTTTCTGCGATACAAAATTTTGCTTCGAGACGATCCAATTGCGCATTTCAAAAGACATGTGGTACCTACCAGACGAATACTGGTTCATCTGAGATTTTCTTTCTAAGCATTATCAGCCAATTGCAAGGGGTCGATACCTTTCTCATCTTTTTTCTATCTCAGTTGGCGATCATTCCTTCCATTGAAGCAGCATCTTCCAATCTGGTGTAACCTCACGTCGACGCCTCTCACCGCTTTAGAAAAGATGACGGCATTTTGTTAAGTAACCTCTGCAATTATTCGACGTACTGGTGATCGCAATACAATTTGTCTCCTTTTATAGTCAAAGTTGCGTCGATATCGTTCCCATGATGAATTTATTCCGAAGGTCGGGCCAATTAAATAGCGATAACATCATTGTCTCGGATGGATACGCTCCCGTAATTGAATTACTTACCCTCTCATACGATGATAACATCCCCAGTTCGTCTGGTATCGTTCCCATGATTAAATTAATCCAAAGGGAAAGTATGCAATAATGATTCCATTCTAATCTTGGACGGTATCGTGCCCGTGATTAAAGTACCATTAACGTAAAGCATTGTATATGATGATAATATTTTCAATCCGAAGCAAGGAAATAGGTTTGATAATGATGATAACATTCGCAGCTCGAACGAAATTCTGTCCGTGATTGAATTCCTATAGAGGCCAAAGCTTGTCAATTATGATAATATCCCAAGCTTAGATTATTATGGTTCTCGAAGGATGTTACTTAACAAATCCATTCAATTAATATGTTCCGATTTACGTAATGCTATGATAACCATAATAGCGTTGCTGTTTGCTCCTTACAGAAATCCCGTGTGTTTGACTAATATCCAACAACGGTTTTAGAAGTCCTGAGAGACTCAATGTTGGCGTAAGTGATGACGGGTTCAGACTAGAACCGTTAGCTGGCAATGTAACAGATAACGATGTTAGACTTGGATCGTTCGTCGGAACGTTAGAAGATTGCTGATCTCTGGACATCAGACGTAGATTTGGACTGATCGTCGTATCAACAGTCGATGATTGTATTAGCTGAGGTGTTGCATTTCTGGGGCAATAATTACCATAAAACTGAAGACAATTGAACATTATTGACCATAATCGTTTACATGTTGTATTTACTATTTACTCGATTAGCAAATCTGAAAAAGACCAATGAATTTGCTATTTCGAGTATAATCTACCCGAACTTACTACAAATTATTTATGGTAAGGATTATTCATGCATTTATTTGCATCCGAAACGAGCGCGCGATCAGAGTTGAGCTCTTCAGTTGTTTTTGTTTTGATGAAAACAATACCACAAAGGCAAAGATTAGCCGATTAATATTGATGATGATTCGATATCTGGTATAATAGAACAAACTTCACGGCTTGGTCTTGTGTCGCTTGAAGAACTGGGTTATCATCATTCTTTGTCATCGTCCATAGCGAATCAGGCTCGGCAGATGAAATCCTTTTTCAATACGATGTTACGGCTACCGCTTGAATCCGCCTTGAACCACATTGTACTGTTTTTTTTCGATACAATTATTCCACATGCAATAGAAAACCAAAATGAACCAAATTGCTTCCATCCGTCTTCGCAAATTTAGGCCAACTTGAGCATGATATTTTGAGATAATAAACTATCATCGTTATTTAAAGTCGTTGCTTTTCCAAAAAGATTTTTCTTTTGTCTTTGTTGGAAAAGTGTCAAATTAGTGATAGCTTGTCTCCATCATGAGATATAGAGTCTTGAAAACACCATATTTTGCGCAAAACCCACAATCCGACCCACATTTGATAATCATCGATATTCAACCAATTTTGACAATTCCAAGCACTCCAACCTCCTTATCATTGTATTTATAGTGTCTCTATAAGTTTATAATGAATATCATTGAAGAGAAAGTGAGATATTCCAGAATAACCAAAATAGAGCTCTACGTAAGTTTCTACAGAACATTTATGCCAAGTTGAGAATGAATATTTGAGATTATAAACTATCTTCGCTATTTAAAGTTGTTGCTATTCCAACTAGTTTTATCTTTCGTCTTTGTTGGAAAAGTGTCAAATTAGTGATAGCTTGTCTCCATCATGAGATATAGAGTCTTGAAAACACCATATTTTGCGCAAAATTAACCGCCGACCCACATTTGGGGGAATTGACCTAAATTCATCGATATTCAACCAATTTTGACAATTCCAAGTACTCTAACCTCCTTATGTCATTGAAGAAAGAGTGAGATGTGGACGATCATAAGGGGTCTACCCTCAGAGGCGCCATAGAAGACCAGATTGAGTTGCTCAAAAGCAGAGGTTTCGAAGTTATGGAAGTCATCACGGATCCGCAGAGCTCCTTGATTGGGATACCGGGAGTAAACTGTACAGGAGCAGGGGACCATGTTCCAAAACTCGACGCAAAGGTAAGGAGACTGAAGGAACTAGTGAGGTCA
>Ga0115008_10005672_pt1 | contig 10292 bp, 9 predicted proteins | sample FraStrMetagenome_FD_87164 | JGI IMG/M metagenome (GOLD analysis project Ga0115008, IMG submission 87164) | Marine eukaryotic phytoplankton communities from Arctic Ocean - Fram Strait ARC3M Metagenome | ecosystem: Environmental > Aquatic > Marine > Oceanic | place: Fram Strait | collected 2012-06-18
AAAATTAATTACTTTTTTGTTGCTTATGTACTTAATATAACATTCTTTATTCACAAAGTCAACCTCTTTTTTGCCAAAATAGGAAAAAAAGTCAAAAAAATAGGCCCTCGAAAGGACCTATTTAGTTTTGTTTCTACTAAGAGACTTAGCTGAATGTTACGTTGGCAATTGAAACTTTGCCTAAGTAGTCAGCCGCGTTACCAAGTGAAGAAGCAACGTTTGATAGCTCAACATATCCGTATCTAGTCATGAAGCTCACAACTGGCTCGAATGTGCCTGGATCAAGAACAACGCCACTTGACATCAATGGAATATAAGGAGCGTAGAACGCTGGTGCGTCTGATTCGCTTGATCCTTTGTATCCAACTAGAACGTCTGTGCCGTCTGTTGCATATGCATCTACGTATACTTTCATTGCACCGTTCAAAGTACCAACCATTTTAGTGTTAGTTGGAGCTTCAAAAGTACCTTCAGTTGTACGTGCAAATGCACTTGTTGTAGCAGACTGTAGTACAGTTAATGCAAATGGGCTAACCACTGCATAGTTACCTGCGCCACGTCTTGTTCTTGCCGCAATATCGTTAGCAACTTTGTTGATCATAACAGCTAATGCCGCATGCTCATCGCCTACGAATGTTGCAGTTCCTGAAACGCCGTTTTGATCATATGCTTGGCTAGCTGTACCAGCTAGTGAACGCAATGATGCAAGGATCTCTTGATCGATCTCAGCAGTAATTTCTTGGGCTAATGCCGCCATTACTTCTGCTTCGATATCAATACCTTGTTGTGCTTGAGCGTCTTGAGCCGCTTCAAAAGTCCATCTAGCTGATAGCTTTCTGGTTTTTGCTTCGACTGTCTGCTTTAAGATTTGGATTGACAATCTCTTGCCTGCTGTGCCTTCTAAAGTAGCGGTAGCATCTGCTTTATCAGTTGCACCTCCACCTGAGTAGCCAACACCAATCTTAAATGGTGATAGAGCCTCTTCGCCTGCAGTCACATCATCTAATGTGTCTGAGTATCTAACTCTTAATGTGTGGATTTGACCCACTGGACCTGTCATTGGCTGTACACCGACTAATTCGTTGGCGATAACAGTTGGCATAACACGTCTGATTACTGGTAGGATAACTCTGTTAAGAGTTGCAACATTTCCTGCTGAAGATGCACCTGCTGTAGCTGATTCTGACAAATACCTTTTAGTATTTTCCAGAGTCACGCCCATTACGGCTTTCTTATTGCCTTCTAGGCCTTCAAGAAGTGCAGTCTTTGTATCCTGCCAGCGACTTTCTAATAGTTCTGACATTTTTTTCTCCTTATTTCAATCCTGCAAGTCTTCGAATATCTACTACATTATCTGTAACAGATGGGCTTGCATCTATGTCATTGTTTTGTTTATTGCCTGTAATTTTTGTGCCTTCAGTAAGTGTTGCCTTGGTTTTCTTAGCTGGAGTGTTCCCTGCGATAACGCTTGGCATGTACTTATCAAAAGACTTATTAAGTTTTTCAGTTTGTACAGATTCCAGTAAGTCAGCCATGATTTCTCTTTGACCTTGGTTAAGAGGTGAAAGGAGCTCATTCATAACTTCTTTTCGTTTAGCAGTATCTTTAGCAATTTTTATCTCAGTATTCTTACTCTCTACTAAGGTAACTGCTTTGCCTGCTATTTTTTTAGCTTCAGCTAATTGTTTATCTTTTAACCCAACTACTTTTAATAGTTTAGCTGTTTCAGATTTTTCATTAAGATAGCTGTTAGTGTATTCTGATGCAAAAGATTCAAAAATCTTACGCCCAAAATCATTCTTACGAGCTGAGTCAATGTCTTCTCTAAGTTGAGTCATTTCTTTATTAAGACCCTTCTCAACTGTTTCAGCAACAATTTTCGTTGCGTCTGTGATAAACTTGGACTTAACTTTAGCTAGATGTGTTTTGGCTTCACGTACTAAACGTACCTTCGTTTCAGCCAAGTCTTTTTTGTCTTCATAAAACTCTGCGATTTCTTTTGATAGTGAATCAACAACAAAATTCTCAAGTTTGGAAAACTTACCTGCCATAGCTTTTTGATCTTCGTGTAGCTCGCCAATTTCTTTACCTAACTGTTGCGTTACAAATTTAGACATTAGGTTTGCGTTTTCACGCATTGCTACTGCATATTTTGCTCTTGCTTCAGCTAATTTTTGACGATCATCTGCGAACTCATTAAGTTCTTCGCTAAGTTTTTCTTCTAACATAGTATCAATAGCTTCCACCATTGTTGCTTTGTCATGCTCATACTTTTGAGCAAATTCTTCGCGAAGTTCGGCTGTGGCATGCATACGATTCTCTTGAATCTTTGCGTCCCATGCTTGTTCGATTTCTGCTCTGATATCTTCGGAAATTGCATTATTCTCAAAGAGTGCTTTCAGTGCATCTAACATTATTTTCTCCTTGTTAGCGGAGACCGTTGATAATGTTCACCAACGATTCCTTTAAGTATTTCTGTGCCTTGTCATCGCCATTAAGTTCGCGAGCCATATTCATTGCCTGATAGCCACCACGGCTATTTAATAAGTGTTCGTAAATGGGAGTCGGATACGCTCCCGGAGCACTTGGTTGTGCAACGGCATCAACTGTAATAATTTCAAACTCGCTGACCTCGCCGCTTCCGTCTTCTTTAACATTTCCAGATCCCCTAGATGAGACACCAACTTTGACGCCGTTATTAATCATTGTCTGAATTAGTTGTCCCATCGGGGTTGGAATTACTTTAAGTTTTCCGTAACCGTTTGGACCATCCATCCACATTTCTGTGATCATATGGCTTACACGATCTAAATTAATATTAAGTCCTTCAGGATGATCAACTTCACCTAGTACACTATATCCACCTTTAATCTGATCGTTGAGCGTGTTGACAGCTCTACCAATTTCAGTTACAGGATATACACGTTGGTTAGCGTTTCTAACACCACCTTGTATGCAGATACCTTTAAGATAAAGGTCTTTTTCACCTTTGTCGTTTTCAGTAGTCTCGACGACCATCTTTGCTTGGTCGAATGATAGTGTTTCAGTTAAGTTTAACATCTAGTTTTCCTTAATCTCAATTAAGAACCAATAGTACTTTTACTATTTGTTCCAGTTTCGCCTGCGCCTTTTTTCTCTGCGCCATGGCCTTTAGCGTTTGCACTCATTGACTTAGAAGCTTTTCCACCTGGTACATTTACATTACCCATGTTATCTTCTTTAGCCGACATTGCTGAACCTTTTTCACTACCTGTACCGCCTTTTGCGATATTAGCAGTGGATCCACCCATGTCATTTTTACCAGCAACTGGTGATTTAGTGCCGTCTGTTCCAGTATCGCCCTTTGGAGCTGTTACTTTCTCTACGTACTCTCTCATTTGCTCTCCAGCACTTTTAGTGCCTTCAAAAGCTGGTGCTTCGTCTTCTACGCTAAGTTCGGATCCGACATCAAATGCCTCGTCCTTGTCTTCATCACCTTCTGGATCCATGTCCGGCATATCAGCGGCATCTTCGTCTTCTTCGTCGCCTTCTTCGCCATCTTTTTCACCTGACATCATTTTTTCAAATTCCATCTTAAGGTCATCAAGAGCATCTTCTAGATCAACTACACGGTCTTCGATTTCTTCTTCATCGCCGTCCATTTTGTCGTCCATATCACCTTCGTCGCCGTCTGCTTCGATGTCTTTCATCATTGCATCTCCAGCGTCACCGCCCATTGGGTCAGCTTCTGGTGTAAATTCTCCGAAGTTTTCATCAACTTCTTCGTCTGTTGTTTCGTCTAAATCTTCATCTGACTCATCAACTTCTTCGTCTGTTGCTTCGTTAGTCTCTTCGTCGTCTGAAGACTCATCTACTTCTTCATCTGAAGCTTCATTAGTTTCCTCATCATCTGATGATTCATCTACTTCTTCGTCCTTTGCTTCGTCGACTTCAAGATCTTCTAAATCTGTTTCTAGCATCTTTTCATAGATACCACGTGACTTTTCAATAACAAATTCATGAAACAGTTCATCTGCTCCAGAACGGTCGTTATTAACAAGTTTTTCGAGCATTTGCTCTAATTTATTGTCTGCCATTGTTTTCTCCTATAATTTATTTAAGTTGTAAGGCTGTCTAGTATTATTTACACTATGATTTAAAAATACACGTATAACGGCGTCAAAACGAGCTCGTTTTGATACAAACCGTCTAAAAATCATAATATCTTTTAAACTCACTAATTGTTATGTGAGATAAATTCGTACATTTCTTTAGCTGTTTAGGCACAAAGTCATCACCATCTGCTACAATTCTGATAAATCGTTTACCTTGATGTGCATCACATGTTGATGCTGTTTGCCTTTCCCAGTTTCCAAAATATGTTGCAGGGTCACCTTGTTTCTTATAATTGTGTGTTCCTGCGTATAAGTTATTTACCTTAGATCTATTTCCTTGTTGATCTTTTTCGCCATGAAAATCAAATCCTAGTATATAAATTGTATCGTGTGCATGTGTACTTGCTAACCATAATGCTGTAGGACCGCTACTCCACCCTTTACTAGGTTGAAAATAGTTAAAGCCTTGCATTCCATTATACTGTTTGTTAGGATTTGTCCATACTTCGTTTTCCATTTGCCATTTAGATTGGTTAATTTCTAAAATCATCTTAACATCAACAGCAACTAAGTAATGCGGTTCAAAGTGTCTAAACATAGCATTACATGCATATACTTTTCCGTAATTTTTAAGGGGGTATAAATCGATATCTTTACGGCTTGTGCCGTTACCTATAACAAACGCTACAGTCATTTATGTACATCCTATACTTCAGGTTGTGCTTGAAGTCCGTACATTTGACGTACGAATTGTAATTCTTTTTGTTTTTCTTCGTTATGTAGTTCTGATGCTCTACGAGCTTTATTAATTTGTCTCAATGTTAAACGTGTTTTACGTGTGTCATCACGATTGACAATGCTTTTATCATCTGTAGCATCGTAGCGTTTATCCTCAATAGGATCAACTGTTTCTTTATCAAAATAAAATAATTCTCTTAGTATCATGTATGTATTTATGCCGGAGGCGTTTCTGCGCCGACATCTCCTCCTGCATCTGGTGTTGTTACTGAGTCAACTCCTTCACCTTCACCAGTAACCATGCCTTCTTCACCTTCTGGTGCTATATCTGCTCCTGCACTCATGTCTGCATCAATACCTGCTCCACTAATACCTGCTCCACGCATTTCTGCACTAGCGTCTGTTGGTTGTGTAGATAAAAGCTCATCATTTTCTTCTCTCCAGTAGCGTTCATTTTCTGCTACTTCTGAATCACTCATGCCTAAGAAACGTTTCATTGCATATCTATTACTAATAAATGGAATACCTTGAATCTGTGCAAACGTACCAATACGTTGATTATCTAATTCACTTTGTCTATAACTTGCAAAGTTTTGTGGTGGTTGAAACAATAAGTCAAACATTGCAATATCAACATTAATACCTTTTTCTAATAGGTAACGTTTAAATTCTTGATTGAATACTTCAGCTATAAGGTTCTGTAAACGCTCGCAATACTTATTAAAGCGTAGCTCTTGTATGTATGCAGTACCTACTCTGCCGTCATTAAACGAACTTTGACCTTCATCTTGTGCCGCGGCTGGTAAGTATGAACTTGGAATACGTAAACCTCTTACTAGTTTATTTGTAAAGTATTTTAAGTCATCAATCTCACCTAAGTTAGTACCACCAGGTAGTGTTTCAACTTTAGATCCACGTCCTTCCGCTGTTTGTGGGAAAAAGTAATCTTCGTTAGTTGACAATGGATTGTAAGCACTATCAATAACACTTGTGCCACCACCTGTTTTACTTGGAATACGTCTTTGATGTATTTCTGTTTTTACTCGCTCAACAAATTGCATAGCTAAGTGACTTGGCATGTTACCAACGTCAACATAAAATACTCTACGCTCTGGAGCTCTTTGTGTTCTGTAAATAATAATAGCATCTTCAAGTAATTCTTTTTGCTTGTATACTTTAAATATACCTTCTAATAGAGAATTACCAAACGGTGCATTGTTGTCTAAGCCTTCGTTTAAACTTAAATGTACCATATGCTTTGCATCAATAGCATGTTCTTTAGTTTTATCGTGACCAAAGCGTCCTGCACTTGAACCAGATGTTTGTGTATTACCAACCATACCACGAACACCGCCGGTTAAGTATCCGTCGCCGCCGCCAGTTGCATTACCGTTTGTAGTATAAGGTGTTGTTGCTACTTTGTCTACAAAATTTAAATTAATATCTCTTACAATATATTGTTCTGGTGTTTTGCCTTCTGATTCGTTAACAATGATACTTGAAACTTTTGCAGGATCAACGTGATGCCATTTAGCAGTTTCAGGATCTCTAATAAAGAAAGCATCACCAAACTTAAAAATATTACGCACAATTTTAAACATGCGTGTGTTAAAGCTATTTTGCTTAGTCCATTGTTGTAAATATTGTTCTAAAACTTTAATTTCTGAATTAGTAGCCGGCTTTTTAAAGTCAACAGTAAAACTTGTTTTATTAATTGGGTTTTGTTGTGAACAAAACTCAGCAAGGATATCAAGTGCGGCATTTACTTCACTGTCTTGATCCATAGTATTGTATTGTCCGTAACGCTCAACTCTGTTAGGAGCGCCTGTGTATACATCAGGAAGAAAACTTGAATAGTTTGATCGTGCAGGACCTGGCTGTGTTCCTTGTCCCATACTTAAAGGACTACGTGTTCCTGCGTCGCCTTCTACTGGCGTAAAATATCTTTTCCAACTCATTATTTTTTCCTTAACTTCTTATTAAATTTCCGTTTAGTGCTTTAACTGCTGTTGTGTTGTTTCTAGTCAATTCAATAAGCTGTTTCATACTAGTATTTAACATCGCAAGCTCGGTTTGTGAATCTGAAGTGGATTTTGCAGTTTCTTCTGTTTTCTTTTTTGTATTTTCTGCTGTTTGGGTTTCTTTTTCTTCTTTTTTCTTTTTTGGTTCTGGATTTTGAGCTTCATCTGCATCTTTTTTTCTTTCAGATACTTTAACTTCTTCATCAGTTGGTCCTGCACCTGCACCAGTCCAACTGTCTGGTAGCCATTTTTTCAACCAGTTTGGTATAACTGAGCCAACCATTGCACCCCAATCTATATCAAAGAAACCAGTAAACCAGTCCGAAAATCCTTTTGCCATGTCTTTAATACCTTGAACTATACTTTTGATAGGTGTCCAGCCCTCGAAAGCATTTTTTATTTGCTCCCAACCTATCAAAGCTATAATACCTCCAATAATAAGTTTAACCGCAGTCATAAACATACCTGCTGGACTAAGCAATAATAGTGCCGCAGTAAGAGTTTTAACTATATTTGCAGGATCAACAATCCAAGCAATAACACTGTCCATTAAACTACTAGCCATATCAGTTACACCCTTCATTATATCATCTTTTAATTTCTGTCTGCCTTTGGCTGTAGCTAAATTTGTAAAGTAGTTGAATGCTTTTTTAGCGGCTGGTAATGCTGTGACTTCAAACCAGTCTAAGAAACTTTTAATTCCTGTAGTTCCTGTTTCACCTTCCTTGGTAAACCAATCGTATATTTTTTTCAAACTTGGCAAAATATTGTCGTTAAACCATACGTTAGCTTTTTCGTACAGTGTATTTGATTCTTCAGCATTAGGAATAAACGCTGATATTGTATCTGTAACTTTTGTAAATATTCCACTATCAATTAAACTTAGTTTGATCTTACTTCTAATGTTTGCGATTGTTTGTTCAAATTGAGTAAGTTTTTCAGTAATTTTATCTTTTTTAACTTTTTCTGCCGCAATCCTATCCATTTCAGCTTTTGATACTTTTCTTAGCTGAGCTGATTCGTTAACAATATCTGCCATGATTCCGCCGCTCCGCTTCAAACTTTCTAATTGTTCTACACTTAACGAATCAACATAAGCCGTAGTTTCTTGAGATACTTTTGCAAGGAATGCTTGTTTTTCTGCGGCTGACATAGTTCCAAATTTGTCTGCACCGTCTTGGAATGTTTTAGATACTTGCAAAAATCCTTTTGTAACATCATCATGCGGAATACCATCAACCATATCAAGAACAGCTTTAGCTAGACTATCTGTTCCATCAGGTAATGCCGCAAGTGCTAATGCAAATTCTTCTCCATGCATCTGTACTGCTCTTTGCATAGTTGCATCATTCATCATGTCTTTTACTTGTTGTGCAATTAAGTCTCTGTGTTTACCTGTTGTTCTTGATAGTGTGTCTAGTGTATCTGAATATTGTAGAGATCCGTTTATCAATTGTTGTGTTGTTAAACTTTGTCTTGTGCCGGCCATATTGGTTAATTCGGAAAAGTTAATCATATTTTCGTTTAACTCTCCAGCAGTAAAACCTAAGTTCATTAAATTTATACCTGTTTGGCTCATTCTCATTTGTTTAGACATTTCAGCAAATAATCTACCGCCACCTTGTACACTACCGCCAAAACGTTTTAATTGCTGTGAGTTCTCAGCAACCATTCCTAAAAATTCTTTTTGAGGCATTCCGGCCTGTGCCGCTACTCTTGATATTTCAATTATACTATTTGAAAATCCTGCTCCAGCATTTGATAATGCTCTATACTGATCAATTTGGCTATCAAGCAATCCTGCAAGAGCTGACAGTCCAGGAATTGGTATCTTATTTGCAAAGTCAGTTAATCTGTCTCCGCCAAGTAATAATTCTTTGCCTAATCCAATAAACGAACCAACAACCGCTCCAGTTGTAGAAGCTAGTAAATTAAATGCTCCTCCAAGTACTGTTCCAGCTATTTTTGCTAGTACTCCTAAACCAGTGTATGTTTTTTTAGACTGGTTTCCTAACTTGTTTAATTCGTCAGAAGCTCCACTGCCACCACTATTTCCGCCACCACCTGTGGTTTGTCTAGTATTAAACGGACTACTGCTTGCATTTAATGCTTTTAGTATTTCCTGTAAGGTACGCTCGCTAGCCGCATTTTCAGCAGTAACTTGCCCTACTCCAGGTATATCAATTTTTACAACGGCCATTATTAAGTACTCACATTATATATAGCTATAAATAAGTTTGCTACATTCACAATAGTATTTAGCAGGAGATATAAACATGGTAGATAATAATAACCCTACACCAGAACAAATGAAGCAAATGCAAGAGCAAATGTCTCAAATGCAGAGTGTAGGACAACAACAACAAGTTGGAGTAGCGGGAGCAACGGGAATACCCACAGCACAACCGCAAGGTAACCCACTTGTTAAACATTTAAGACAACCTAAAATCTACATCAAATTGCCAAGTGAAGGAAACTTTTGGCCTGGTAACAGTTTAGAAAAAACTGAAACAGGCGAGTATCCTGTATATGCAATGACAGCCAAAGACGAAATTACATTCAAAACGCCAGATGCGTTATTAAATGGACAAGCAACTGTTGATGTAGTTCAAAGTTGTATGCCAAACATTAAAGATGCTTGGAAAATGCCTTCAATTGATTCAGATGCAATCTTAATTGCTATTAGAATGGCAAGTTTTGGAAACACAATTGATATGTCAGCAGTAGTACCTAATACTGACATTACTAAAGACTTTTCTTTAGATTTACAAACTATCTTTGATAGATATCAAAGTGCTGTTTATGAAGACACATTTGAAATTCCAGGATTTAAAATACAGATTAAACCTGTTGATTATAAAACAATGACCAGTCAAGCATTAAAGGCATTTGAGCAACAACGAATCTTTGCTATTGTAAACAATGATAGTATAGACGACAAAGAAAAATTAGAAAGATTTCAAGCAAGTTTTAAAAATCTAACTGAAATCAATATTAATGTTGTTATTAATAGTGTAGTTGCAATACAGCCAAACGATTCTGATGAAGCTGTAGTTAATGCAAAATATATTAGAGAGTTTCTTGAAAACTGTGACGCTACAGTTTATAATGGAATTCAAGATCATATAGCAATGCAAAAAGATAAGTTTACTCAAGCACCTTTAGATGTTACTGCAACTGAAGAAGAACTTGCGGCTGGCGCTCCAAAAACATATCAAATCCCAGTTCAATTCGATCAATCAAATTTTTTCGGATAAGAATCTTAGCATGGAGCCTCGAGCAAATCCTAAACGAGGTTAAGGTTCTTGAAGGAGAGGTCAAAGAATTAAAAGCATCTTTATACAAACTAGTATGGTGGATGAGAGGTGGCTTATCAATGACCGAATGCTATGACCTATCTAGTGAAGATAGAGAAATTCTAAATACTATGATTAAAGAT
>Ga0115008_10005673_pt1 | contig 10292 bp, 8 predicted proteins | sample FraStrMetagenome_FD_87164 | JGI IMG/M metagenome (GOLD analysis project Ga0115008, IMG submission 87164) | Marine eukaryotic phytoplankton communities from Arctic Ocean - Fram Strait ARC3M Metagenome | ecosystem: Environmental > Aquatic > Marine > Oceanic | place: Fram Strait | collected 2012-06-18
GCAATTGATTTTCCTTTTGGTATAGCCATGTCATCGTCATCGTCACTCATCGTGCCCTTTTGAGAACTATTTTCTAAAAATGACTCCATATTCGCAGCTTCGACATCAGCGTCTGGAGCAAGACAGCTATCAGGACTCATCGCCCCAAGCTCATCAATATCATCAAGTTCATCAAGAATGGTTGTTGCTTCGGAGAAAAGGTCGGCGTCAGAAGTGGCGTAAGAATAAGTAGAATCGTCTGCTTCATCGTACAAATCTAGGCTATTTCCGGTAGATGGGGATAAAAATGATGAAGAAAACATCAGAGCCTTTTCAAAGTTAAAATACTTATAAATTGGGTGTTGTTTAATTATTGGGCGTGATTTGAATGAATTTTATTGAGTAGTTCGATCAGATCGGATGCTAATATACTGGCTGTGTTGTGTGAAATCGCCAAAATTTTTGGAAAAAAATGTGTCTCAGGTGAAGAAAAGGGTTAGGATTCAAACAAAAATTAGAGACTATATCATTTTAAACACACTTGATAAGCTGCTACTTTTAAAAATATATTTAATTACACCTGATGGAAAAAAAAGGTCAATCCTACTCATAGGGGGGTTCTCATGACGATTTCGATGATGAGGAGGATGAGGAGCACGAATCAGAGGAAGATGAGATCCCAGGCGAAATCACGCATGAAGGCAATAAAATTTTATTTATGATAAACCAAAAGAGAGAGAGAGAGAGAGAGAGAGAGAGAGAGAGAGAGAGAGCCTATGTGGAGGACCGGTGTAAGGGCCATACTGATGGTACTGATTTGGTGTATGGGTTGGCAGATCTTGGAGAAAATTAAGAAATCGATACCTTCGACTACAACGAAGACAAGCCTGCAAAAGGAAAATCTATTGCTCACAAATGAAGTACAACAAAAGAAATCAGTTTACATTTCATTAGATATTGAAACTGGTGGTGAAAATTGTGGATTAGTACAGCTCAGTGCTCAGATTTTTCATATGGTCCAGCAGATTTTAAACTGTATGCTTTTATTCTATTAACTTCTACTCTTGATGTCCGAGATTGAGAGAGAATGCTTTGATAAGTATGTAAGGCCTTCATATGACGCCATTGGAAACAATATTTATTTATTGTGAATGCTAATCCAATGCTTATTGCACTGCACTGGATAAGCGTTAGATGCATCGTATTTACACGTATGAAATTTCTACCCTATTTTGTAAAGTATTCTTCTTTTTTTCCTAAGCTGAAGTGGAGAAAATGCGCCTTTCTATTTCGAATTGGTACTATATATCTTCTTCGATAGGCCGAACAGTGCAACGAACCGGTTGGAGAAGTATTGATAGAGGATTCCTACGGTATCCGTTAATGCATATCTAACAAAAAGGTTTTTTCGATGATGTGGTAGACGAACTTCAGAACGTGAAGGAGATACATAGAATGACCGCTGGATGACGGTATATTGCCAAAAACTTCTAAACGAAGCTGTCTATTGTTACGACAAGGCTGATGAGTGAGAATCTCTTTAGAGTCTGCATTTCCTTTTCTAGAAATATCAGGGCTTTTATGCAAATGCAGAGACAAAAAGCACACTGTCAAATAATCAAAGCTTGTCGAAATCCATATGCATTTATTTTTATAGACAAAAAGTAATTTCTCCCCAGTGATTATTAGATGATTTCATGAATATCGTCTTCATTGTCTTGACTTTGTTGACTTAGATTTATCTGAACCATATCCCCACCGTGCGACTCCAAGTCAGGAGAAATCCCATTTAAAGATGGAGGGAGTGGAGGAGGCGTTGAAGGAACAGAAACCGGCGCCTCTGTAGGTGCATTGATAGCTTCTGTTATAATATTTTTTGGAACGTTATTGACTTGTTCGATGTTGACTGCAGTAGTCGGGGGTTTGCTGGGTGATCCATGATTCAAGACGACGCTTACATTACCAAAATTCTTGATTTCGTCAGGTTGCGGCAACGACGCTTCTCCTTTCATGATAGCAGTATCCGATCTGAGCACCATATCATTAACTTTTTCAACTTCATCACGATGCTTTCTACGTATCATCTCCCTCCTTCCCAACACACAAAACGTAATCAAACTAACAATCGACAGAACCATAATCCATATCGCTGCCGAGTCGTCCCCACTTCCCGCATACGGATCCCCACGCGACCCCGATGTCTTGGGAGAAGTCCCCGACAAGTATTCACACCTATCACCTTCATACCCCTCCAAACAGTCACATCCAGCATGCTCCATTCCATGAGAATCCACTTCCAGTATCTCACTGCACATTCCTCCATTCGTACAGAAACTCAACTCATAATTCGTCGGGACGTCCATTATTGCATTATCCTCGTAACACAGAAAGGACGCACCGAACTCGCAGTATCGACCAGCATGCGGGTGGTTAGCGTAGTCCGGCATTGTACTGCAGTCACATAGGAACGAGGCAGAATTGTCCGGATCTCTCACGCAAGTGGCGCCATTTAAGCAGCGATGGCCGTCTTCGCAATATTCTCTATCCACTAGATCTGTCATCGTGCAGGTGGACTGATTGATTAATCTATTATGTGTGTGTGTGTGTGTGTGTGTGTGTAGTGTACTGATTACTATTATGTTGTGTTTGCCTGAGAAAAGTAGGTATGTAAATTGAAAGTGTTGTATCTTGTAATGTAGAATTATTTTCTCACAGTCATGTTTTTTACGATGAAAAGTCGAAACCAATGCGGAGTAGCAACTGTAAAAATACGTCCATGTCCATATGTGTGTACTCGTACGAGTACATGTAGTTGAGCGAACACATGACATATTCCTCCACAATATCCGTTGAGGACGTCAAGATGCGAATTTCAAATGTAAGCTATTTTACTACATGTCGTTACAAAAAAATGAATAGATCAACCTGATAAATGAAAGGAAGAAACTCCAAAAAGTATATTGACGTCTAAAATTACTTCCATGAATGAAAGGGCGCGGCGTACGTTTAATTTTGATGGTGCAGGTAGGAAAGAAGCAAAGCACGTGTTCTTACAAAGGAATGGTTTTAGTCATTGCAAACTGTGGAATATCGCTTCAGCTACTAAACAAACTAGGGAATCAGATAAAAGATAAGGAGAGAACTATCTGCTAATGATAGGGATTATTCTGCAAGTGATGAGAATTTTTTCATCAACAATCCTTTGCAGTAACCGACGTCTTCATTTCGCTGCAATTTTGAAACTTTTCGCTAGATGATAGCATTATACCAATTTTCGAATTTAAATGTTTGTCAACGGGTGTTCATGCAAGTTTCAATCACTCGGCTAAGTTGTTGTGATTTGTTACTACCGGTAAATTCTGATCTTAAATCTTGTTTGTCATTAAAACTCTCTGACTAACGATCTCTCTTGAGAAGGCTAACGCCCCTGCACCTCCTTCCCACCGAAATCGATTCAGCATGTCACTTGTAGGGATTATCCTAGAACCTCTAATGCATTGATTCGTAGCTCTAACAATATAGCGATAATATAAGCATCGATGAAACCTCTTACGGTTGAATATGGCTTGTCATACTCGTCTGCAAGCAACTTTGCTAGCATGTTGAGAAACGCTTTAGCTTGAAAATCGTCTGTGAATACCACCATAGGTACGAAATATCGAAGTTGATTCACACAGCAATGATTGTAACTTGAATGAGAAACATTTCACACACATCAAAAGATGTTAGAGATGTAAAAAATGTTACACTGCCCATCACTTTCGGGTACATCTTCAACGTCTATTCTCTAACCTTTTCAAAAATCGAACTTTGACACGTAAATACTCATCCCTACACACAAAAACTCAAAATGGAAAGGAAAAAGGACGAAACAATGGCGACGAATTTGACGGAACCAATCACAACATCAACCACAACATCAACATCAAATCCACACTTTATTGAACTAGACGAAACCCTGAATCTAATTTCTGTGTCCTGCAATCATAATGAAGATAATGAAGCTATACAAACCCGACACATTCAACTACGTAAAATATTCAACCGCTACCTAGAATTTCCAACCCTTTTGGATCCGCATCTGGATGACATTCTTCTACGAAATACAGTAAACGACGACCATGATGATGATGTTGATGATGATGATGATGATGATAAAATCAAGAAAATTCATAGTCCATATCAAGGCTTAGCAATCCAATGCCGAGATTGGATGGTTGAATTATTATTTTTGAATCAAAAACAAAAGCAAGAAGATTTTTCCACCATGACGAGTTTTCGATTGAATGAGTGCCTGACTACAATACAATCACTTTGTAAAGTCCGTGGATATAAAACAATTCAACGGTTTCTACCACATGACCCTTCCGATTTAGAGCCGGTGTTGCATTGTTTGATGAGGCAGAATCAAGGTGATGGTGATAGCGATGGGTTGTTGTTATTGCAGTGGGAAGGTGTTCAAGTGTTGCTTCTTTGGCTTGCCATGTTGCTCTCGAATGTCCCGTTTGATTTAGATACTATATTATCGTGCGAAGACTCTGTATTCTCCATGGTAGAGTCGGTCGTTCGTCGGTATCTGCAAGATGCTGGTCCTACAAGGGATGCGGCAGCAGTATGTTTAGCTTCGTTGCTGTCTAGACCAGATGCGTCGTCTATGGTTTGTAATAATTATCTCCATTGGGCATTGGATGTGATGCGTAATAAGGAGTTTTGCGGTATGGGCGGTATCTATTTGAAAATGGGAGTTGTACAAACGCTTGCTACGCTTTTTAAAATGGCCCCTCGTACAAAACTGTTGCTGGAATCTGCACGCGAAATGGAAAGCCTGTGGCAAACTTTAATTGAAATATTAGAAGATGCAAAAGATATGTACATGCCGCCAATGATTTTGCGGAAGATGCTTATTAAGCTTTTTGCTCGAGTTGGATGCGCTTATTTACCACCTCGCGTTGCATCATGGCGATATGAAAGAGGTAAAAGATCTTTGTTTTCCTGTGTGGAAAGTGCCAGTGAACCTAACTTGAAGCATGCTTGTGCGACAAGTCACAATATTACGTCTGAAGAACATTCTTCAAATTTGATTCGAGACGAAATTGAAGATGTCGTGGAGATGCTTCTGCGGGGCCTACGTGACGATGCCACAGTAGTTCGATGGTCATCTGCTAAAGGTATTGGACGGATAACTGAGCGATTACCTGAAGATTGTGCTGATGACGTTGTTGAAGCAGTTGTAGATTTATGTAATGAACGAGAAAGTGACTGTGCTTGGCATGGTTCATGCCTGGCTTTAGCAGAGCTTTCGCGAAGAGGTTTGCTCCTCCCGCAAAGATTATCTTTAGTAGTTCCAGTTGTGGTAAAGGCAATGCAGGTAAGCCTTTTTATAACTATTAAGATTCCAAGGGAAGTTTTCCATTTAGCCTTTTTTCAGTATGATGTAAAGAAAGGTCAACATAGTGTTGGTGCTCATGTAAGAGATGCAGCGTGCTATACATCCTGGGCATTTGCTCGTGCGTATGCACCCTCAATTCTTCGAAATTATGTGAACGAACTCAGCCGAGAGATTGTTTTGACTTGTCTCTTTGATAGAGAGGTGAATTGCCGTAGGGCAGCATCGGCTGCGTTTCAAGAATGCGTCGGACGACAAGGAGCTGATGTAAGCTAATCATGACGTAATGTGAAATGTGGAAGCGATATATGTGGGTCACTCACATTTTATTTTCATTACACAAAACTTTAAGAATTTTGTTCACGGCATAGATATACTTACGAAAGCAGATTATTTTTCGCTTGGAAATCTGACAGAGTCGTACACCAAAGTAGCTTCATTTGTTGCCAGATTTGAAGAATATAGGCCATTCATCATCGAGAGATTGTGGAAAGTCAAACTACGTCACTGGGATATCGACATACGGCAATTGACAGCAAAATCGCTTGCTATGATGACATTAATCGATCCACAATATGTTACAAAAAATATTCTACAAGTTTTGACCAATCGATGTACACATAAAGATATTTTAATTCGTCATGGTGCTATTTTGGGCGTCGCCGAGATAATATTGTCATTGGCGAACTTGAGTGATGGCGAGAATTTAGCAGGTATCTCAAGCTTGATTGTTAATATTGTGGGCATCGTACATGCTGTAGAAAAGGGCCGGCTTTATCGTGGCAGAGGGGGTGAAAATATACGAATAGCAATTTCGAGGTTGATTGAGTGCATATCTGTGGCCAAACTTCCACTCCAGGTCAAACTTCAGGTGAGTGAATAATAAGTTATCTAAATGAAATCTCGAAACTCAATATTTTGGTTTCAAGGTTAAATATCTTGATTCTATTGATTCTTCATTGAGACATCCCAAGGAGGAAGTACAAAAAGGAGCAGCTGCGGCACTCTTTGCTTTTACACGTTCTTACTTTCCGGTTGGCAAAGAAGGTCCTTCAGATCGTTTGCAAGCACGAGTCGTTGATAAATACATTAATGATTCATTGAATGATGTAAATCCTGCTATAACACGAGGCTCGACGCTTGGACTTGGTCAACTTCCAAGAAAACTTGTCGCTTGTAAGAAAAGTGTTTTAGATAAGGTAATTAATTGCTTGATTCATATGAGTTGTAGAAACCACCGTGTTGGAAAAGAAGGTGACGCTGAAACAAGGAGGAACGCTATAAATTCGCTCGTTCAAATTTGCGTTGATGTCGGAGTTAGAGAACGAGGTGTAAGACATGACAAATTCCCTTCTGTTTGCGTTGATAAAGGTCAGTTGTCTTCTATTTTCCGCGCTTTGTTCGCTGCTACGGATGATTATTGTATTGATCGGCGTGGTGATGTGGGATCATGGTGCCGTATGGCAGCTATAGAAGGTTTGCAAAAGGTCACATTTCATGCTGTTGACTCATCGTATGCTATACCAAAAACGCTTGTTGCGGAAAAATCGGCTGGTTCGTCGTGTGCGATAATGCCTAAATTTGGATCAAGTTCTTGCTTCTTCGAAAAAAATGCGCAAGATCGTGCCAAATCATTACTTGCGTGCAAAACTGATAGTGGCTTTGACAAGTCATTTGATATGAAAATAGATACATTTTTTGATGAGAATATATGCAAAAGAATTATTTGCTTGCTATTGAAGCAACTATGTGAGAAACTTGATGTCGTGCGCTCAAAAGCTGGACTGGTATTGGAAAATCTATTATGTTCTACATCACCTCGAATTCCCCATATTCCCTTCCGATCTAGCCTTATGGATGCGCTGGGTTTGATAGATGTCTCTCCATCGATAAGTCACAAACTTTTCTACAAAAAGAATTCAGGTATTAATTGGGCAAACCCAGCGTTAACATATCCTCTTGTGACAAATGTTGTTAGTATACCAGTCTATTTCGATTGCATAATATCCGGGTTAGTAATAAGTGTTGGTGGAATAACTGAGAGTGTAGTAAAGAATTCTTCCGCGGCCTTATTGAGTTGGACGAAGTTGTTACAAAACTCTGCAAAAGTAAAATTATGGAATATGCTTCTTTCTCTGTTTATTGATCACCACAAAGACGAAAGAGTTATTTTGCCTCTCCTCAAGACAATGGACTTACTTATGACTCATAGATGTTTTGACTTTTTGCATGAGAAACGAAATGCAGTATATACTAGAGATTTAGTTACTCTTTTGGACGAAGAGGCTGTACGGTGCTCCGATGTAAAGAGACTTTTTGCAATCATTGACATACTTTTAATTATGATTAGCACCTGCGACGTTCAAACTTCACAGATGACAGTTATACCGGTTGTTTTAAAATTTTTATGCCATCGCTACCCAAGGATCAGGCGATTTTGTGCAGAAAACTTTTACGCTAAGCTCCAAGAAGTCGACTGGGATGAAAAAGCTGGATTGATTTCGGACATTCTTTTAACAGTAACATGGGACACAAACGCTGCAACTGAATTAGAAAAATCGATTGCTCGTATTGCATCTATAATTAATGTGGCGATTCCTAAACAGCGTATTTACTTGGCGACAACACAGAAAAGAGAAAAGAGAAACGAATTTGATTGCTATTCTTCACTAGTGAAAGAAGCTGGTCGCTAGTCACATCATCATCAGGACCTCTGTAGGAAAATGAAAAGAGAAGACAAAATAGACGTAATGCTTCACTATTCAATACCGGGTTAGTGAAGTAGATATGCAAATGTCCGTGAGCATTTCAGAAGCTGGCAACTTCCCAATGATTGTAGAGAATCTATGCAAAAATAAAAAATCCATCATCGCACAAACCATGTCTCAAAATAATGAAAATTCTCATCAGCCGAAAAAAATTGATACCTGGCAACATTCTTCAATAAACAACAATTTTAATATTGGATTTTAATCAACACTTTTCGTACTTCTCATGCTTTTGATAAGACTTTGCCATCGGTCACTGATATTTATGCTTGCAGATGAATCGTTCTCCGAATAATTATCATACGCTGATGTTTGTTGATGTCGATCCATCAGTGATGTTGAGGAGCCGGCTGCCGTGAGCTTCTCCTTTAACTTTCTTGATTTAACGATTTCAGCTTTCAATAATCGATTCAGCTTAACAGTTGTTGCACTAAGATTATCTACTTCCTCCATAATAATAACATTGGTCTTCTGTGTTTTCCTCCAGCGATTGCGTTCAAATGCAACTTGCGCATTTGCGTCATCAAGCATCGTTGAAAGCGTAGCTATTTCATCAACTTTTCTGTCCAACTTGCTTTGAAGTTTGTTTGACTGTGTATTCAAATCTCCGTTGACAACAATTTCGTCATTACTTCTCCCATCAAGTAGCTTCTGTAATCGCTTTATTTCCTTGTTTGCCTCAACAAGATTTGCTCGATAACTATACGTTGTTTCCTTCTCATTCTCAGTAGAGTTGTTTTGGAAATCGGCAAGTGAGCGAAGCTCTGATATTGTAGAATGAGCTTCATCAAGCTCTTTTTGCAATGCAATTTGAGTCATCAATTCAATTGAAGATATTTTCTTGCTTACATCTTCACTTGAAACTTGCGATTTTCTCAAAACTTCTTGGAGCTCAGAACGACAGCTATCAAGCTCAGCCGTAAGTTCAGAATTCGCTTTTTCTAGTGCCCTGTATTTACTCAAATCCATGTCTTCATTGGCCGCTGTTTCCTCGACAACTGCTATCAAAGCAGCATCAGACTCAGCTGAGTCTTTTTGAGAAATGGCCAACTGCAGCTCAGCTTTTACTTTACTTAACTCTTCTTGAAGGCGATAAACATCGCTCTCGTCAGATATACCTTTTGATTCATCCTCTATATCACCTTGACTACGCAAACGAGCATGAAGACATTCTACTTCATTTCGAGCCTCTTCTAAGTCCTTCTGCAAACTAATTTCTTTCATAATATCGAGAGATGACTGGCGACCCATCTTGCGAGAACTAGAATTGCTATTATTGGCGCCGGTTTCGCCTGCGCTTGATATCTTTCCTACAGTTGCCGCCGCAAATATTGCACTTTTTGTAGCATCTTTGGTAGAATATGCAGACTTCATTTCTTCCAAAGATGACCTTGTTTCTCCCAATTCACCTTTCAAGATTTGAATTTCTGCTTCATACCTAGAATTTTCCTGCAATAAATTAGTATTGGCCTCATCAGATCTAATCTTATCTTCTCTTAACATCTCCAAGTCACGTTTTAAAGCAGAAAGCTCACTTTCGTATGTATCTTTTGACATTTCGATAGTTTTTTCTAGAGCATCATTTTCTTCGTTAGCCTTACAAATCTCCAATTTCAGCTCGTCAACCAAAGCTTCAGCCGTTTCCAACTCATGGACAGTTTTAACATGATTCTTCTTTACCTGCTCCAATTCTTCTTCACTATCTTTGATATTTTGATGTAATTCCTCAATAACTTGAGTAGCCTTACCACTTTCAATTTGATTCTTTAATTCCTTTATTTCGGCCTTCATGAGGGCATTCTCCTGCCTAAGTATATTTCTTTCTTCCCCGACAGCGTGAAGATCTCTTGCTTGCGCTTTTAAAAGTTTTAGTTCTGATCTTGCAAGACAACAACGATATGATCTCTGGAGAAGCAAGATAGCATTGTGTTGTTTAACAAACGTCCTATAGCACGAAAGCATACGGACATGGCGTTGAATCAAAGTCGCCTTGCGGTCTCTATTTAGAGTAGCGTAATGTTTTCGACCAGCATGGCCACGGTGAATGCGTTGTATAAGCCTCACAGCCGCAAGAACCCTGCAATAGTAATGATTGGATACTATTCTTCTCCACCACGTTTGGATTGTTGTTGATGCTTTCTTTTCACGAAGTCTTTGCA
>Ga0115008_10005674_pt1 | contig 10292 bp, 5 predicted proteins | sample FraStrMetagenome_FD_87164 | JGI IMG/M metagenome (GOLD analysis project Ga0115008, IMG submission 87164) | Marine eukaryotic phytoplankton communities from Arctic Ocean - Fram Strait ARC3M Metagenome | ecosystem: Environmental > Aquatic > Marine > Oceanic | place: Fram Strait | collected 2012-06-18
CGATTACTACGTAGTACGGCCCGATTTGCCGCAGAGGCCGCCGCAGCGCAGGACGCGACGCAGGAGATCGAGCGAGAGATAACCGCTGTGCGAAAAAGCGAAAAACTGCCACGTGGTTTCACTATGAAATTCAGAGGGCGACGTCGAGCCGGCTCGCCGGCTCTCGCCTCTCGAACTTTACTTCGAATGCTACCGAGTGGTATCGATAATATCGTCGATCGCATTCATCATTCATCCGCCTTCACCGCACCCGCATAATATTACTACGTAGTACCAGAGAGCAATAATGAGCTCAACTGCAGCGGCGGATTCCGGGAGCGGCGATCGGGAGCACCTTGACGGAGGAAGCAGATGGGCACTCGTTCCTCTCCCTCCCGTCACTTATTCTGTCAAATCTCCTGCTCCTCCGTCATCGTCGCATGGAGGCGTTTGCGATGCCTCCGATACTGCTGCCGCCTCTCCCGCCGGCGCCAACGCCAACGCCCTCAGCAGTCCTACAAGTACCAGTACATGCACACGCACCCAGCGAGCCACTCCGCCACGCAAACGCAAGAGGCCGGTACGTCTCGCCCTACCGGCGACGATAGGGCGGGAGTTTTTGGTTCGCAGCACCCTGTCGGCATGCGACAAGTGCAACGTCGTGGGACGGAAGAGGATCAAGCAGCGTGGAATCGGGAGCAATCTGACAGCGGAATCAGATGCAACAGCAACAACAGGTGCGGCTGCAGCAGAGACGTCATACATCACCTCCTCGCTTTGCCAGCGATGTCAGCACATCTTCAACAGTGGGAAATATCTATCCAAGCAAATGGCTCGGTTCGATGTGATGAGCACTACTGCAGCAGGCGATCAAAATAATGATATGGGCGATACCTTACGATTGAGCGCGTCGGGGTTGAATGCTGTGGCCATCCAAATCAACAAGCAGCCAATCGTTGCCAATCAACAAGGAAACGCGGAGGCAATGGTGCAGCTGGGCGACGTTGTCTCCTTCATACTCAATCCTCGGGGCATTCGGGATGAAAAGGATTGTGCCGCCCATAATGAGGAATTTTGGTCCATGAGATTTACTGTGGCCTTCAATGGCGAGAGATATTCAGTATATAAGAGCAGGGACGATGCAAAGAACCCAGCACCAGCTTTGTCGCATAAGGAGTGCGACGAAAGCGAAAGGAAACCTCCCCATGCCGACACAAGTGATCGAAAGGTACCAAATCTCTCGGCTCGTCACGACGATGACTACGAAGAGGAAGATGAGACGCCCGTCCTGAGTATGCATCACTTCTCGGCTACACAGTGGCAGAATCAATCGGCCATGGACATTACCAGCGTGATTGCTGACACGCCGTACGAGGAAGAAGAAGATGGTGATGATGATGATGATGATGATGATGATGATGATGATGATGATGACGACGACGATGACGATGACGACGACGATGCGGACGATTCTCCTACCATCGGGGAAAGGGGATTGGTTGGAGATCGGGAACGTGGTGGTGGGGGAAACGGTAGGGATCTATCCTCATTTTCCTTGGAAGAGTTGGAGAAATTGAGGGGTGGATTGGAACCTAAAAAGGACGAGATATCGGCGTCATTTTATCGCGCATTGTTCAGTATGACCATTCGTCACCAGGAGAAGAGCAGATCCAAAGCCAAGCATCGGGACGATGGCGCTTCTTTTTCTGATAAAGAGGATGTTAATGATGAAGAAGGACAAGAAGACGGTGGAGAAGAGGGACAAGAAGACGATGATGATGTGCCTGTCTGCGATCAAGATGTGTCGCTGCCAAAGTTGCTGGAATACACCACCATCATTGGACTCTAAAATTAGCTAGCGTACCATGGTACTAGTACATGTAGACCACCCAACCAAATTTTCCAACCGCACGGCGTACGTACGTACGTACGTCCGCCGGCGGCTTCGGCTTCGCACTTCATTCGCTCGGCACAAAAGCGAGGCTGCGGCGGTGTATGGTGTATGGTATCCGGTCTCCACGTATCGGCGCCTTCTCTGGCCCACACCATCAAGTAGAGCGGCAGAGAGAGGCTTGTTGATTGATTCACTTTTTCCGCGCATATCTCCTCCGTAACATCCTCTTCCGAGTCGAGTCGCCTTCAATCCTCCTTGAATTGGCCCACAAATAATTCGCACATATTTTTATCATCCCGACACGAACAAGGATCAAATAAATACCCGTCATGAACTTCGTGGCCCGGGTCGAGGAGAATCTGCGCGACCTCGGCACCGAGGCCCGACGGAAGCATCCCGGCGTCAAGGAGGCGTCGGAGCGGGCCATCCTCACCCTCCGCTCGTGTCAGACGAAGTACGTGGCGGCCGTTCGGAGGGCCACGTCGGACCCTGCCCAGGTGCATCCCACCACGGCCCTGTTCCGGTCCCAGGACGTCCTCCGACCCTTCCTGCTGGCGGCCAACTATCCCGATGCCTCGGCGCGGATTTTGGCCATCGCGCTGGGCGGCATTGAGCTGCTGCTGGAGGGCGACGCCATCTGCGTGGGCGACGAGAAGAACATCGTCCGAGTGCTGGGCATCCAGGCGGGCATATGCTGCGATTCGCTCGGTAGAGATGAGATAGCCTCGATGGGCCATCAAGGAGGCATCGCCGGCGGTGTCGGAGCTGGAGTTGGCGCCGCTGGTAGCGCGGCAGCTGGAGCCGTTGGAGCAGTCATTGGTGGTGGGTGGGGTATGTTTGGTGGTGGTGCTGGCAGCGGCGGCAGCAAGCATTCGGACTTGCACTCAATGGGAGGCGGCAGTGGTGCCGACGATTTAGCTAGCCTGTCTGGCGGTGGCCATTCGACACATTCGGCACGGACCGTGCGGGAGAATGAGGAGGTGGCGCGGCGGATACTCAAGCTTTTGGTCACTATTACTACGTCGCCGGCTCTGGGCCTGACGGAGGAGGTATTGGCGCAGTGCTTGACGGTTTGTCTGATGCTTTTGTCGTGTGGCAACACCGATTGTGCGTCATCTAGAGCCGCAATCGATGCCATCCTCGGCAGCAGCAACAATGCTGCTGGTGGAAATAGAACACGGACCAGCTCTCGGTCGGGGCAAACAGAGCCAGGGCTGTCGCATGGGACGGCTATAATATCATCATCCATGTCAATGGACGCCAAGACGCCTGCCTGTAGAACTCGACGAGCAGCCTGCTCGACCTTCAAAAAGGTCATCATGACACTGTACGAACGAACATCCAAGGTGTTACTGCGTACTCAAGATGGTGAAGTGGGTACTACTGATAACAGACCTCCCGGAACCGACGGAGGCATCAACCTAGCGGTGAGTCCGGCAGCAAATCGCAGCCCTCAGCAGCCACAGGAATGCTCGGATCCAAATATTGTTAATTCTCTGGCGATGGGTGTCTTCCTCGACTTATGTGCACTAGCATCCCCGTCTTCGGACTTTGATAGGCGGTACCAATCCAACGCCAGTGGCGGCGCATCTGGCGGCGCTTCGAAGTGGTCATGTTTGAAGGATACGTCGGGCCCTCTTGCCAGTGCATTGGAAAGTGGAGGCGCGTCGATGGGACATCGTCAGGGCCGCGTCCATGCTCCGAGCCGGGCTACATGCATGTGGATACTTGATAGCGTGTTGAAAGAAAGAAGTGACCTATTTACACGCGCAAGTTCCGATGATGAAGCGACCTCAACCGATCAGAACTCCGACGGCTTCCCATCACTCCTGCAAAAGAAAGCATGCCCCGTCATCTCGACGACTCTCCTGGGGTTGTGTTCGGACAGAGTACCTTTAAGTCGATCGGATCAGCTCGACGCAGCAGCAACATCACAAACTCCGGTCAAGAGCCGGAAGGAGGATACAAAGGCCATCGTAGTGGCATCAATACCTGCGCCGAAAGACCTTGCTATTCTCATGGCATCGACCGCTCTTGCTCGAACAGTGATAGTTCAATATGGAACGGCGAAGGGTAGCTCAGGTGAAATTCACACCTTAGTTACCAGTCTCGTACGGTTCGTTGTCGCGGCCACGGAAAGTATTAGAGATACGGAGGGTTTTGAGGATGGTTATATCTATGACCGCGCAGAGGATGATCTCATGTCAGCGAGCTTGGTCGCCAGAGGTGATTGCGATTCGGCTTCTCACGCATCGTCTGGGACTTCTGGTCTCGGGGCGCCACCCCGGCCAAAAAGAGCGCAGAGGGGACAATCGCTTGATTCTCATTTGATTTCGAGTGGCAACGAAAATGCTTTGTTTTTACCCAGTAGTCGACAAATTCCCCTCCCCCCGACTCTCCTCTGGGGAGCTGCGCTTTCATTGGAGGCTCTTCATCACCTTTTACTTACGAGCTGGCCTGTCATGAAAGATGTTTTAACTGGCATATGTGAAGCAGCTAGCGATTTTGCCGCGGTAGGAGGAAGCTGCGCCGATTCCATAAGAGGCGTAGTTGCTGCCGCAGCAAATGATTCCAGCAGGGTTCCACTGTCCAAGTTACTGGTTGGGGCTCCTTGTCAAGACTTCTCGATTCGGGGAAAGCAGCTCGCTGCGGTACGTTCGCTTTCTTTCTGGAATTTCTCTTCACTTCATGTCTTTTACTACCTAGAGGCCTATCTATCTACCTATCTATCTCTCTAATTCATTTTTTTTCAACTCGCCGCGAATTTCCTGGGTCCCTTATATTCCTTACATTCATGTAGGCTTTCAATGAAGAGAGCGACGTTATTTGCGCACACGTAGGAACCAAGGCAACAGGCAAGAAGGACAGCGAATTATCTTCTGATTTAGTTGGCGATGTCGTCTGGATCGCATACAAGTGCATCCTTTTGATTGCCGAGTCTCTTGAGACATGCGTCACTCAACCCAGTCGACAAAAGGATTCGAAGCAGGACCTTCTTGTTCTCATCGATGGGCCGTTTTCTCCATCCCTCGCTGCTTTTCAACACTTTATGAAGCGCCTACCCGGGGCGAAGGTCATTGTGGATCGGACGGTTGCCGGGTATTCAAATTTGGCAAACGCATTAATTCCGTGTGCCAGTGATACCGAGAGCATTCAACAAAGAGCTCTTCTCACTTCTCTGTGTAAGCTCTCCCTTCCGTCGTGGGGTGATAGCGATGATGGGATTCCGCTTGAAGACCATCACATATTGTGTCTGGAAGAGCTCTTTGGGATCATTCATCGCCATCGCGATGCTCTGAAGAAGGACTGGTACATCATCCTCTGCACATTGGAGTACCTTTCTCGATTGCCAATTTCATCTCCATCTCTATCCGAAAGCACGCTACGGAAGTCATCATTCATCTCGTCCTGCTTAGCTCGACTCTCACAATTCACGACATGTTTATCCGACGATTCTCTGGAATGCTTCGTTAGCTCGCTGGCCGATGTATCGGCCATTCAAAGCGAGAAGGCTTTCCAAAAGAAACAAGGTTCAAATGTTGCAATAGCTCCATCGCGGTCGGGGGAAGATGCCGATGCTGTATCGCAGCAAAAGGACAGCGCGGGTGTGACGGGAAGACTCTTCAGCCTTGCTGGCCGTGCTTTCGGGGGCGGATCAGATCCTGATCTGAAGGGAAAGAGAGATTCTTTCGATTCATCGATCGCCCGAGCCCGAACGTCCAAAACATACGACCATGACTACCGAAATGCGGCTTATGTCCGGCTAGCAGCAACAAAGACGTCGATACAGAATAGCGTCTTCCAAGAGCTCCCTTTTTGTTTGGTGACAATCACTGATGTGGCGCTTTATAATGTATTTCGTTACAGAGATTATGGCCCGGCGGTTGGCGCTCATCTCCGGGATGTGGCATTGTCTTCTGCTCCTTCTGAAGTTAGACTTTACGCTGTTGACTCCCTTACGAACATTGTTACTGCTCAGGTGTCTCAAAGCCAAGATATCAAAGGCATGCTCCGTTGTACAAAAATTCAGCAAAATGCGACTACTCTCAAAGATTTCTTGACTGTAGTGGACGGGGATAGCGTCTCGGGTGATTTCGACATGTCTGATGAAACAAATGAAGAAGGAAATGTGTCTCAGGCAGACTTGTTATGCCCTCTCTGCGACGCCGTCAAGGGGGCAGATAAGGTTGATGTTGCTGAAGCAGGGTTACAGGGAATCTATGCAGTTTTGGAAGGCGCTGGGCATTACCTAGCGAACGATGCGTGGCTTCCACTTATCAAGTGCGTTGGCGCTCTGTCAGGCTTTCGCGAAGAAGAAGAAGAAGAGAAGGAGGAAAGGCAGCACAAAGACCTGACGGGAAATCCCGTCGACAGATCTGTGCCAGCATGGTCATCGTGCAGCACACTTGGTTTCCGCTGCCTCAAGCTCATTGTGGATGACTTCTTAGATGAAATACCGAGAGCAGCAGAAACGAGGTCGGCTCTGTTGGAATGCTGCGCTGCGTATGGAAGCTCCCAGCACGATGTAAATACAAGTTTGACTTCACTCGGTATGCTCTGGACGATCGCAGACCAAGATCTTACCCCTGACGCCCTTGATCGTGTGCTATCAAAGCTATCGCTGCTGGCGTTTGATGGCCGTGTCGAGGTCCGAAATTGTGCGGTCAATACTCTCTTCTCTTGTGTGGTTGGCCTCGGAGATAGCCTCTCTCCAGTCCAGTGGCGTGTGTGCTTAAGCGAAACCCTTTTGGCAGTTCTCGAGGAGATATCATCACGAGGATCGGAATCTCAAAACACCGGTGCCGTCAAACCTACTACATCTGGTGTCAATCCCGATGCTCAAAGCAATCGATACAAGGTAACCGTACACCATTCCCGAGATTCTTCCATTAAGCAATGGGCAACAACGCAAGTACTGGCACTACGAGGTCTAGAGCGGGTTCTAAGACAGTTTTTCCCGCACCTTCTTCTCGCAGCTGTCTCCACAAAAAATGCCGCCAATGATGCTGAGAATTGGTTGGAGGAGTCATGGATTCGTATCCTAGAAACTGCGTATAGCTGCGCGATTCTTACCGGCGGTCGAGATTCCCTTGATCTTAGAGTTGTTGGCGCCGATCTATTGGTGCTTTGCGCTCAAGTATCGTCAAAAGCCGGCATTGCGGCGGCGAATTCTCCTGCTAGAGTCTCAACCAACATGCAGGTCATTAACGGTGCCCTTCGAAGTGTCAATCCGTCCAAAAAGGAGCAGTCTGACGAGACGAAGGATAGAAAGCTATCAGATGACGATGCCAAGGCCTCCGCTCTTCATCAAGCCCGCATGTTCCGAATGGCTTTTGATTACGTTGAGGAACTGGGCAACAATCTCGAGCATCAATCCATCCACGATGACGAGGAGGGTTCCGCCATCTACGCTGAAAGCACTCTGCTTCAGGTCATGACCAAGTTCTCCAGTAGCCTTGCAGCACTGTACGAATGCTGCAAGGACGACGAGATGTCACCGCCCACCTTGGCGGCGCAAAGGGAAGGTGCCAGTAGCGATCTGGAATCCAAATTAACGCATGTTGTCGGGGTCATTATGAAAACCGCAATTGGCGACCCTTCGTCAAAATACTTGACTCAGGCGCAGAGAGCCTGTCTAGAAATTCTCCAAACGATGTCCTTGCATGGATCCTTTATTGCTTACGAAGAGCTTGGTGAGCGTGCGTATTGCAGTATCAATCCTACAGAGAATGCAAGTTTCGGCGGTGAAGAAAATGTCACAGCATCATCCGTTGCTTCGGAAACACTTCAGGTGGAATGCTCAAAAGTTGTACTCGAGCTATTCTCGAGCGATACTACAGATTATTCAACAAAGCTACGTGTCTTTGATTCAATTCTCGCGAGGGCAATTGAATCGAGCATTGCCCGATACGACCTCTTTATTCCCATTGTTCGACAGGGCCTTGAGCTGATTACCAATGCGTTGGAAGGTCAAGCAGCGGATGATGCTGACGATAGGGATCTGGAAGATTTGTGGAAGCGGATACTGAGAATTCTCTCCGTGCTTTTGGTACCGAGCACCACCGAGTCCATTCAAAGCTACTCTTATAATGCTGAAGATATTCTTTCAATCACAAGTCTTTGCACAGATAAGCTTCCATCCAAGTTCACCAACGACCTTTGCGATGTTCTGGCTCTTGGAGCTCAGAGCGCTGCGAAGGTCGCTCGAAATCAAAGCGAGATATCAGGCGATGGAAGAGAGGATGTTGCGGAACTCAGAACGAACGGGCTAAAGATGTTTCATGCCTGTTTTAGTGGTCTCTCTGAGAGCCAACCGAATGGCAGTCTACTACTTTCGTTGTCGGAAACCTTACTCAGGGAAGCAGTTGACGGAGCCGCGCAAACGGCAAGTATGAAAGAACACAACAGCGACGATGCATCCGTTGACGTTCAGATTTCACTATTTGTTTGTGAATCTATTCGGAAGCTTCCCAACATCGAGCAGGTGGCAGTCAAACTCTTTCCATGGCTCTGCAAGCTAACGCGGTCAGACAGTGCTGCGCTTCGGACTGAAGCTAGTACTGTCCTGTCAAGTGTGGACATGGTTCGGGTGATTGAAGAAGCCAAGGCGGCCGAAGAGAGAGCGGTGATAGCCGAGGTAAAATGCGAGCAACTTCGCACGGAGGTCGAAAAGCTGATAGAAGAGAACGAGGAACTGAAGCGACAAGCTATGTTGGGAATTTAATTGAGACATTTCGGCGGCTTCTTTTGGACATTTAACTTTTTAAAGAGGCGATGTATCTAGAACGTAGATGATGATTATTCAGAATATTGTACAGGTTACGTATTACGAAGTAGAAAGGCTTAGGACCCATTGACGCACTTCTCTCTAACCATGTCCGTGTCCTTTCTTTTTACCTCCTACAATTCAATACAATTAGAACTATGGTCGCAGCAATGCGTGCAACAGGGGCAGTTGACGAACGGTGGAAGATTGCCAGGCTGCGTGGTGCCACAATCTGTGTAAAATTCTTCGAGTGATACATCCAGTTGGTCGCAGAAGGCAGGACTGGTGGTGCCAGTGAAGTCGTTAAAGTGCAACCACAAGGCGGTGAGATTTTGCAGGTTTGCAAACTGCGATGGGATGGTACCGGTGAGGAAATTACCTCGGACGGTAAAATCTTCCATCGCCACAAGTTTCCTCACTTGCGGGCTGAGAGTTCCAGAGAGTTGGTTATCTTGGCCCCAGAATCTGAACATGTTGGACAAGTCATAGAATTGATCCGGTATCCAGCCCGCGATATTATTTCCGCGGATCCATAGATCCTCCATGAGCTCACAGTTGCCTATTTCGTCCGGGATCATACCGCTTAAGTTGTTATTATCGATGTACAACTCGCGCAATCTTCGGAGGTTGCCAAGCTCGGAGGGGATCGGCCCACTGAGTTGATTATCGTTCCATTGTGCGTAGCCCATGTTGGTGAGCATTCCGATCTCCGTGGGGATGGGCCCCGTCAGAGCGTTCTCACCAACATGAATACCCTCAAGTGCGGGAATTTTGCCAATGTTGGGAGAGACGGTTCCAGTAAGAAGGTTTTTATAGATGTTGATGCGGAACAGAATGCGACTGTCAAAAATCTCCTCCGGGATGGACCCGGTTAATAAGTTCCAATTCAGCTCAATGTCGAAGAGATGCTTCATGGAGCCTATTTCGCTCGGGATGGTGCCCGATATGAAGTTTTCAATTAGACTGAGCTGCTGCAACGACTCGAGCTTGGCTATCTCCGTCGGCAGGGTTCCCTTGAGGTTATTGTAGATCAGCTCCAGACCGCGGACACTGCGATCCTCGGGACAGGTGACACCGAGCCACTCGCACTCATCGGAGTTGCTGAGCCAGCGCTTCTTGTCGCAGTCGAAGGGGTCGCCGTAGAGCCAATCGAAGCACGTCGCCTCACAATCTACGTCGTTGGGATCATCGGTGGGTGTACACTCTGTCCAGTCCATGCCATTCCATTCGAAGAAAAGCATGGCAAGGAGGTAGCGCTGAGCGATGTTGGCGTCGCGAGGACCCAGTTGCATTGGGTCGTAGTTGATGATCCAATCAGCTGCCAGCGCGTACGGGGAGCCCTGATCATACATCTTGTCACCGACGAGGTTGAAGATCGTGTCGCCGACGGCATCCAGGAAAAAGCCGGGAGTGGGAGCAGGCGTCGGCGATCCCGTGGGCCTGTCCGTGGCGTTGACGTACTGGAGATCGAATTGGCCCTTCTTGGCTGTGTTCATTGTGACGCCAACGACGATGCCGCAAACAACCACGACGAGGAGGATGCAAGCGGCGCATGTGTAAAGGCGGAATCGACGGTTCTTGAATAGGGGAGGCTTGGAATCGGGATCGTACTCAATGGCTGCGGGGATGAAAGCCTCGTCCTCGTCGGGGCTC
>Ga0115008_10005676_pt1 | contig 10288 bp, 5 predicted proteins | sample FraStrMetagenome_FD_87164 | JGI IMG/M metagenome (GOLD analysis project Ga0115008, IMG submission 87164) | Marine eukaryotic phytoplankton communities from Arctic Ocean - Fram Strait ARC3M Metagenome | ecosystem: Environmental > Aquatic > Marine > Oceanic | place: Fram Strait | collected 2012-06-18
AATACAAATGTAGTTCTTGTACTCTTGAAACAGCAATCACCATTTTGATTCATACAAAACCCGTAGCAATGTAAAGTAAAAAGAAATCAACAAAAAATAATTTTCACGTCCTATTTAGTACTACTTTTTTTCAAGTAGGACCTGTAACATGTAGCTACTACTAGAGTCGTACAGTGGGACAATTTAAGTCTTACTGGGAACGGAAAGATTATCTATGAACCAAAAATAATAAATATTTTACTTTTTTGAACTAAGAACGGTTCATATTATTAATCTTGTAAAAGTACGGGACAGGAGAAATTCTAGTCCATGGAAATAGTTACTTATTAAGAAAGGGAAAATATTCGTTTTTTTAATTATACATATATATGCCAATAATTACGCGAACAGAAAAATCACAATTTTAGCCAAAAAACTTCATGTGAGTTATATATTTTGAAAATGCAAATCCAAAATAATGATTAATAACATTTTTTTCACTGGGTTCTTTCATTCTTGAAAAATACTTACGAAAACATAATTATTGCACGAATGTAGCTTAAATGATATTTACAGAAAATATCAATCGTTCCTTCGTTATTTAAGGCAAAATCCTTTTAAGTGTAGTCTTACCATCTAATTAAAGAAGAAGAAGCCGAATCTAAAATCAGAATTATAAACATCCCTCTTTTCAACAATCAATTCTTGGGAGTATTGATGAAGCCTCTCCTTCTATTTAATAAGCTAGGTTAGTTGATGAAATATGTTTAAACACTTCATCTGCAATTCTCGGGAAACTATAAATGCTGTGGATCGCTTCCCATCACCACGATCAAAATATGATGTAAAAGAGGCAGTTGACTACGAAACTGAAAGCACGAAATCCTCTTCTTCCTCAGGTGAATCACATAACTTGAACAAATCTGAAAAGAATGAAGAGATATTGGAGGCTTCGTTTGAACACCATAAATTCACTTCTACCAAAACATGCACTGAATGTGGGAAACGAGCGAAATGCAGACATACAATTTCTGGAAAAGCACGAGGTGCATGTGCGAACTCCTCGTGCGATGCTTTCTTGTGTAAAGAATGTAAGAACAATTTTGTCCTCATCCCTCGTGAAAATACCTATTGCATGAATGTTAACCCGTATGATAAAGAGCGTGCTAATGAGTGGAGACACACCAAGTTCCAACGATTTTGTCGCTCATGTTACATGGACAAGAATATTATTGATTTCAATACTTATTCACATGTCTTCAACCCAGAACCTGAAAATGATTGTAATATAACTCTGATTCTATCTCATGGAGCTGGAGGAAGTAGAGTAACTTTCATAACTCACGCAAGGGAGCTTACCAAGAGACATGGATTTAGAACAATAGTAATGGATTGGGCAGGTCACGGAGCTAGATGGGAAGAGGAGTGTACTATTGATAATTGTATGAATGCAATTCAGGAAATTTTCAAACATTACGATATCATGACAGCCGAGGAAGAGGAGCAAAGAGGTCGAAAAACCATCCTTTGCGGTTCCTCATGGGGTGGATACATGTGCTATCTCGCTGCTACTAATTTTCCAGAGTATTTCTCTGGTGTAGTGACAGATTCAAGTATGCGAGATTTGTCCCGTCGATCAGAGAAATTAAAATGGAGTATTATCTCAAAGATGGTTGCAAACTCTTCCTATCATTCACAAATAAAGTTCCTGCAAAAGAGCTGGAACTCAAAGAGAAAACCGTACATGGACTGCATCGAAGGCAAATTCGGAGCTGGCATTTTCGGGAAATGTTGTCCTTTTCAGACCATGAAGAATTTCGACTTTAAAGATTGCGCACCAGAAATTAAGTGTCCAATTTTATTTTTAAACGGAACAAACGATAGTGATGGCTACGATCCTAAATGCCAGAAAATGGTTTTGAAATTGTTACCAACAAGAGACCAATCAAGGATTGTTTTATTTCATGGTGGTGACCATTTATTTTCGCACGACTATCGCTTTTTCGAAACATGGATCGAAAGCACAGCTAGTTTTGCAAAAGCTGAGACTACACATGTCATATGAATCCTTTCTATATACAAATAGGCCATGGACATATTTTTATGTCTATTATGAACATTTTCTTCTATGTTTTGTTTATGTCAAGTCTTTTCAAATATATGTCGAAGCTAGGAAAATCTATGTAGGTGAAAAAGGAACACCAGTTGAAAATAGCAGATTTTGAAGTTATGCATTTGATTTCTTTATTTTCTTTAAGAACAATATAAGTGACTTAGTAATATCAACTCAAATTGCAAGTTTTATTCTATTGCGAAACAAAGATTTTTAATTTTTCTGTCTTTTTAAATCGTATAGATTCAACATCAGCTGTTCTATGAAGAAATAACTTCCAGTTTTGTGGTCCAGTAGGCAACGCTTATGCTCCGTAGATAAATGACATCATGTTCAGTGATGGATGTTGAAATGGGGTTAGTTTTTTTTGTAGCATGAAATAATGTCCTGTCAATATAGCAGTTCTATATTTTCTTCGTTGCCCACCTTTCGGCATAGCAGCCTCCAATATTTCACATGAGGTTTAATTAAAAGCATGCAGTGTCCCTCCAGTCTGTTACAACTCTTCTGTCCCATTAGCATCACTCGAATCCACGAATTTAAACATTCAAATCAGATTATTCTTCTAAAGTTTTATAAAAGTCAATTTGTCGCATTATCCTAGATCTGATTAATCTGCATTCTTTTTTTAGATGAAGTACGGATTGACGTCCCGTCTCAAGCCTCAATTTTGGAAACTTTTTTCAGACTTTTTCTTCAACATTCATACCTAAAAAAATGTAAATTCTAATTTGTAATCTGAATTCTTTACGATCACGAAAACTTCTCGGCCCTTGAAAAATTAGAACATTTTGCTACATGAGATAAGATACAGGAGAGATTTAATTTATTAAAATCCATTGGCATATGTGCTTTTTCAACAAATACACACATAGGATTTTACTGTTACGTTTTGTCCTTTGACGCGTGATAACTTATGATCCTTGTGAAGCTACTTTAGCCCGTCTCAGTACGAAGCCGTAGTCACACTTTAAATTATAACATACACAAACAAACAAACAAACAAACAAACATAGGATGGTGCATTTTTGAGAAAGAGAAAATAGGTAAAAAGAAATTTTGTAAGGGATCTCTTTTTATATATTAAAATGGATTGGCTTTAAATAATTTTTTCTCTCGAATAGAAACTTCATCCTTTGCTTCTTAGATGGTCCTGGTAAATAATGAATTTATGCAGTCTGTGTTAATGGCACAGCATTGGGTTCAACTCTTGATTCTATACGTGAAGTGAAGATCTTTGTATATGGTTCGACACAGAGTATGGGAGCCATAATTGCCAATGTTAGTGCAACTGCCGAGTATTGATCGGGAACATGATCTACTAGCCGTAGCATTGCTGGAATCGTACACGCTGACACGAAGAGAGATAACATGCCTTTAATGTGCATTTCAAGAGCTTTATCCCTCTGATCTCGAAGATCTTCCAAGTCTGTCATGCAACCATCGTTGTTTTCAATAGATTCGATTTGAAATTTTAGTTTCTTGTAGGTCTTAATTCCTTGATATCCCTGAGTTTGCGCGACCATTTGCAGTGTCCCTCCAATTGAAATTCCTATGGCAAAACCTTGGTCTGTTCCACGAGAAGGCAACCATGCAACTAACAAACCGAAGATAAAGCCCACGACACCTGCTACCATTCCCAACCTTCCTACAAAGACATGGAATTGTCGAGCTTTACTTTGGAGCATAGTGGGTGTCAAAAGAGTGTTATGAATGCAAGCAAGGTATACAGTGTAAGCACCACATAAATGAAGAAGGAACAAAGGGTCTTGGAATATATTTCTTTGAATGAGAATAGGAGGTGAATGTATAAAAAGGAACCAGATGGCGATAGCGGTTGCCGCTACCCAGTAGATAGTGATATTTTCTGTTACTTTTTTGTTGGCCATCTTTTACTAATTTTAAGATATAGAACACTTTTCAACGCAATCAAATGAAACTTATGAGAACACAAAATCCTGGATTTCTTTATGCACCTATAATAATAATAATGCTAAGTAACGATTAAGTTTGTCTAATAATTCATAACTCATAATAGTGTAGCGTTGGTACTGCATTGTGTTTTTTAATAAATATGTAAGCTGTAATTGGTCGATTGACGTATTTCTAAGAAATTCTGAAAAATCTTATGAGTACGTGCTAGAACTGTACATTTTAATTAACTTAGCAAAGATAGACTTATTCACACGTGTTCCAAGAAATTTCGAAAAAGAAGTATTTTGTGCATGAAGTTTGAATGCAAATGTCTCTTCATTTTGAACCAATCTTCTTATTTCTTGACAATCCCATGTTTCAAAGTTTCAGAAATATTTTTTTCAAGTAACTCCATATGGATTGGCGCCAACAAAGGATTTGTTTACGTCAATTCTAACCCTTATCAAACCTTCTCAAATTTGTTTCAGAAACAATATGTGTTTTTTTTTTCTCGCGACTACAGAGCGATCAAAACAGAAAACCACACATTCTTATTCAAATGTATATGTCTCGCTTTCACCAAAAAAATTTGCATTACTCCTCCGATTGTGATACCTATAGCAAAACCTCTAGGTTGGTTACGAGATGGCAACCATGCAACAAACACACCGAAGATAAAGCCCACAACCCCTGCCACCATTCCCAACCTTCCTATATAAATGTGAATTTTCTAGCCTTACCTTCGAGCATAGTGGGTGTCAAAAGAGTGTTATGAATACAAGCAAGGTATATAGTATAAGCTCCAAATAAATGAAGAAGGAATAAAGGGTCTTTGAGTACATTTCTCCGAATGAGAATATGAGGTAAATATACAAAAAGGAACCAGATGGCAAGAGCGGTTACAATCAACCAGTAGATAGTGATATTTTGTGACAGTGTTTTGCATCCCATCTTGTATGATTGGTTTGAAGGAATAATGAGAGGAGAAGGGAAAAGGATCGATGTCATCGAAAAGTGCTAAGCTATTTACTTCAGTCGTACGTAATCATGAATATGAGATTTTCACTTACATATATTGTACTAATATAATTAGGTAACGAAGGTACACTGCTGTTGTCACAATGATAAAAATATTGGGGGGGTTTGGATATATATTTATTATCCTCACCTATGAGCCAGATGCTTCCAATACAGCAGCATGTGAATAAATTACAGCAGAGTTTCTGAACAACGGTGAAAATGATTCTTTCTTCCCAGGAACTTTTTATCTACCTTATTCTTGTCATAATTCTTTTCTTTTTTTGTCGCAAACCAATAAGGATTTTATGGGGCCTACTAGATCTCCTTCATTTACTGATAGATACTAAGCTTTGTGGTAGATTTGCAACCTCTCGGAAAAATATTAATTCAAAGCAAGTGAGGAGAGAAGAGTGGTCAATTTTATATGAGTGGAAGAAACGAGTGCGAAAAACCCCACATAACCCATTCTTACAACTGATTGATCCTTCAATATGCAAGAAAGATGCAAATCAGAAATGCAACTCCATAATTCACCCTACAAGCTTGACTTTTCAGGAAACTGATGTATTATCAAATCAAATTGCACATGTCATTTACGAATTACTCATACCACAAAAAGAATATATCGAAATCGATAGAATTCACCGTGAAGAATTCAATGTATCTTCACCACCAGTCGTAGCGGTATTATTATCATCCTCTCCGTTTTTAGTTGCGTGCTATCTGGGCCTCGTGAAAGCAGGCGCCTGTGGAGGCCTCATCAACACTAATTTGGTAGGAAAATCATTGGCGCATGCAATACGAGTTTGTTTAGAATCAAAAAAATCGAACAATTTAAACAATTTCATATTCCCAAATTTGATACTAGTAGAAGAGGGTGCATTATTTGAAAAACTGTCTGACAAGGATGTCCAAAGTGTTTTGTACGAGTTTGAAGTTAGAGTGATAATGAAGGAAATGCCAGATATGACTAAATCAAATATTTCAATGTATGAATCAGCAATCAGTATTGATAAGTTGATACTACAGAAAACACTAAACATATCTCCAACTTTATTGCGTTCTCATCACACACCACGATGGGATTCAACATTTCTTTACGTATTCACCTCTGGAACAACTGGAGGACTTGCAAAAGCATCCATATTGAAACATATTCGTTTTCGCATCAGTGGAAGTTTATTCCATATCATTGGTCATCTGACACCCGAAGACAAAGTTTATTGTGCATTGCCACTTTATCATAGTGCTGCATGCATGATTGGTATCGGAGGTTGTATTTTATCGGGAGCATGTATGGCAATTAGACCAAAGTTTTCTGCGTCTACAATGGCACGTGATTTGGTGGAATATAAATGCACTGTTGTTCAATATATTGGGGAGTTTGCACGGTATGCGCTTTCAGCAAAAGAATCGAAGGAAGAAGAAATTCTGAGACAAACCAGACGATCGGATAATGTTATTCAAAGAAGCTTATCTTACTGCTTATGTTGGAAGAAAAAGAAATGGAATGGTGTACGTCTAGCCTTTGGGAATGGAATGAGGCCTGAAGTTTGGGAATCTTTTCAATATCGCTTCGGAATAGGCCAAATTGTTGAGTTTTGTAAGTGTTCTCTTTACTTGTTGGTTGACCATAATTATGTTATTTCAAGACACCGCCTATACTGTTACTTTTATTCATTCTTTTATTTCTTTTCTCGAAAACAATCTCGAAATTGAAAGATGCGTCTACAGAAGGGAACGCTAATATGGTCAATAACTGTTCCATTGTAGGTTGCATAGGAGTTATACCCGAATTTATTCTTTATTTTTATCCGATTGCCCTAGTTAAATGTAATCCAGTAACAGGGGAAATTCTTCGTGATCCAAAAACAAATCTTGCAATTCTTTGTGATTCTAATGAGCCAGGGCAATTACTTGGACTTATTTCTAAAACCGGATCCTCTACACAAACAGATCCAACGCGCATGTATGAAGGATATACTGATGGAAAAGCAAGCAACAAAAAAATAGCTAATAATATAAAGCAAACTCAAGATCAATGGTTTGCTACCGGGGACTTATTAAGAAAGGATTGGTTTGGAAATTACTTTTGGGTGGATCGTATTGGAGATACTTTTCGTTGGAAGGGTGAAAATGTCTCAACTTGCGAAGTTGCAGCTGCATTTGTGGAGAACGATTTCATAATGGATGTCAATGTATATGGCGTGGAGGTTCCTGGTCACCCTGGAAGAGCTGGCATGGCAAGAATTACACTAAAAAATGGAAAATGTGTAGCAGATGTAAATTTTGGAGAGCTTTATGTGAAATTGACAGGACAACTTGCAACTTATGCTAGACCTTTGTTTCTTCGATTTGCGAAAGAAAGTAATGATTCTATGACAACGTCAACTTTTAAACAGATGAAAGGTAGTTTAAGAGATCAAGGTTTTCATCCCTTTTATTGTGATGGCGAAGATATCTATTTTAGAAATGATGAAAAGAAAACATATCAGTTTTTGACTCAAAAATTATGCGACGCTATATGTTCTTCCAAAATAAGAGTTTGAAGACAAAATGAGAGGATGGATAGTAATCATTCAAATCTAAATAAAAATCTCATAATTTATATTCTTCCTCAAGCTTCATCTCTCTTACTTAAAGCTCTTTTGGCTGCTCTCTCCGCCTTATTTCTCGCATGTCTTTCTCTAGCCTTTCTTTCTCTCTGTTGCTTCACCAAATCATCAAAGCCCAACTCCATCAGCTTCATTTTGGCAAGCCTTCCAGCCTTTGCTACTGGACCTAGTAATTTCACGGCCAAATCTTCCGTAACTTCTTCACATTTACCTAATTCTCGCCCGCTTGCCTTTTCTATAGCATGGACCAATTCTATGTCACGCTCACTTACCAAGCTAATAGCTCTTCCCCTTCTACCAGCTCGCGCTGTTCTCCCTACACGATGTATATAATCCGTAGTTTTACGTGGTAGTTCAGCATTGATTACCAAATCCACAGTGGGAATATCCAATCCTCGCGAAGCAACATCAGTAGCCACTAGAATAGGAGATTGTTCAGATTTAAATTTCGCAAGGGAAGCCAAACGACGATTTTGTGTAAGAAGAGAATGAAGTGCTATACAATCAATGCCTAATTCGGATAATAATTGTGATATATAACCTGTGCGTTCACATGTAGAAACAAATATTATGGCGGATCGTGCTTTTTTTTGTGATGATTCATCATCAGAATCGGAGTCATTAATATCTTTGTATCTTCTTTGTTTACCACCTTTTCTTTTCTTTTTGTTGGAATACGAAGTATCTCCTTTTATTTGTCCTGCGTTGGATAATAAATTACGGATGGTGGAAACTAGGTAAGTATCACGAACACGAGATGGCATAAAGATATATTCTTGTCGAAGTCCTGCTGGAATTTGCGGAGTGGTCAAAAGAGCATAGGGTATTTTTGGATCCGGATTTTCTTCTTTCAAATTAGTTGGGGCAATAGCATCATGATCGTCTTCAGTTACAACAATATGCTTCAAATTTAATTTTCCTTGTTTCCCGGCAGCCAATCGTGACATTTCTTCCAAACTTTTTGTCATTGTAGCACTAAATAACAAAGTTTGACAAACTCTGCCTGAAGCTTTTTCAGTACTCTCACCGTGGACAGCTAGTAAAATTTCCGCCATGTCTCGTTCAAAACCAGAATTATTCGTCAATAGTCGATCTGCTTCATCAATTACTATGAATCTAATATTTTTCAAACGAGGTGGGTCTGCATTTCTTAACAATAATGCAAGTCTCCCAGGAGTCGCTATGCAAAAATGCGGAAATCTGCCAAGTTCACAACTTTGTCGAACTTGATCAGATCCACCAGTTACTAATGCAGTGGAGACTTTTAAAGCAGATCCTAAAGCTGTTACTTGTTCCTTAACTTGTTTCGCAAGCTCACGTGTTGGTGTTAGAATAACAGCAAAAATCCCATACGGATCTTTGGCTAACTGATGAAGTATTGGAAGCGTATAAGCAGCTGTTTTACCACTACCTGTTGCAGCTAGCGCTAAAATATGGTTAGTGGCATTTCCGCGAAGGATAGCTGGAATGACTTTTCGTTGAACTGCTGTGGGCTTTTTGAATCCTAATGCACTGCACGCTTTAACTAATTGTGGTGAGAGACCAAGATCATCAAATTGGGTGAAAAATTGTGTTTCGTCTTCATTTAGATTGATTGGGAATGATTGTATTTCTTCATTGGATGAAGACTCGTCTTTAATGTTCTCTGCGCTATCAAGTACTTGCTTGTCCTCTTGTGTTTTTTCAACGTTGCTCTTCAGTCTCTTTTTCTTTGGTCCAAACAAACTTGACATTTTCCTTCACCAAAATAGAATGAAATTTAAGAGGAATAAATAAACGATTTCTTGATTCTAAAAGAGTGCTTTGTGATATTCCTAGATATAAGTGCACAGCTCTTATTATTTTTGTTTGTTAGGAAGAACAAATGCGATCCTTTTTTTTTAGAATTGATTGACTGGTCGTAAATTCGTTCTTAAAATGTGACTGTAGTACGTAGAGCTGTCCCACACTAACAATTTTCATGCATTTTTTATTTTTTTGCTATGGCTTAAGCAAAAGATCTTTGAAACTGTTTTTGTGGTATATCCAATGGACTTATAAGCATTTTGAAGTGCCCCCTATTTCAATATGAATGATGTTGATTCTCATTCATCATCAGTAACAATTTATTTATCAAGAAAATGAAAACATTTAATTATTTGATGCAACGAACGAAGACTTCATCATAGTGTGACTACAATAATATAAAATTTAATAAAGATAAAGAAGATGTCCCTCATTTAAACTTTAATTTTTGTTAACTGTAGCATCTTTTTCTCATTGAATATTAAAAATTGAGCAAATATGACGCTGCTGCAAACATGTTCTTATTTATTTATGAGATCATGAACACAACTACTATCTGGTTGCACTTTCATGAAACAAATTGAAGCTATGCTAGTTATACATTGCGGAAGGGCATTTATATTGTTTGCGCCATTTCAGGAGAAAGAATGAAATTTCATAAATACATTTCACCATTTATGGGCTTTCGTATGGAAAAACAAAACGCAGAAGAATCACTCATCTTCTTGCTCATGATTTTTTATTCCGTCGTTGTTTCTGCTATCAGCTACTATCAATATCCTATGAATAAAGATAAATCGATTCGGAAAGTAAATAGCTCTGGGATATTATGCTGTTTCTGGAAAGGTCCAAACTGAAAATT
>Ga0115008_10005678_pt1 | contig 10283 bp, 8 predicted proteins | sample FraStrMetagenome_FD_87164 | JGI IMG/M metagenome (GOLD analysis project Ga0115008, IMG submission 87164) | Marine eukaryotic phytoplankton communities from Arctic Ocean - Fram Strait ARC3M Metagenome | ecosystem: Environmental > Aquatic > Marine > Oceanic | place: Fram Strait | collected 2012-06-18
CATGGAGCATCGCACATACTCGTATCATCATCATTACTGTTGTCATTATCTGTCATGGGACCGCATCTGTCCGTGTCCGTGTCCGTGTCCGTGCTCGATTCCGATTCTGATTCCAGCTCGAGTGCAATCGACGACCATGAATGAAATGTGAATAGGATTGTAAGCGTTGTGCAGAGGAGTAATGTTTTCATTTTCTTGTTGTTATTATCGATTTGTAATGCTGAAATGGGTACTGGTACTGGTGTATGTTTATCTTTTTTTGGTGTCTGTGTGGTGTGTGCTTGTGTGTGTGTAGAGTGTGTGTAAACAAGAAAATGTCTCGATTCCAGAGCGTGTCATTTTATTGATAATAACGTTATTTAGCTATTAAAGCTATTAGACGTTAATATAATTTACTCCGAGAGACGTATCAAGTATCAAACCATTTGTACCTTCAACTTTCCACAAGTCTCGTGAGAGAAAAAGGAAAAGAATGTCATTACAGCTTTAGTTTACATACCCTTTTATAAGTTTAATAAACAGATTTCTGTTCCATTGTTGCAGGATATAAATATGATTCGGTTTTTCTATGCTTCGGTGGTTGTTATGGCATTTTTCTTTCCATATGACGTTTTTGTGAACAGTTTCATCATCATCTCGCACAAACGATTTGGTGAAAGATACGATGGTGTTTCTATAAGAGGTCCAGCGACTTCATCCAATTCCTACATGAATGTAAGAAATTCAAAGGTTTTCGTTCGTACTGAGCTGGGTATGAGCGGTGATGATGATTCGTCCGAAAATTTACTAGAGAAAGCGAGAATGTTAAGGGAAGAGGCGGAACGAATGGAATCTGAAATAGAGTCAAGTGGTAGGAAGAATGTTAAGATCGAAGCAGATTCGACAATTAGTCAAGTTCCAGTTAAATATACGGTTCTTGATGAATCAGTCTGGGAGCTAAGGTTTCGAGTTCGAGATGAAATGGATGAAAAAGATGAGGAAGAGAGTTCAAGTAAACTTCTTAAATCTGTTGGAGGGACCATCGTGCTAAAGTTCAAAGCAGATGGGTACACTGATATCATCGGTGATAATCAGATATATTTTCAAAAAATATGGGGATGGGACGAAGATCAAGATGAAGAAAAAGGGGAGGTAGGACAATATCTATTATTTTCAGCAGACTCTATCAAGATGGAAGAAGCGGGATTTGCGGACGGTACAAGGCTCTACTTTAATATTCGTATCGATAGAGATAAAGATGGGATAATGTCCTTATCTGATGGTAAGATAACAGTGAAAAAAGAGCTGAAATCTGGGTTTTGGGGTGTCTTCAATTCATCCGGCATTTTAGCACAATTTCGTGTCATCGGGGATTTTGTTTGCAAGCCTACTTCTGTTTAAGAAAAGTCTTAATGTACTGCTAGAAATATTTGCTAAAGGTCTCAAGAGTTTATATATGGATTTCTTTATCAAACACCAGAACATAACGTCATCCACTACGATTTTTGTTCCAGTAAAATTACCTGAAATCTGGGTAGCGTCTCAATCGAGAAATGATGGCAAACTGCATACTTATATTTTCAATATTACCAGATTTCGGAAACCCGCTACGTCTTTATTTCATCATTTGCACTGTCTCTCTTGTGTGCTCCATATTGCTAGAGGTGTCAGCACAAGCCTGTCCTGATACCGCAAACTCGAAAATATCTGATAGTTCGGGAATCGCTGGGTTACTCTTGTAGTTAAAAACAGTAAATCCAAACCTTGAGAGTTGTGAATTGACTTCCGTTTCAAAATCAATTACAAGTGGAACAAGCTTCGGAGTTCCTAATTGTCGAATGATTGCCACTTTTCCTACCGCACTTCTGCAAGCCAAGATTTTGTGTGAGCCAATCATCTCTTCAGTAATTCCATACGATCGAAATGTTCGAATCATATCATCAATAACAGCTTGATCATCTTTGCTCATAGTTTTGTACGAAGTTGTCTCATCGGGCAGACGCAGGACACACACCAAATTATAGCAGCAGGCCAATGCCTTCACCAATCCAACAGAACAATCAGGTTTGTTCATCAAGTCACGAGGAGTAAACGAAACCACAACAACCGTTCCTTTGCCAACCCTCGATTCACTCACAAGCAAACGCGAACATATCGCACTGACAACTTTCATTCCTATTCGTGCAAATTCCGGATCTTTACCCTCCTCTTTAAAACCTGCAATCCCCTCCACAGAAGTATTCACCTGTATCCGTCTCTCACTCACTCCTCCACCACCCACAAACCCCATCATATTATGCTCGTCATGGACTTGTCGCATTCTATGTCCAGTATTACTATTGTTCCTATTGGTAATATTTCGACGGGATCGTCCAAGAAGAAACAGCGTCGATGCTAAGAGAACGACCATTACAACGCATACCGTTAAAAAGAGTTCAATGTCATCGTCCGTCCAATTATTTTCTGCTCCTGCTGTTTCTCCATCTTCGAATGTGGATTCTGATTCCGATGCTCCGTTCATTGCATCAGTGTGGGTTGTGTGTTATGGTTTTATAGGGATATGCTGTGATGTGAAACAAGAGTCAACAAGCCAACAAGCAGTAAATATATATATTTTCAATAGATATAAAGATATATGTATAAAAATAGTAGGCGCCTGCACAGTAAAAATAGTTCTTTCTTCTGCATGTGCATGCGCTTTTGTAGTCGTCCTGTCATATACGGTTCCCACTTACCGCCGGCATCCTCGATTTGAAAGTTCGTGCGAAAGATCAAAATATACGCGCGTGTAGATGCAAGCCCGAATCTCTAAAACTATTTTAGTCAACCGACTTACGACTTTCCGACGTTCCGACATTTACACAAAAAGCTCTATTGTATAAGCGTACAGACTAAAGTAAATTCTGAGTTACTTTTTTAGTCCATGATGGCAGGCTCATCACAATGTCATCTACTGACGACACATCTGACTATGACTATGACTGACGCGACGACGATACGACGATTGCGGCGTTTTGAAAATGAACATGGAATGCGGAGAAGAATTTGCTTTGAAATTTAAAAACGCGGTTCATTGACTCGGATCTATATTTCTCTCAGGCGCCATCAATAGTGTTAGATTACGTGTTGAGTAAATGTGACGAAGAAGAAAGGGAGTTGGAAAAGCATCGAATTGAAACGCATACGGATACAAATAAACTTTGAAAAATAAAAATAAAAACAAAATGAAGTCGATTTTAAATTGTTTGATAAGTGCTATTTCATTCATTGCATACATCAACAATGATGCAATGGCATTTACTATCTCAAATCAGAAAGGTGTTGGGTATTCTGTTAGAAGTCGCAATGTTAACTCGTTATCAATCTTGTCCGCTCGTCGCGATAATCGAATACAGCAACATTGCGAAGATGTCTCGTCCATCATCAAGCAAACTGCTACGTTATTGTGTTCGGTAGCACTCATGTTTAATGTACATGTTGGATCCGTTGATGCGGCTGTTGCTCCGTTGGCAGACGTGGGCTTGCGGGAGTTTTTAGTGAAGGATGGGAAAGAGCTGCTTCGTTTGAGTATACCGTCGACGCTACCACAAACGAGCAATGCTGAAAAAGTTGGGGATTGGGGTAGATCATTGCAGGAGCATACTGAGCTAGTGCGATTAAGATTGGAACAGGTTGGTTTTAGTGGAAAGACGGCAGTTTGGAGTGCATGTCTGAAGGAGGTCAATGCTGCAAAGAGTGACCTCGTCAAAGTGGATGGGTCTGCAGAAGAAAAGACGAATATTGGAAATAAGTTGGACGAGTTGGCTAATGCCCTTCGAAAACAGGATATTGTAGACACATTAAAACTTCAAGAAGATGCAGCTGCAGCTGTGGGAGATCTTCGATTAGCATCGCTTGTTCCAGGAGAGTTACCTTTTGAAATACCAAATGATTACAAAGATCTCCCAAGGCTGAAAGGCCGTACAACGGTTCAGTGTGTGTTGTCTAAAAACAACGGTGGTTCGTTTCGACTCGAAGACGGAACCCAATCTAAGGCTGCAACATTGCTCCTTGTTATAGACGGATACCATGCACCTATTACGGGAGGTAACTTTGTTGATCTGGTTCAAAGAGGATTTTATGACGGGATGAAACTAAAGGCGGAAGGAGAGCTATTGGTTGAATCTCAAGACATTGATTTCGTAGACCCTAAAACAAGAGAAGTGCGTCAGTTACCGCTGGAACTCTTCTACAAACGTGATTCGAGTCCTGTCTATGAGTATACAAGTGATGAAGACATGCGTGCGACAGAAGGGTTTTCCCTACCCTTCCAAGCATATGGTGCTCTGGGAATGGAGCATGATCCAGAAAATGTTAACACTGCTAGCTCAAAATTTTGGTTTCTGAGGTGGGATCAAGCACTAGTTTCGCCTGGGCGAAATACTATCGACGGATCTCATACCTGCTTTGGCTATGTTGTTAATAGCCAGGATTTGTTAAAACAAATTTCGTCGGGAGATAAAATTGAATCAATGAAGGTTATCAGCGGAGCTAGTAACTTAATAAAAGCTTAGTAACATCAAGTCTCTCGTCGCTCTTAAACCAAATCCAAACACACTCCTACAGATTTGAACACAGATGGATGTTATATCTTTGATGGGGTCTATTGCTTTGCGATTTTCCTGGAATTTTATCAAAGCCCGACATATCACTTCGGACCTTGAAGACATACGTCACACTTCAAAATTGCTTATCATACTGATCTCGACAAAATCAACAATCCATCTTCTTCTCCATTTACTACAATGTACACCTAAAGTTGCTAATGGAAATTGTAAGTTAACAGCACAGTAAATGTTGATTTGCTGTTAGCTTGAATTTTCTTTTAGTTAACTTGGGTAAATTAAATGAGGAAAAATATTGATTATTGTGTTTATGAAATAGAAAAGGATGTCAATATGCGTAGATCTTCAATATCCGAACTGTTGAGTTGGGTTTCGTCGAAATGAATTTAGAGTTCCAAGTAGCATCGATTTAGCCCAACGACCAACACAAGCACTGAACCTCGTTGACATAAAGGACCGTACAAATCTAGAGACATGAAAAAAAGCCTATTACATTAACAACTAAGATTCCAATTATGCTGTAAAAAATGAAATAATTAATCCTTAAATCGCATGTAAAACAGCAATTTCTTGTTTCCAAAAGCAAAATACCGGTCGGCTCCGGGAATTGAACCCGGGACCTCTTCCACCCTAAAGAAGAATCATGCCACTAGACCAAGCCGACTTCCTTACTACATTATTTCACTAAAAATACCTATACGTTTTGTAGTATTTGTTCGCTTACTTCTTCATTCACACGTCAATCGACTCTTTGTCTCCTCTTATTTTATGTTCAAATTGTGCTAAAAATTGTGCCGAGGTGAGCGTAATAGAGACTTTATGATATCCTGCATCGGCCTCTAATCCTTTTGACGCTTTTGTTGCAGTTTTTCTCCTACCCATGTCCTTGCTGTTGATCCTGCTTCTTCCCATACCGGTACTCTACTAACTGTAGACATTATTGAGTAACTTAAGACAATGTGTTTCTCGGCTAGTTCGTGGGAATCACCAGTCCACTTGGCAACTTCATGTACATATCATATTCGACTGGTACCAGTGGAAAATCTATAACGAAGTCGACTTGTCTTGTGTGACAATCTTTCAGAAATGCTTAAGTAAGAAACAGACATGCAGAGAGCCAATATATCACTGGGCAAAAGTATTGAAGTAACTTACTCCATTTGCTGCTGGATGGTCAGAAGAACTTTGTATTTGACGATTTGCCTCGGCAAATATCACGCTTGAACTAAAATGCCAACACTGCGTCGATGATTGGATGCTCCTTTTCGAATCTTTGATGTCTTAACTGACCACGATTACTTTGATCATTGAAATATTTTTGATCTGTTGTTTTCATTGCATTGTCGGAATTAGCCTAAGTATGCTTCTGGTTGTGATTCAACTTCTTCGACTTGTCTGTAATGGCTCGATGGGAGCGCAACATAAAATAGTAAATGGTAAAATAATAATATGGACAGTTATTGCACACAAACTTCTGTGTGAATTTCGGCTAACAAAGGTATACATCGTCTTTCACCAGATCATGATAGCAATCTAGCTTTTGTATCTACAGTCAGTATTTTCTATCATTATAATCGGTTGTTTGTAACCACATGACTGATAATAGTCGACTACGCAATCACTGGGCAAGTCAAGACTCCTACAGATTAGAGCGAAGATTATTATACTCTTTTGTCTAGTGCTGGCAGTGCAGATCAAGAAGATCTTTCTTTCATTTGATTTGATGATCTAAGCAATGAGGTCTCAATAGTGAAGAGGAGAAAACTTAAACTGATTATCAAGTATCTATTGATCGAAGAGAATGTCATCACTATTGTTTCCATTACGACGACGAACAAAATCAGAAGCACCATTAGCGACGGTGTACTCGAAGAAGCTTGTTTATATGCGTCATCCCTTCGCTGCTCTATTAATTCTGGAGCGCCCGAGATACATACCAATCCATTGGAACAGTTCTCAGGCGATCGAATCGATTTCGAATTAACTAACTCCGTCTCAGACGTTGACTCCCTTGTGATATGTTATTGCTCAATGATCTTGGTCTCTTAGGGTCTTGTTCTCTTATTTGTCACTTGATGTATGAAAAAGTTCTCCTTACAGACGTCACTCAGATTTGCTCGCAATAATTTAAGACTTCTGCCAGAGAAGTTTCTTTGAAGCTGCTGCCATTTTGAAAGGAGATTATGAAGTAATTGACTCTTGACCATTAAAGAGTCAAATACATATTGAAGTAGGCTGACAATACCATTGTTCCAAGATCGCCGACTTAAGAATAGGATGGATTGTCTTCTTGTGAAATGCACCTAGTCTTGAATGGTGTTGACTTTACAGCGACAAGAATCAGTAGGTCATTTTTATTGTTGTAGTATTGTATATTTTAAGGAGAAATTTTCAGAATACGCCCATTTGTGTTTTACGCTCATTTATTTGTAAGTCATCGTCCTCATGTAAAGAGCCCCAACCACGTGAAGAATTTGAAGCTGAAAGAAGCGTAGAGATATCTCCGCTAGATTTCATAAGTGCAAGTGAAGGCCAAGGCAGGAACAATAATACACGCACGAAGGAATGGATAAATGTACTGAGCGGAGCATAATTGATAAATCGTACTTTGATGCTTCACACAAGAAATTCTTCAGTAGTTTGTTCTCTCGTAAAGTTATCAAAGAGAATCTATTTGCTCTCATCGCTTTTATCTATTTTTTTAATTGAAACTATTCCACGAATAATGAGTCAAAGTGAATTGTTGCGCATCTTCACGGAGAATAAATCCGAGATATGCCAATAGTTACAACTCCAACTCTGCAATCGCAATGGTACACAGAGAGGACAATGTATGAGATGCCGTCTCTTCTTCGCCACCGTAGTATGGGCGATTCGTCTATTAAGACCTCGAGTATTTCCATTAAAAAATTTGTCGCAGAGTTGTAGCAACGCAACGCAGTTCTTATGTGATTGCCAAAGAACGGAACCCGTTCTGGAAACTCTTTCAAAAGCAAACTGACAAAGACCATCTCATAATTTATAACAGCACGAATAGCAGCAGCGAAAAGTGGACTTAAACCGTTTGGTCGCTAACGTAATCAATAATCATTAGAATTTTCTTTACAGCTTGAAAATTGTTTTCTTAAAAAGAGAAAGTAGATGATTTCTATTCTTAATCATCTATCATGCGCGCAATCTGCCAGCCTCATCTCGTCGAAAGAATTCACTCTTATCAACATAAGGTGCCATGGCAGGGTCCTTTTAATAGTGAAAGCAATAATTGACCAAATAGCACAAAGATTGTGATCATGTTATTACACGAATTCTCTATTGAGTATTCCATAGATCTCGTCATTTGCCAATGGCATATATTTAAATTCGAGATAACATTTCCTTTAGATTCCGAGCATGCTATGAAAGTTTCATCGATTCACTGACTTGATCGCTTCAACCTTGTCGCTGCAGCTAGAATTGCGACACCCCAGCTGGCTTCAATTTTATCTGCCTTACGAACTTCAATTGTCTGGTAACCCCTTTCTTTTGAAAGCGCTGTTAACATATTTTCTCTCATCATTTGCCAAGTCAAATTGTTTGCGCCACCTCCACACGTCAACACGAAAGTAGGAAGGAAAGGCCTCATTCCGAGTTCACCCAATACTGAAAATCCTTTCAACTCTATTTCGCTGATCGCTTGCAAGATACCATGTAAGTATTCCCCACGATCCTCAGGAACAGGTTCAAGTACAGGTTTCTTATTGCTATCTGCAAAAGGAAATCTTTCACCTGTCTTAGTAAGAGGATAATAATTTAATGGACTTCTTTTGAATGGATCAATGTCTTCGCTAAGTTTCGTAATTTCCTCATTTGAAAAGCCTTTTTGTCTGAACACAGCACAACCAGAGTTGCTTGCCCCGCCAACAAGCCATGCTTTTTTTGAGTCTAAACCATCAAAGACGGGAAAGCGGTGGCTATAAACACCAAGGCTTGAGTCTTCAATGTATGTTTCACTTAACACTTTCATTGCTAAAGTAGAGCCTAAGCTTGTAACTGCTGTACCAAAGTTTGGTCGAGTGCCTGCAGCTGCGAAGAAAGCTGCGTTTGAATCAGTTGTCGCAGCAATAACCTTTGTATCTCGAGGTAGCCCGATTTCTTCCGCAAATATTGGAGAAATATAAGTTGCTTCAGCACCAGGGGATAAAATGTTTGAAGGTAGTGCACTCATTGATAGCCCACATTCCTCAATACAATTTACCAGCCAAGATGGCCAACAAAGATTTTTAATATCATAACCGAGCTTTAAGCACTTTTAATCAAATAAGTTTTGATAGTTTAGAGTAATTACATTTGGCAACAGATTAGAAAAATACCCATTACGACTTACGTTATGCCAATCACTAGTTATTGTGTATTCTTTCACATCTCTGAGCCCATAAGTACTTGCATGAAGCAAAAGAAAATCAGCCTGATGAGCCAAGACCTCATTCGTTTCATTCAAATCCGCTTCAAAGTGCCACGACAAAATTTTGGAAAGGGAGCTCGTTCGTGCTTTCGCCGTGTGCTTAGGAGGCGCATATTTCTCCAAACATTGGATTGCTTTCTCCCCATACAAACTCGTTTGCCCTTGATCTATCGGCGAAGTTATAACGTCGTAGTTGTACATTCGAGCTTTCCCCCCTCTTGTTACTTTTCCAGTACTTCTATCAACAAGAACGCAACTTGCAGACGTTCCAGACATACATATGCTCTCCGTTGATTCAAGAATATCCTTTGGAACTCGAGACAATAATGTATGCAACGCATTCATCCATTCGTTCGAGTCGTTGGCTGAAGTCGCTTCATCCTTCCACTTTAGAGAATCTGAATATACCTCTATCAGAGGAGGCTGATCAATGGATTCATTGTCCATTTCATTTCCATCGACACATTTTCCGCAACCAGCCACACTTATACGGACACCACTGGTACCGTAATCAAAGCCAATAAAAAATCTACCATCGTTCATTACCATAGCATTACAAAATAATTGAATCGTCGAAAAATCTGCCGTTAACAAAAGAGCGATCGATAGCAGCGAGACCGTACGAAAACAGACGAAAGCGATGCGTCGAGTTGGAAATAATGCCATACCGGTATGTTTCCCTGTACGTGAAAAATATATTTTTTCCTTTCGTTAAAAACAGGATAAGCTCTAAGTATCGACAGACTAGTAACAAAACTTTACAACTGAATATATTTTGTAACTAATGAGTTAGGAAGTGCTATTTCGATTCAGAATGGCTTCTGTCTGTACCGATTACAATTTATTTCTAAGGCCGGCCCAATGTGTTCACGAAAACGAAAACGAAAACGAAAACGAAACTGGCACACACGTTTCGTTTTGCACGCGCGCGACTGCCCGGCCCAATCTGTTCCACGAAAACGAAAACGAAACAGACACACAACACAACATGCAGAATAATGGAATTTCGCCACACTGCAAACAAAAATCTATTTTAAGCATTAACACACTCTCCAGTATTACAGATCATGTCACAAAAGAAGAATGCCGCACCGCTTCCAGACACCCTCCAAAAGGAATTGCGGCGCACTATAGCGCTTTATACTTACAGCATCGAATAAAAAGAATGACGAAGACGATAATTAAATAGTGAAAGAATGACGAACAATTATTACCAAACTTAGGGGCAAAATCTTTTCTACTAATTTCATTTAGAAGGA
>Ga0115008_10005679_pt1 | contig 10283 bp, 5 predicted proteins | sample FraStrMetagenome_FD_87164 | JGI IMG/M metagenome (GOLD analysis project Ga0115008, IMG submission 87164) | Marine eukaryotic phytoplankton communities from Arctic Ocean - Fram Strait ARC3M Metagenome | ecosystem: Environmental > Aquatic > Marine > Oceanic | place: Fram Strait | collected 2012-06-18
ACACCATTGTCTTTAATATATCGGTCACTAGCATTTACAATACCATCTCCATTAATATCTGCATACGCACCCTCAATGGGTTTGCCAGCGGCATCATAAAGTTGTTTGAAAACATAAAATGAACTTGGCGCAAAACCTTCACTATGAACTTGAATTGTAGCTCCAGTTCCACCAGAAATAAAACCAACTTGTTGATCTCTTCCCAAAGGTAGTGAAGTTATTTCTCTATCTAAATACGTAGCATTAAAATTAACATTCCAATTAAAATCTTCAGAGTTTAGTATTTCTGTATTTAAAGTAAATTCAACACCTCTAATTTGTAACTCTCCAATATTTTTTATAATATTATTGGTAAAGTTAGTTCCATCTGCCAGGGGAGAAGAAAATAATAAGTCTTTTGATTTTTTCTGAAAAACACCCAAAGTACCCGTAAACTTATTGTTCCATAAACCATAGTCAATTCCCAATTCTGCAGTAGCAGTTTCTTCCCATTTAATATCTGGGTTTATAGGTTGTGGTATGGTAGACTGAATAATTTGATTTCCAAATAAAAATTGAGAATTACTCAAACCAAAACGGTAGGTACTTAAATAAATTTCTGGGTTACTAATATCTTGTTGCCCTGTAATTCCATAACTAGCTCTTAATTTTAAATTAGAAACAACGTTAGAATCTTTTAAGAAGTCTTCATCACTAATTCTCCAAGCTGCAGCAGCAGCAGGAAAATTACCCCAACGATTGTCTGAACTAAATTTAGAAGTTCCATCTCTTCTGTAAGAAAGAGTCAGTAAATATTTTTCTAAAAATGTAAAGTTAGCTCTAGCAAAGAAACCAATTAAAACTTCTGGTGTATTTGTGTAAACATCTGAACTAGTATTGGGATCCTTTAAATTTGAACTATTAAAACCATCACCTGTAAATTTTTGGTACGAATACCCTGCAGTAATATCTGTTTTTATATTTTCAAATTGTTTAGTATAATTAAAATAAGAGTCTAATAACCTGTTTTCTCTATTTTGGAAACCATTTGCATCATTTCCAAAAACTACTGTGTTAAAACTTCTAGGAACTGAATTAGAACTTTTAGAAATATATTCACCTTCTGTTCTATCATACCCTAAATTTAAAACAAATTTTAATTCAGTTAAAAAATGAAATTTATAATCGAAGTTTAAGTTACCATATTGTCTAAAAGATTTACCAGTATTATTATTTTGTAATAATCCAGCTACAGGATTGGTTCCTCCATTTGATAAAACAAAGTTTGATGCATTTCCAGTATAATGCTGGTAAAATCCGCCAAAAGGCCCACTTGCTCTAACAGGTTGTGTTGGGTCATATCGTAAGGCACCACCAATTCCACCTGCAGCAAATCTACTATTGGTAAAAGATCTATTAAAATTTAAACTTATTTTTAAATGATCTTTAAACAAAGATGGGTTCATTGCTAAAGAAAAATTAGCCCTATCAAATTGAGAGGTTAAAATCCCTCCTTGTTGTTCAGAAAAACCTATAGACATTCTTGTAGGAATCGATTTAAAAATCTGTCCTTTGGCTGTTAAATTATGCTGAGTTGAAACCGTGTTTTGCAAAACTTCGTCTTGCCAATTTGTATTCGCAGTTCCTAAAAGGCTTGTATCTAAAGTGCTTCCTGAGATTGGTTGTGAATTTACTAAATCTCTAAATTCATCTGCCGAGAACACATCAATTCTATCAACAACTTTACCAGCACTGTACTGGAAATCATAGTCTAGTGTGTATTCTTTTTTTCCTTTTTTAGTGACAATGATAATAACCCCGTTAGAGGCTCTAGATCCGTATATTGCTGTAGAAGAAGCATCTTTTAAAATAGAAAACGATTCGATATCTGCTGGATTAATACTAGACAAAATACCTCTGGTACCTGCAGTGCCGTTGTTTGTAATTGGTAAACCATCAATAACGATTAAAGGAGCATTCGAAGCTCCAATTGAAGACCCTCCACGAATTGTTATTTGAGAACCAGAACCTGGTGCTCCACTTGATGTGATGTTTACACCAGCTACACGTCCGCTTAATAAATTTTCTGGAGTAACAATATTTCCTTTTGTAAAATCTTTAGCAGTAATTGCCTCTACAGAACCTGTAGCATCTTTAATGGTGGTTGTTCCGTAACCAACAACAACGATTTCGTTCAGTTGTTCAGAAGATTCCTCTAATTCTATACTAAGGTTAAAATTTGTATTGATGGCAATTTCCTTAGTAGAATATCCTAAATATGTGAAAACAAGAACATCCCCTGTTTTTATATTTTCTATTTGAAATTTTCCATCAAAATCGGTTTCAGTACCATTATCAGACCCTTTAACCACTATACTAACACCTGGTAAAGTTTCTCGATATGATTTTTCTTTCACAGTCCCTTTTACTGTTTGTTGTGCAAACATGGTAAAAGAGGAACTTAAAAGAAGTCCAATCAAAAATAATTTAAAGTTTTTCATGTATAATTTGTTAAATAATAACTATAATTTGAATTTGTTATTAGCAATAAATTTACATTCCACGTTGTAAATATAGCGGTAAGATTTGTAAAGTACACCATTACAAATTTCACGAAAACGGTTTCGTGTTGACAACTTTACGTTAAAATGTCATATTTTTGTAAAATATGAAGCAAAAAGTTACGATTAAAACAATAGCTAAAGAATTAGGTGTTTCTACGTCTACGGTTTCTAAAGCACTAAAAGATAGTCATGAAATTAGTTCAGAAACAAAAGAAAGAATTCAGGCATATGCAGATTATTATAATTACAAACCCAATACCTTAGCACTTCAATTACGGAATCAAAAGACAAAATTAATAGGTGTTATTTTACCTAAAATAGTACATCATTTCTTTTCTACTGTTATCAGCGGTATTGAGGAAGGAGCGAATGATAAAGGCTACCATATTATGGTTTGTTTTTCTAATGAATCGTATAAGAAAGAAGTAGAGACTTTAAAGCTCTTATCGAATGGAAGTGTAGATGGCCTTATCGTTTCTATTGCCAGTGAAACACTAAAGAATAAAGATTTTAAGCATTTTGAGGATTTGGTATCTGAAGAGATCCCATTAATCTTATTTGACAGAGTTGTAGATGACATTAACTGTGACAAAGTTATAGTAGACGATGTTGGGGCTGGGTATAAGGCTACCAAGTATTTATTGCAAAACAACAGAAAAAAAATAGCGTTAATTACCACTCCTAAACATGTAACTGTTGGTGCGCTTAGAAGGCAGGGGTATGAAAAAGCATTGATTGAAGAATACATAAAAACAGATGCCAATTTAATTGTTGAAATTGATGAAAATGAGAGCATTACAAAACAAATTGAAACCGTTTTTACACAAGATATAGATAGTGTTTTTGCCGTAAACGAAATTTATGCAGCAAAGGCTATGAAAATTGCTAAAAACAAAGGTTTGAATGTACCTAATGATGTATCTGTCATTGGTTTTACAGATGGATTAATCTCTGAATATTCGTCGCCCTCTATCACAACAATAGCGCAACATGGTTTTACTATGGGGAGACAGGCTGTTGAACTTTTAATTGAAAGAATCGAAAAAGAATCAGAAATTTATAAACCTAGAAAGATTGTGATTTCTAGCGATTTAAAGCTACGAGAATCTACGAAACCGTCGTCGTAGATTTCTAATTTTTTTATTATCAAATTGATAATTTAAATATACATTTGTTGCCATATTACGATTTATCAATAAATTACATTCCACAAATTTATGAATTGATAAGTTTAAAAGCTTATCGTACTATTAATTTAATAATATACGATAATGAACAAGCAGAAATTAAGTTTCTTGCAAATTTGGAACATGAGTTTCGGATTTCTAGGAATTCAATTTGGAATGGCCTTAACAGGTGGTTTCATGTCTCGAATTTTTCAAACCCTTGGTGCATCCATAGATGAAATTCCAATTCTTTGGATTGCAGCTCCATTAACTGGCTTAATTGTACAACCAATTATTGGTTATATGAGTGATAGAACTTGGAGTCCGAAATGGGGAAGAAGAAGACCTTATTTCTTAGTAGGGGCAATCTTAAGCTCATTGGCTTTAATCGCAATGCCACATTCACCTACTTTATGGATTGCCGCTGGTTTTCTATGGATTTTAGATGCGTCTATTAATATCTCTATGGAGCCTTTCAGAGCTTTGGTGGCAGATAAGTTACCAAGTTCACAAAGATCTTACGGTTTTGTTATCCAAACTTTAATTATTGGAGTGGGTACTTGGATTGCAAGTAGTTTGCCTTGGATGGTTTCTCAATTTGGAGTGAGTGACTCTGCTGCCTCAGGGATTGTACCCATGTCTGTAAAAGTTGCTTTTACAATAGGTGCAGTCGTTTTCTTATTAAGTATTCTTTATACCGTTTTTACAACTAAAGAATATCCGCCAGAGGATATGGATGCCTTTGAAAAAGAGAAAGCTAAAAAAAATAGTTTTGTAAAAGATATTCTAGACAATATTGGGAACATGCCAATCATTATGAAAAAATTGGGTGTTGTTCAGTTTTTTAGTTGGTTTGCTTTTTTTACGATGTGGAGTATGGCAAATCCAGCTTTAACAGAACATGTTTTTAAAACACCAGCGCCTATAGAAAAGGAGTTTGTAATGACAGATGTTTCACAAAAAGAAGCGTTTGATATTCAAAATACTGCTTTTCAAAAATCGTCTAATGAAGTCGGTTCTTACATGGGTATTTATGGTTTGTCCTCTATGGTTTTTGCCTTAATATTAGTTTTTTATACCAGAAATAGACGTATCAATAGAAAATATATCCATATGGGGTCTTTACTTTTAGGAGGATTAGGATTTATATCTATGTACTTTATTCCATCTCCAGAATATTTAGTGTTGTCTTTTATATTGATAGGTTTTTCTTGGGGAAGCATTCTATCGATGCCTTATGCAATGTTATCATGCTCAGTAGATCCAAATAAAATGGGCGTAATGATGGGGATTTTTAACATGTTTATTGTCATACCACAAATTATTGCTGCTCTTGGAGGGATCAATTTTGTTTCCAGTCTTTTAGGGGAACAAACAATAAACGCAATGTTGGTAGCGGGTTTTAGTTTAGTTATATCTGGCCTCTGTAATTTTTTAATCACAGAAAAGAACGCAATTACATAATAACAGAATATTTAGAAATGAAAAAGAAGGGATTTATATTTGATTTAGATGGTGTTATTGTAGATACTGCTAAATATCATTTTTTGGCTTGGAAAGAATTAGCAAATAGTATAGGCATTGATTTTACAGAGACTCAAAATGAAAAATTAAAGGGGGTCAGTAGAATAAAATCATTAGAAAAGATTTTAGAATGGGGAAATATAAGTATCAATCATAATGAGTTTGAAAATCTTATGTCTAAAAAGAATGAAGATTATTTGGGCTATATAAAAGAAATGGATGAAAGTGAAATTTTATCAGACATTCCAAAAGTCTTAGAATTTTTACAAAAAGAACAACAAGGTATTGCTTTAGGATCTGCTAGTAAAAATGCAAGAATGATTTTAGAAAAAGTAAACCTATTTAATACGTTTGATTATATCGTGGATGGAAATGATGTAATTAACGGAAAACCAGATCCAGAAGTTTTCTTAAAAGCCTCAGAATTGCTTGAGGTTTCTGCTGAAAATTGCATTGTTTTTGAAGATTCTGTAGCCGGAATTCAAGCAGCAAATAACGCACATATGGTATCTATTGGAATTGGAGATGTAAAAACCTTGCATGAAGCAGATTTTGTTTTTAAAGATTTTACTGAAATCAGTACCGACTTTATCAAAGAGTTAATAGAAAGATAAAAAAGAGAAGATAGAAAAAAGGCAATAGAACGTTTAAAAACGTCAATATTCTTTTTTTCTCTAGCCTTTTCTCTCAAAAAAGAAATAAATGAATCAAGATTATATACAACCAAACGAATGGTCAATCCTTGAAGAAGGATTTGATAGTCAAAAGGTAAAATCTTCAGAAAGCTTGTTTAGTATTGGTAATGGTGCCATGGGACAACGTGCTAATTTTGAAGAACAATATACAGGAGCTACTTTTCAAGGAAGTTATATTGCAGGAGTGTACTATCCTGATAAAACACGTGTTGGATGGTGGAAAAATGGGTATCCAGAGTATTTTGCAAAAGTTTTAAATGCTCCAAATTGGATTGGAATTAACGTTCTTATTAACGATGAAAAACTAGATTTACATACCTGTAAAGAAGTTTCAAAATTTAGAAGAGAACTCAACATGAAAGAAGGTTGGTTGTCTAGAAGTTTTGAAGCTGTTTTACAAAATGACATCAAAGTTAAAGTTGATACAAAACGTTTTTTAAGTTTAGAGCTAGATGAGGTTGGTGCTATAAGTTATACAGTATCTCCAATAAATTCTGATGCAGTAATTACCTATATTCCCTATATAGACGCCGGAATTACAAATGAAGATACCAATTGGGATGATCAATTTTGGGATGTTTTAGAAGTCTCTCAAAACAATCAACAATCGTTCATTCAAGCACGAACTATGAAAACACATTTTCATACCTGTACTTTTATGGAATCTCGATTATTTGTCAATAACAACGAAGTTATTAGTCCTTGTAGTAAAGCGCAAACTTCCAATTACACTTCATGTACCTATCGAAAAGATATCAAACAAAATGAAACCTTTACCATTCATAAATTTGGAGGGTATGTAGTAGATAGAAATCATGATAAAAATGAATTAATTGCTGCAGCCAAAGAGGTTTTAGTAAAAGCTGTAAGTTTTGGTTTTGATGCATTATTAGAAATGCAAAAACAATCTTGGGCACAAATATGGAACTCATCAGACATTACTATAAAAGGTGATGTGAAGGCACAACAAGGAATTCGTTTTAATATTTTCCAGCTAAACCAGACCTATCTTGGGGTAGATGCTACCTTAAATATTGGCCCAAAAGGTTTTACAGGAGAAAAATATGGAGGAAGTACCTATTGGGATACTGAAGCATACTGTATTCCATTTTACATGGCTACAAAAGATCAATCTGTTGCAAGAAAGTTATTAGAGTATCGATACAATCATTTAGATAAAGCCATTGAGAATGCTAAAAAACTTGGCTTTACCAAAGGAGCAGCATTGTATCCAATGGTAACTATGAATGGAGAAGAATGCCATAATGAATGGGAAATTACTTTTGAAGAAATCCATAGAAATGGCGCCATTGCTTTTGCAATTTATAATTATTACAGGTATACAGGTGATTTCTCGTACATTCCGGAAAAAGGATTGGAAGTATTAATAGGAATTGCTCGTTTTTGGCAACAGAGAGCTACTTTTTCAACTGCTAAAAATAAATTTATGATTTTGGGAGTTACGGGTCCAAATGAATATGAAAATAACATCAACAACAACTGGTATACAAATTATATTGCAAAATGGTGTTTAGAGTATGCTTTGGAAAATATTGATATTGTAAAAAAGAATCATATCTCTGATTATAGTAGAATTAAAGAGAAAGTAAATTTTTCTGATGATGAATTATCTCAATGGAAAAATGTTGCAGATACGATGTATTTTCCTTTTTCTGAAAAGCACAATGTGAACTTACAGCAAGATGGTTTTTTAGACAAAGAATTAATCTCAGTTGCAGATTTAGATGTAAGTCAAAGGCCTATTAACCAATACTGGAGCTGGGACAGAATTTTACGTTCACCCTATATAAAACAAGCAGATGTCTTACAAGGATTCTATATGTTTGAAGATCATTTTTCTACAGAAGAACTAGAAAACCATTTCGATTTTTACGAACCTTTTACGGTTCATGAAAGTTCACTTTCTCCGTGTGTACATAGTATTCAAGCTGCAAAACTAAATAGAATGGAGCAAGCCTATGAATTCTACTTAAGAACTTCTCGTTTGGATTTAGACGACTATAATTGTGAAGTAGAGGAAGGTTTGCATATTACCTCTATGGCAGGAACTTGGATGAGTATTGTTGAAGGTTTTGGAGGAATGAGAGTATTAAATAATACCCTATACTTTTCACCTAAGATTCCTAAAGAATGGAATTCATATTCATTTAAAGTAAACTTTAGAAATCAAGTTATTACTGTAAATGTTACTCAAAATGGTACTCATTTTGAAATTGATGGTACCAACGAAATCACTATTTTAGTCAATGGAGAGTTGGTTACAATTTCTCCTAATAATCTAGTAACCGTTTAAAAAAATGATATGAAACTTTGCAAAACTCTTTTATTTATTTCGTTATTTGGATTTATTGTTTCATGTAATAAAAGAGAAGATAAAGTTTCATATTCTTTTAAACCATTAACCAATAACTCTTTAGAGAGAGTTGAGCCTCCTAATTGGTTTATTGGTTTTAAAGAAATATCGTTACAATTATTAGTAAAAGACCCTACTATTGGTCTTTCAAAGCCCAGTGTTTCTTATGCAGGTGTTTCTATTGAAAAAATACATAAAGCAAGAAGCAAAAACTATTTATTTATTGATTTAAAGATTCATTCGTCTACAAAACCAGGGAAGTTTGATATTGTTTTTACTTTTGATAATGGAAGTAAAAAAACACATACCTACGAATTAAAAGCAAGACAAAAATTTGCGGATAATTATGTAGGTTTTAATAGCGCTGATGCGATCTATCTTATTACTCCAGATCGTTTCTCTAATGCAGATGAAACAAATGATATTAATAAGGGTTTAAAAGAAACGACAATAGATAGAACTAACGGTTACAAACGTCATGGAGGAGATTTAAAAGGAATTATAAACCATATAGATTATATTTCAGATTTAGGATTTACAACTGTTTGGCCAACACCTGTGTTAACCAATAACATGGCAAAGGGTTCTTATCATGGATATGCAATTACAGATTACTATCAAGTAGACCCTCGTTTTGGTTTACTAGAAACGTATAAAAAATTAGCAGATACCTTAAGAGAAAAAGGAATGAAATTAATGATGGATCAAGTTGCTAATCATTGTGGCTTAGAACATTGGTGGATGAAAGATATTCCTTTTAAAGATTGGATAAATGACCAAGAAAATTACGAAGATAATATCGAAAATTGGAATTGGGAAACCACTATAAATTCCAATCACAGAAGAACTACAAATCAAGATGCTTATGCGTCGGAGATTGACAGAAAAGGGAACAATAATGGGTGGTTTGTTGAGACAATGCCAGATTTGAATCAGAAAAATCAGTTCATGGCTAGTTACATCATTCAGAATAGTATTTGGTGGATTGAAACTCTAGGTTTGAATGGAATTAGACAAGACACTTATCCATATGCAGACAAAGACTTTATGAGTGATTGGGCGGGAGCAATTATGAAAGAATATCCCAACTTTTCTATTGTAGGTGAAGAATGGAGTTACAATCCGTTGTTAATTGGTTACTGGCAAACAGGGGCAAATAATAAAGATGGTTATGAGTCTAATTTAAAATCTACTATGGATTTTGCAATGCAACGAAACGTTATAGATGCTTTAAATGAAAAGGAATCTTGGGATAAAGGGTTGATAAAAATTTATGAAGGTTTGGCAAATGATTTTCAGTATGCCTCACCAAAAGATATTATGATTTTTCCAGACAATCATGATATGAGTCGAATTTACACACAGTTAAAAGGAGATGTTACAAATACTAAAATGGCTTTGTCTACCTATTTAATGTTGCCCAGAATTCCACAGCTTTATTATGGTACAGAAATTCTTATGGAAGATTTTGAAAAACCGGGAGATCATGGTTTAATTCGTTCCGATTTTCCTGGTGGATGGAAAAATGATCCAGTAAACGCTTTTAGTGGAAAAGGATTAAAAACTGAACAAAAAGAGATGCAAAATTTCTTAAAGAAATTCTTACACTATCGCAAAAACTCAAAGGCAATCCACGATGGAAAAACAGTTCATTTTGCACCTTTTAAGGGAACTTATGTATTATTCAGAATTTTAGGAGATGAAGTTGTAGTAAACATCATCAATAAAAACAACACACCAATTAGCATCGATTTAAAACGATATTCAGAAATAGGTTTACATGGAAAATCGTTTAGAAACATACTTACAGAAGAAAATTTCGTTTGGTGAGATACTCTCCAATTATTACAAAGAGGATCCGTTACCTTTACAACAAAACTCGATTAAAATCGGATACAATAGCTTCTATGAAAAATCTTCTTACCACTTTTTGCATATTTATATTGATGACTTCTTGTCAACTAAATAGCCAAGAAAAAAC
>Ga0115008_10005680_pt1 | contig 10283 bp, 5 predicted proteins | sample FraStrMetagenome_FD_87164 | JGI IMG/M metagenome (GOLD analysis project Ga0115008, IMG submission 87164) | Marine eukaryotic phytoplankton communities from Arctic Ocean - Fram Strait ARC3M Metagenome | ecosystem: Environmental > Aquatic > Marine > Oceanic | place: Fram Strait | collected 2012-06-18
AAGTCCAAGTCCTGCACCTCCTTCCCAACGAAAGCGATTCGACATGTTGCTCGCAGGGATCCTGGAACCTCTAATGCATCGATTCGTTGCTCTAACTAGAGCGATACTCATTCAAGCATTAATGAAACCCTCTACTGTTGAATAGGGCTTCTCCCATTCTTCTGCAAGCAACTTTGCAAGCCTTTTGAGACATGCTCGAGCTTCAAAGCCGAACATTCCGTCCGTTGATACCACGAAGGGTGTGAAATGGCGACGTTGGTTCTCACAGGGTTTGCAATATTTCTTTTTCTTCTCTTTTTCTTGTCGTTCGAGAGTCTTTTGGGTGGCAAATTCTTATAAGATTTGCTGTCAAGATTCGTCACACGAACGTCAATAATCGTATCAGTCGATTCCTCCCAAAAGCCGCGGATCAATAGATCACCGTGATCGGCATTCAGAAAGTCGGACGAGGAGGAAGCACTTGGCACATGCGTTTTGGTACCATTGGCACGCATCGGAGCAGGATTAATCATAGATTCGCATCGGATACGGGATGGGAACTGTTTTTTATACAAGCATAATAACAATCTGTGTTACGTACAGACGGATGAAAACGTCTTCCCAATCCCTATAAATGTCATCCTATCGGGAGTCGGGGCGTCGGGGTCGGAGGACACCTCTTTTTTCTTTTTTCTCGTTTTTTCTTTTTTCATGTTGGCGTCATGAATTATGTATGTACCACGTTGCGACTACCTCGCATCTAAATAACATATGCTGTACTTCGAAATACTTCGAAGTTTACAACAAACAATGAACTCAGACCTCGGATTTCTGTGAACCAACAAATTCCTCCATGAATTGATAAAATATGATGCAGAGATGGATGTCTTCCTTGTTGATAGCTACAGTTTACATGATATTGGACTGTCCAATATTGGTCTTTTCCTTTCAGATGCCACCCGCGACATTATGTGCAACGAAAACATGTACTGCAGAAAAGCATATCACTGTCGAGAGAAGTAAAAGAATTATGTTGGATCTTCAGCAAAAGATGCTGGATGATTCACAAATTACATTTTCACAATATTCTGATTATTCCAACGAAAGTGCACGGGATATCGAAGTTATTTTCAAACGATTTTGGGAAATTTTTAGTGTAGTGGGAAAAGACCTTATGATTCCATTAGGGTATAGTTTCCTCGTTCTTGCATTGGGCGACGAGACTGAACGAAGAGAGATAAGTTTTTGGGATCATCAAAGTGGGTATAGCGTTTCAAATAGCAAGAATGTCACTAATGCAGAGCGGGTATCTCTTGCTCTAGAAGCACTAGGTCCCACATTTGTCAAGTTTGGACAAGCACTAAGTTCGCGCGGCGATATAATTGGAATGGAATTATCGAATACTCTTTCTTCCATTTTACAGGATAATATGTCGAGGTTTGGCAATGATGTTGCAATAAACGCGATTCGGGAAGAACTGTTGACCGATGAGGAAGCACCTCATTCCGCTGATGTTTATGATATTATATCCTCTCTTTCAAGAGAACCCGTCGCCGCTGCAAGTGTTGGCCAGGTTTATAAAGCTTATCTTAGTGGATATGGACATGTTGCAATCAAGGTGAAACGCCCGGGGATTCGCGATATTGTTGAAGCAGACGCACAGTTATTGCGTGTCCTTGCCAATATTGCTGAGGCAATACCAGAACCAGGAATAGATGGGAAAAAACTTGTCAAAACTGAATTGGTTAATGGTGTGAATGAGTTCATGACACGGCTGTTTGAAGAAATGGATTATGAAAGAGAAATGCGCAATGCTATCAAGTTCGCTGGTCTTTACGAACATAATGTAGGTACAGCCCGATACAGTTTGCCAGAACCCTTTTTTGGCGAAGATCCTGGTGTCATCGTTCCGAATATGATTCCATCTTTGTGTTCTGAAAATGTGTTGACAATGACATGGGTAGAAGGAAAAAAACTCACAGACGTTTCCGATTCATCGTCGATAAGTGAACGCGAAGAAAACATGCGCTTACTTGTGCAAGGAATTCAATGCACGCTAAGTCAAATACTAGAAACAGGTGAGAGCATAGTATGTTTCATGTATCCTTTGCCATTTTCAGATTCTTCGCTTACTTTCTTGTAGGTGTCATGCACGCCGATCCCCACGGTGGTAACCTTTTAAAAACTTTCGTACCTTCGAAGGATGGAAGGCATATAATCGGACGGTTAGCATACATTGATTTTGGTATACTTGCAGACATTCCGATGCAGGTAAGAGATGGATTAGTGTGCGCCGTAAGTTACCTTATATTCCAAAGAAACATTGGAGCTGTAGCTGCTCTTTTCGGAGAGCTAATGCTTATTCCTTCAGAGGTGATGAATGATCAAGAAAAGTTAAACGAATTTTCGAGAGCACTTGAAGAAGTAGCCGATGAAGTATTAGAATTTAGTAATGAGGAACGAATACCCTCTCTTCAATTTGATCGCCTGCTGTTTGGTCTGGCTGGTCTAATTCCTCGCTTCCAATTTCAGTTGCCTCCATATTTCTTAAATAATGCTCGTGCACTAGGAACGCTGGAAGGAATGGCAAAAGCTATAGATTCTAGATTCAACATATTGACCGTTGTATATCCATTTGCTCTTCAGAGGCTTCTTAAGAATCCAAGTGGCTCAAAGATTGTGGATAAAACGTTAAAGAATCTTGTTTGTAATGGTGATGGCACTTTAAACAGAAGAAAGGCATCTCAACTGCTTCAAGATGCGTCGTCATTGACTGGAATCAAAGGTCGAAACTTGATACGTGATGTTCTAATGACCAGAAATGGTAGGAAAATTGCGAAAGAAATAGGGTGGATGGAAGTAAAGAAGAGATTAACAGGCGAGAGAGACGAGAGGCAAACACATATAATGCAACTTTGATTGCGGGAGAGTGGTTGTTGAGAATAAACGTGCGTGCATGCACAATAATTAAATTTGCGGTCAGTTAGAGAATTATTTTGAACTAGAATTTATTTACAACTGAAGCGAGCGATTATTTTAGTTCGAACATCTTGAAGTTGAAGATTTTCTCAAATCAGCGACAATGTAAACTTTAACAGTTGGAAGACAACAAAAGCAATTGAGGCTGTTCTAATATGTCCATTATGGAATATTCATCATCTTTTCTGCTGCCACTACCGCAACTAGACTAGAAAATTGGCACGATGAAATTTACACGTAGCCACAGTCGTTCGCGACATAATTTGTAGCCCCTTGCTGAAATAATGTCGTTTATGGTAATGGCATGAGCTTGCTTGGGTGAATCGTAAAGTCCTGTACAGTTCTAGTCAACTGCACTCTACTCAACTCTACTCCGGTCAAGGTTATTCCACGAAACTGCACTCTAGTCCACTCTGCCCCAGTCAACTCAACTGCCCTCTAGCTACCGTTATACTCCACTCGAATCATCTCCCCTCTACGTATCTCCACTCATCTCCACTTTACTCTACTACCCTCCTTTCCAAACTAAAAGTATCATCTACAGCCTGAACGATAGATTATAGACATATTATTCATACTACCGGTAGTACTCGTACTCCACTTTTTCATGACTCCCTTCCGATCTTAACCGCCATCATACTAAACTCACATACCTGTAATAGACTTTCGACTTTTGACCCTTCGTAGAATTCTACGGGATTAACTCTATCATATTGAGATACATGTATTAATATCAGATTTCACATCAAGTCAATCGCCGCTTTTCATCAAAAAAGGTTTACTCTCTCTTTCTCTCTCATAACCCTTTTACTCTACCCACGTACCCAGCATCATTTACCCACCAATCATTTACGATGGATGAAAGAAAGCCGGAACCAGTGCCTGGCTGGAAAGTAAAACAAGACTGTGTCACTGGGAAGTAAGTGAGAGAGTTGAAGCTTTTTCGTAGAAATGTAGTGTGCGAAGCCACGTTTTGGGGTTCTTATTTCTTAATTAGAGGTATTTGCGATTCTTTTGAATAATCTCAAAATATTTCATCGCTGCCAACCCATTATTCAGGTATTATTACATGTTGGAATGTGACAATCGGTTCAAAACATGGCGCAAACCAGAATTTATGGATGTGCATAAGTACGTCCTTAGCCGAAAGTTATTCGAGAATACTGATTTGGATATCGAAAGACTGCTTGAGAAAAATGGGAATTTGACTTTGAATTGGGTTTACTTTCGTCAAATGTACTTTGATAAGTATCAAGTTTGGAAAGAGCAGTTTCGACGCAACAGAAATGCGAAAAATAAGACGATAGAATCTTATTTTCCGAAAGGTTGGAAATATCAGGAAAAAACGCAACGATGGGTTGACAAGGGATGCTCGCTCAACCCGACTCGTAAGAAAGAATTTCTATATAAATTTCCATTGAGGCTTCCAAGTAGCTTAGAAAATATTAGGGAAAAGGTGAAAGAATTGAATCGCACGAAAATCCCTATTGACAATTCGCCAAAAGACAGCAAAGTGAAGCATGAACATCCGACGTCCTATGTCAAATTCGACTACGACCAGAGATTTGCAGGCCCATATTTTCCAGGTTGCTCGCAAGGAGTAGCACCGCGAGTCCTTCGCCAACGGTTTAGGCATACGCGAGAAATTCCTATTGACAGGGAAACCGTGGAGCAATATAGATTCGAAGCTCTGAATATAAGCATCGCAGTTCCAACTTCGATGCCTCAAGTCGTAACAAGCTTAGTCACTGAATTGCCTCAGGAAACTAAGGAAATAGATTATGAAGATATGCAGGTTACTAGTTCAAATCCTTCAGATGCTGAAAACGGAAAGTTAAGTGATATGTCACATAACTCACTGTTTCAAGAAACTGCGCCCGAAGAATTACAAAAGCCACAAACGGATTCAGGCCAGCCAAAAGAAGTGCTAATACAGCCTGATGATTCACATCGTCAAGAAGATGCACATGGTCAAGGTTCATTAGAAGTATCCCAAGGAGAGCTGTTAATGCGTTCTAATAGCTCTGGACATCAAGAGGTTGCTCGCCAACATATGACAATGCCAGCATCTAGTTCGGATCGGTCAGGACGATTAAGTGTGCAATCCACTAACTTTATTCAGAATAAAGTTGATCTCAGCGATGGACTAATAACTAGTATAGGACAGCACGAAGTTCTTCATGAAGAATCACCAGCAATGCAGGTTGATCTCACCGACGGAGAATCAATGTCGACATCGAAAGACACCGGCTTATTTTCAAGTTTACGAATGGCTGAAAACGACGGCATCCCTTTTGAAAATTCACATCAATTATCCTCACACATAGAAGAATCTGCAGGTAAAGTTCACACTTCAGAAAGCGAATATCAAAACATGGACTCCGCTTGGAGACCCGTCGGTTGGGGGAAAAATGGCACACACGAGGTGCGTTTACATAATCTTGACTTATGCTTCCACTATTTCATTTGCATCGTTTTCATATGAACTTCTTTGGAAAGGCTTTGGAAAGCGGCCAAGTACCTGAAGAGCCGTATGCATGCCAATACGACGATGCCGTGTTCGAAAATTCCCATCATTTTGCCTCAGACAACGTCGAGACTGGCGATGCAGTTGACGAAGGTTCTAGAAGCAAATATCTAGAAGACGACTATGCGTGGCGACCTATTTTACGACTTGGCTGGGGAGATGACAATGAAACTTACGAGGTACTGCTTTATATCGAGGCTATTTACTTAGTTTTTACTTATATTTAACTTTGTTTTTCCGTGCAAGAATTGCTTTGGAAAAGCACTGGGCAAGAACAGATGTCTCAATGAAAATTGCGTTTTAAATCATTCGTTTTACGAACCGATCCCAGGGGTGACAGAGGATTTGTCTAGGTTTAATGTCGAACAAAGAATAGATAAGCTTGAAGCGTTCTACTTGAGAAAAGGATGGTTGGCGATTGATCTCATAAAGATAAAGCATGACAAAGACGAAGACGATTGTGACGATATTGAGTGGATGACAGGGTGTCTCAAATGTCCCATGAATGGTATAGTGTATTATCCATGGGTTTCTGATAGTGATGCAGAGGAATGGCAGGTTTTGCGTATAAAAAAGGAAGAAGGAACCATATATTGGTTCAGAAACATTCACGAACTAATGGCAGCTATTGCAAATGTTGCAGTGGGAGTCATAGGTACTCGAAGACCTCCTCTGGTAAACCAAAAACCGCTGCAAAAGAAAAGAAAGATTGTTCGAATAAACGAGGCGTCGTCGTCTAACATGGCCAATGTACTCAAGCATTTTCGCTTCCCCCTCAACTCAGGAATGCACTTCACTACAAAAGGCGAGACTGTAATTTGCAGAAAGGAATGTTGTGGTGTTGGCTTGGAGCAAAAAGACATAACCAGACGACGTAAATGTCAAAGGGATGGGAAAGGCAAAAAGAAAGGAAAGAGAAGGGCACCTCAGAATATGGTTCATGTGTTTCCAGCGTATGAACTACAAGCATCTACAAGGTCCGCGACGCTCGAAAAAGTGTTGGATCTGAAGGAACATGAAAAAAAGTATCTTCAATTTACGACTGTTGAGTTTCATGGAGAGACATTACACGCATGCGCATTATATGATACAAAAAGCGATTGGTGGTTTTTCCCTGTAAATGGTAAATATCATTACGACTTTTACCGAACATGTGGACAATATTGGTATACTTCGAAGGAAGATTCTCAACGTGCTCTGGAAAAAGTTTACTTGGATTACTACAGTGTGTCACACCGAAAGCCTCATTTTAATTTTAAGTGATTTGTGGTATTTTGAAAGAAAGAAATATTTTGCATGCATACGAATTTGGTCAGTGCCAATGACTACGTAAACACAGAAGAGAGCTCCGGAGCAATTGTCCTACTCGACGAGAAATTAGCGGATGCATGTATAAAATTGAATCGCTTATGTCTTGCTAACGATTTCATTATTTATTTGTATTTCTTTCTTTGCCTCTGCACCACAACATGTTTTTTTTAAAATTTACTGTCGATTACTTACATCTATACTCGTGAGTTTTCATCACGTAGCGCTTTATATTGCGCTCGCCTCGAGTATAAAACTTGCACTGGCATGGTATAATAGCAGATCAAAAGTACGTTAATGTTGAACTTTCGTTCTTTCAATAAATCAAGGTCAGAGAACGAAAAGACATTAATCCTACCGTCTGCGACTCCAATCGAAGCGTTTGAAAGTGAATATCATTTTGTTGATTTGAAATGTCATGGTGAGTTTGCGTGTAAATATAATTTACAAATGTTGACTTAGCCCATTTACTCACTTCACACTACTTCTCAAACAAGTTTCCCTAATTGACGTAGACTTATTTCATCGTTGCGCAGGTTTTACTTCAACTTATTTTTAGTCAGCGCTCGCTTTTGCATCATGTATACGAATTCATTAACCAGACATCATTTAATATCATAACTCAAATTTCGTTTATAGGTTAAAAATCTTCAATTACCGACCACTCTTATTGAAATCGTGTTGGATCAAATGCAAACATCATTTTTCCATCAACATATTCATTAATCTTATTCTTTTGCAAATTGAAAGGCGAAGAGTCTTCAACTGAAGTCGATACAAGTATCGATTCTTCAGGGCCTGGATTTTCATCGTCATCTTCTGGGACAGCGCAACACGCACAAGATTGCAATTTTTTTGCTGCCTTCAGTGACCAATCTTTCGCTGGCTTGACACTATCAAGTAATGTTTTGTCTCCGATCAGTATGCTTTTGTGGCAAAACACACAAGCTTCAATTGACATCACATCTGATTCCGACAATAAGTCAGCACCCGTAGCTATACCTCTTACATCATCCTTTGTCGCCGATCGAAGCACATCTAAAGCAGCCTTAAAGGAATGTTCTGGTAATGATCGAGATCGACTTCCAGTTACAAATTGAAGAGCGTTAGCCAGGCATAAATCGCTTAAATCAACATTACTATTTCCAATTCCTTCTGTACGACCTACGAGATATCCAAGTCGTAAGACGAAGGGTAAATAATCGTTTTCCTTCTCGTAATCCTTCATGGACAAAAATATGTCAACACTCGCCATCCATGAAACTACCGAATTCGATATGGTCTCTGGAAGGTTCGCCAATTCTTTCGAATAGTTTCTCAAGCATTTAGTCATGGATGAACCAAGGGAAGTTTGCATCGATTCAGGACGTTGCAAAATGCTCCTCTCTTTGGTGTTTTTCTTGAGAGCAACAGATCGAGCGACGGACATTCTACAAACATCATACACAAATAAATGACGTTCGCAGGGGAAAACTCTTTGCAGTACCGGAAGTAATGCGGGAACAACTGCCTGTCCTGGCAAATTAAATACAACTGTTCGACTGTTTGTAATTTGTTTCAAATCCTTGACCCTCTTCACTTCCATTCGACATAATGAAAACACAACTTTATCTATATTTTCATTTGAAACACTATTTTTCTCGATCAAGCACGCCAACGCTATCATCCACGTTGGTGTCAACATTGCCACATCAGTAGACGTTTGTAAACATTTCGCCAACAGAGTAGGTCCAAGTCCAGCGCTAGCATCCGCTACAAAACACATGCTTTCTGATGACACAACGCGTTCAAATTGCCTCGACAGCAATTTACAAAAAAAATTCAATAGCACGCGGACTATACCCCTTTTGGAAATCTTACTACAGTCCAATACCAAGTATAACTCGAAATCCTTTGAATCTTGTTGTATATCCAAAATTATTGCTGCCTCGATAGTCGTTTCCATTATATTTAAAACCAACTTCTCCACATCTCGATCATTTAATACCTTTACCGCCTTCTCGCTCACCTTCAAGGAATCAACCATACGATCGTATCGAATTCTCGATCTACGAGTGCGACGGGCGAGTAACTCCTCCGGTCCGAGAAAACGTCTCGATGCAGCATCCGTATTGCACAAAAACGAAGTGGCAATAGCAACTGCTGCAGCCACAAACACTAATGACGAAGCCGTTCCTGTACCAGCCGATACGTCGTCGTTCCAAGGATGTGCCATAATTTTTGTTGGACTGAGATATGAAGAACAGTTTGTATAAGTAGGTAATGGAAGCCGTGATGGACGAAGTACAGTGCTTCATGAAGTTGTTCCATCACATATGTTCAGTAGTTTCGGCTGTGTACCGGCATTCTTCTTTCAAGAGATGTCCGTCAGAACTCTCTAACGTTTATTACAAAGTTAGTAACATAAAATGGACATCGAACACTCTTTTCTCCTTTTTCCGATGTGTGCTCATCGTCACGTTCCTGCAAGCTGCAATCATGCCGATGATTGAAAGACAGATACAACTCGTATCACTGCATGAACCTTCGATCCTCACCATCATCATGCAGTAACAACGAGTATCGTCATGTACGCAGGGAACATACAATGAACTACCGGTATTATTGAACTGCATTTTGTGTTAAAAAGGCACAATGAGTTCAGAAGCGCTTTCCAGTCCGATACAAAGTTTGCAACGGGAATTCATGTCGCGACATTTGAGTAACCGTTGTTAATAGTCAGCAACAATGATGGAATAATCTTTCATGGTTGGATAGCATTCATTAATCTCATGTTTCATAGATGTGACTTGGGCATAAATAGACAGGAACTTGCACACAATGTGACATGTGACAAGTTAGTGCTTCTCTCGGCTTCCACCAATGTTCGATTACAGCTTTGTTTGCTTTCGCTGTAGACTCATGACATGATGGTATGCATGCTTTTCCATTTTATTCAAAACTTTGTACCGTCATTCATGAAGATGTTATGTGTTTTATGTTTTATCATATGTTCATGATACGAAAAATGTATGATGTTTGTTAGGGCCTATAGTGCTCTCACTGCGAAGAAACAGGCCTTTTTGCAACAAACGAACTTTTGTAGCGTCCGTCCGTCCGTAATCCATACCCACGGCCAACGGCCACGGGTAGAGTGTCCAAAATTTCGATTCTGAACACTCTGAAATCTGAAAACAAACCATATGTATATGTACGGTACGACGGTACGTACGTACATGTAGCGAGTAGCGAGCAACGACTTTCCTAAATACAGGTACTGTAGGTGACAAAATAAGTGACCCTGAAAAAACAGCAAATGGTCATGTTTTTTTTTAAAAACTGTTTTGATCTGGCAAAAGGTCAATTAGTTTGTTGATGGCTAAATTCGCTTAGATCATTCTTTATGGGCAAAATTAGCTAAGTTTAGCTAAACATTTGAAAATTAGCTTTTTAACGGTTAAAATGCTTTTGTGACACGCGACAGCACATTCCTCCACAAGAAGAAAGAAAT
>Ga0115008_10005681_pt1 | contig 10283 bp, 9 predicted proteins | sample FraStrMetagenome_FD_87164 | JGI IMG/M metagenome (GOLD analysis project Ga0115008, IMG submission 87164) | Marine eukaryotic phytoplankton communities from Arctic Ocean - Fram Strait ARC3M Metagenome | ecosystem: Environmental > Aquatic > Marine > Oceanic | place: Fram Strait | collected 2012-06-18
CCACCCTTAGCTCTCTACCTCCACCGGTACATGTATTAAAAATTCAACCCCGCAATCCACAGCACTTAGACAATTGTGGACGAAATAGGAGCGAACTTTGATGATTTGCACCGGTCTGCGTTCACATTTTGAGAGTGCCTTTTGTAAGAGAGCTGATGTGTCCATTCGATTACAAGTTTTATATTCAAATTACAATGAAGAGTTTTCTTTAGCAAACCAAATTCAATACAAAACACTATCAACCATTCAAATGGTGACTTCAGATTTAGGAGGATGTTGCTCTATGGTGAATAATGTTATAGCAAAAAATTTTTTGAAGGCCGCTGATAACGTTGAGCGATCGTTGAGAGAATGTGTCGAAAAATTTCCAAGTATCGCAGTTATTTCACCTTCAGAGATTATTGAAGGACCAGTCATTGGAGAAGGTTCTTTCGGCCGGGTTAGAAGCGTACGCGAATTCAGACCGCGTAACTCCTTCGGGAGTGACGGGTCCAAAAGAGGTTTCGGGAAAGATGAAATCTCATCAGAGGAACCAAATAGAAGCAGTGAGGTAAGCAGATATTCTCTTACTGACCAAAGAGGGAGATATTCCAGAAAAAGCGATACTTCTTTCTGCACGTTACGAAGTTGGAATATGGAACTAGAACCGGAAAATTATGCCATAAAGTACAATCGATACAGCTCAAGCAATTTACTTTCGGCTGTCGATTCATCAATATCGATCGGGAAAGAAGCGTCTTTGCTGATGAAGCTCAGCCACTCCAATGTTGTCGAAATTTTCGGAGTAAGCTCGAGGTCGATACTCAGTTCTAGTTTTTTCATAGTTTTGGAGTACATACCAGAGCAGTTGGAAGATAGATGGAATGAATGGAGAAGAAAGCGCACATTTATATCTAATTTCCGACGATTAATAGGGAAAAGAAACAATTACAGTCGAATAGATCGAGCTATGAATGTGGCAAAAGGTTTGCTGAATGGTCTCATATATCTTCATGAGAATGGAGTCATTTATCGAGACTTAAAGCGCGGAAATATTGGTTTCGGGGTAAGCGGTGAGGTTAAGATTTTCGATTTCGGTTTATCCAGAGACGTTGGGACTAGTGCAATGTATGAAGAAGGCCTTCGATTGACGAATAGAGTTGGAACGCCAAGGTATATGGCGCCAGAAGCTTTGCAGGGAAAGAATTATAATGGAAAAGTAGATGTTTACTCGTTTGGAATTTTGTTTTGGGAGCTATTTGCTCTCGAGAACGCTTTCGAGGGATGTACACTTGAAAATCACTATAGAATGATCACTAGTGAGCATAATCGCCCGCCTATGATAAAGTGTTTACCAAAGAAATTCCAACAACTCATTGATTCGTGTTGGCAAGGAGACCCCAGTAGACGACCGACAATGAGATCAATTTTTGTCACAATTAATTCGATAACAAATGTTTAGATGCTAGAAGAAAAGGTCAACACAAGTATAATGCTTAAGGACCATATAGAGAAGCGGTTTTAATGTTAAATGTATTTTTGTCAAGTAAAAGTTTTGTGTAATCTCTCTTTGAAGTACGTTAATGACAATCAAACACATTGTAAGCTCGTAGAAGGGAGATTTCGGCGATTCCGTCATTCTTATTTATTGTACGTAAGATCTTCCTGCTGTCAACAGCATAATGCAGAAGTCACATAGATATAATGTTGGGAAGTATTGTAAATGTACTCTGCCACGCTCGGCAAAGTTAGTGGACAACGCAAAAGATAAAATACGCAGTTGAAAAAAATTATTTGTCTAAACCCAGATTTCCTGTGCTCTCTCCTCTCTCCTCTCCCCCTCTCCCCTCTCTAACGAATTCCGACTCGATTCCGACGCAACACTACTAAATTAGATTTCAAAGTTCGAATTTTGGATGCGCTTGTAGTTGAAGTAGCGGGTCAAAAATACGCGTGTAAGGTACGCTCGTACATGTTCTAAATTGCGAAATCTGGTTTTTTTCTATCACGTTCAACACAAATTACCCGTTCTCATTATTTTTTATCAAGTTGTTTGAACTTTGAATATTGGTCACACCAACTTGGTTATAAACAAAGCATAGTCAATTTATAGTATACTAGCTATGAAGATCAGCACACTGCTTTCCTTATATTTATTGTACAACGCCGTAGACGTATCTACCTCGGTTCATAGTTACTATGGCGACGGCGACTATAACGATGACAACTACGGTGACTTATATCACGATTACGCGGAAGCCCAACAGAGAAAACTAGAAGCTGGGAAAGGCGGTGGTGTATTATGGAAAATCATTGCAGGTGGAGCAACAGGATGGTTCATTGGGGCGAAACACCATTCTGGGAGAGTTCGAAAGATGTTGTATGCGAAGCACAAAAAGGAACAAAAGGAATTGTATACAAAATACTACAATGACATATATCAGCTACAAGATGTAAATGCAGAACTTGCGAAACGTCTCAAACAACGTCAATAACGAAAACGGGTTAAACGTCATCCTAAATTCTAAGAAATTTTCACTTTTGAAGTGGCAAGTGGGGGAGACGTGGAACTTGAATGTTTTTAAGATGATAAAGTAATGAACACTTGATGCTTAAACTTTTTCTCAAAAATCCCTTTGAGCTTTTGCAAGATCGAGATTAAATTGCGAAAGTAAAACCTTCGATATAGGACGAGCAATCTAATTTCAGGAGAGCAAATCTTCCGATTTCGTCGCCGTTGGGTATATCTTTCTGAATATGATAGACGGGAAGAACAATTCACGTGCTTTTCTTTCATCAACCAAATAACGTCCCCTTGACCACTTGGGTTACGTTGCTATAAATTTGTTCTGTAGTCAAATCATTTATGTCTTTGCAGACAACATTAAACTCTCCTTCCTCTCGTAAACTCTCTGCAACAAATGCCTTTCTTGAAGATCCTTGGTCCCCGGAGGAAACAGCAGTTGTATTTGCCCCAGGTGACGACGCTCCGTCCCAGGAGCCAACAGATAGCTTAAGATTTTTCATTTTGTCTGCGCAATTGCACACGTTGTTGCTTAAGCGCTCCTTTTTCTCTCTTTCTAGCAATGGAGTATGACTCAAAGTACGCATCCAAAGAAAGCTCTCTGTTAGCTTACTCATAACGTTTCCTGCTGACCTACTCATAAAATATTCAACATCCAACTCATAGTAGCGGTTCCAAGCAGCACCCCATATAGCAATTCTTTGTTGTTCATCGGCGATTATCGATCCATCGGGACATTCGTTTGGTACTGGAGAAGAATACTCAGGCGGGTAACATCGAAAAGCCTTCAGTTCTGGCCGATTTTTCGCCAGCGATCTCAAAGGATCTACAACTATAGCAACGAATGGATTCCCCTGCGGATCTTCACTTCGTTGCCATAGAAGTTGGGTACTGATGTCCGTGCTGCTTAAAAAACAGTGAGAATGTGCACTTGAGCTCGAGTAATCAAACGGATGACTATGATACCACCCGCAAACTTTCTCTTTGCGAGTAAGCTCCAAACAAGTCGTCAACTGAATCATATGGTTCTGAACATGGTCGTCATCTGCCACCACACGAGTCTCAAATCCTTCAATAGGAAGTGGGAACGCATCGGTTACAACCAATCGAGTGAAATTCTTATCATTATTATTTTCCGTGTTGCTATCGGAAACTGACGACTCATTCTTCTTCACATCGTATGCATGAGGACGACCTAATAACAGACCCATGACCTCAATTGGGTTGGAACCGTTTCTCCGTCCCTTTTCCACTCCACTTTGGCAATGTGATAGAATCTTAAATAGCGCCGGAGGGGCCACGCTTACTGTACGAATATTCTTTGCGGCATCCTCGTGACTGCGGTCGTTACTGATCTGCCAAGGCTTGGCCTTTCGAAGAGCATCTAACTCTGCTTCATCAAATGTATATAAATGCTGTGCTACATCGATAGGTTGTTGTTGTTGTTGTTGTTGTTCAGCCGTTTGTTTGCTGCTGCTGCTCATGATAACTGAAATTAGTTAGGATGATATTATAATCCAGGAGTTGAGATGAGATGAGATGTGAAATGTGAAATGTGACGCTTCTCTTCACTCTTCACTCTTCATTCTTCACTCTTCACTGTGAACGACAACAACCCCCCAACCCTAACCCAACCCTAACCCCCTGGAACCTGGAACCTGGAACATCTTTCAAACTCCTCCCCGGCGTCGTCACCACTGGCTAACGATAAGATGTTCCATACTCGGCTAATATAGCCAACCACGCTACATGTAACATTTTGATACACATTGGATCCAAACTGGAACTACCAAAAAAATACTCTTCGAAGTATATCTCTCTTAAAATAACAGGAACATGTGAAAGAAAACTACAAAACATATATAAGAAGAATCCAAAAAACAAAACAAAACAAAACAAACAAACAATGTCCGATAACAACAACAACAACAACAACAACAACAACAACAACAACAACAACAACAACAACAACAACAACACATCCGAAAACGAAGAAAGACGAAACATCCATGAACGCACATCGAGTAATGCAGGCACAGGCGTACGCGATAATCATCACAGCAATAGCAATAGCAATAGCAGCAGCAATAGTATGATGATAAACCTCCGCCGCAGTCGACGCTTGAATCCAGCAGCAGCAGCAGGGGCCGGTGCAGCAGCAGCAGCAGCAGCAGGACGTCTCCATAACTCCCCTGGTAACAACCATAACCATAACGCCAACGCCAATCACAATGAAGGTACAAACTCCAGTGCCGAAACACAGCAATCTCAAAATCCCATACCAATGGATGAAACCCTAGTTCATCAGCAGGAGGGGACAGAGACACAGATTCCCGTTCGTGCGAGGTTGCGGATGGTGAATCCAGCTTCGACCGTATCGCATAATTTGCAGAATGCGCAGAGGACTCATCGTGCTCGTGTCGTTTTGAATCATCGCATGAATCGTGCTTCTGGGAATGAGGATAATGGAGGTCAGAGAGTGCAGCGACAGCCGCAGCCACAGCCGGATGGGATTCGGTTGAATTCCATGCCTCGTACACGGATTACATTTACGGTGAATAATCAGCAAGGAGGTGAAGCTGCTGGGAGTAATAATATAAATGTGCAACCTGGTCGTCGGATTTTATTGTCTCCGCCGTCTATACCGCCGCTTCAGCCTCTTCGGCCTCAACCATTGCCTCTCGCTCATACACAAGGTCGCAATGGCAGTGGTGGCGAAAACCGGGGTGTGGAGGACTCAGAAGACGACTTTCCAAAATGTAGTATTTGTTTAGAGTTTCCTGTGGATCCTGTTGGATGTGGAAACTGTGTCAACAGGTTTTGTAGGACTTGCTTAAATAAAATATTTTCTCTTAATAATAACTTGAATAATTCTGGCGTGAACTTATGCCCATGTTGCCGTCAGCCAGTTGAGTCAATAGTACCAGATGAAGAATTAAGGAGACGAATGGATACTGAAACGATATCTTGTCCTAATCCTAATTGTGGAATACGTCTACCAAGGGCGCGGCTCCGTGTGCATGAAGAGCAATATTGTCAGTACGCGGGGGTTCGTTGTCGTTACTTCGCTTTTGGCTGCAAATGGGTTGGAATGAAGCATGAATTAAAAGAGCACGAAGAAAAAGATTGCAATTTACACAAAGTACAGGGCCTTGTTGAGAGCCACCGTAAGCTATGTCACAAAAACGAACATATTAATGCCCAACTGCATTTTTTTCGTCAACAACTAAGTCAGACAACTCAACTTCTCCATCTTCAAAACAATTCGATTTCCCTACTACAAAGAGCTCATACAAAGCGACCTCAAAGTTTATTTAATGTTGTTGAATTCGTTTTTGAGTGCGCAAGCTCACCCGGAAGATTTTGGCGTGAAAAGAATCATTGGAAAAATATGTATATTAGTTCCCAAGCTAGAGGAAGGGTTTACGACGTAATGGTTTCCATCCCGACATTTTTGTACGCGATCAAAGTAAGTTGACAGACATGTATTTTAACTGTCAAAACTTTACTGAAATACAATTATTTGACTTTAATAGGCTATCAAGTCAGCATCAAAAATTGAGCCAATGAGATCCCGTTTAATTACAGATTTCTTTGAAGCCAACGCAAATCAATCATATCTTACAGAAGAGATTAAAAGGATTCCCATTTTTGCGTACTTCGTGACAACAAACATCAATCAGACGTCCCAATCTGAACAGACACTTATTCACAATGAATTTGACGACAACCAAGTTATGGCGATACCTTTTGCTTTGTTTTCTGGGTTTGCGCTTTTGTGTTTACTTGTAGACGTCTATTTTTCGTCAATGAACTCGGATGAACTTCTATCTACCATTATCGGGCCAATGCAAGCTCACAGACAAACCGCAGGGTGGTCGCTCCATGTTCCCTGTACTTTGTATATCGGCTTTCTAAGGCCCTTCGAGGCTACTGTTTATCCGCTCCGAAATGCATGTATGATATTTCTTACCGGATTCTACTTTATTTCATTTCAGTGTTTTAGCCCGTGGAAACGCCCTCTTCTTTGGATGTCTCTGTTTGGAACGTCGCTAGTATATCCTTCGATTATAGCTAAAATTGTTCACGCTGCTGCATGTGTCTCAAATCGCCGTGGCATTGATACGGATCAATTATCTTTGCAGAACGATTTAAACAAAGAGTGTAGAATGTTCTCAATCATACATACCTCATTGCTATACAGCATTTTACTATCAACCTTTGGTACGATGTCAACTCTCTATGCGACTGTTTTGCTGATATGTTTGCTTCCCGCAATGAGGATTTTAGCAAGACAATTGAAAAATCCTTCATTGTCCAATTTCTTTGAAAATGAAGGTTGGGTTTCGTGGAGTTGGTTAAGGACTTTTGGTGTGGTTGGATCATTTGTAATACCCTTGAGTGAAGGGTTTGTTTTTCTGAACGAACCCTCAAATTTATTTAGAATTTTTATGAATTCCGATGAAATTTATACGTTGCTTTCATGTTTGTTGTCAATTATTTTTCTCAACGCGTTTACGTCATATACGGTTGATGTCGGAAAATCTTTTGGAGAGCGATCAATGGTTGGAATAATGAGATCTGATGAAGTTGGTGCAAATTCGCAAGCCAGAGAACAGTCGAATTTTGAGGTTGGAGTGGTTTCGCTAATGTGGATGATTGATTCTCTTGTACTGGTTTCGATATAACGATACTTATGTAAAAAAGGACGGTGTACAGTACTGATCGCTTCCACGATTTGCTTTCTGGAAAATTTTGTGTTCTCATGCTTGTTTAGTGAGCTAGCCTAGAAGCTGCAAGAACCATAAAGCTATACTAAGTTTGATGATATTAATTTCGTCATCCAATTTTTGCCTGTCAAGATTTGCACTTCTGGACGACAGAATAGTGTTAGTGTACAACAATTTTGAATGATTTCTCTACTTCTGAATGCTATCGGGTATAAGGTGGCTTTCAACCCGACGGATATATATTTCATTTTTCGCTATCATTACTTCGAAGCAATTCACCTTGTGGCGACGGTTATCATCCTGATCGCGAAACAACACTATTAAAAGCAGCTTGAGAAAGCCTTACTTTTCCACTACTGTGTTGAGCAAGACGCTTCTTCCCCCTCTTCTGTTTTTCAAGAAGTTTCTTTTTTCTTGTGATATCACCGCCGCCTACAGCTTTTGAGCCACCTGTTGTCAAAACGTCTTTTCTATACGCCTTGATGTGTTCACTTGCTATTATCTTACCATCAGCTTTTGCCTGTAGAAGAAAAAAATTGGCAACTCGATCAGCGACACGAGCGACATAGTTGACTTACCTGAATCTTGATAACAAATTGCTCTCGAGGCAGCGTTTCTTTCAGCTTTTTACACACTACACGACTTTCCTTTTGGGCGTTTGTTCGATGGCTCACAAAAGTAAGCGGATCAACAGAATCACCGTTTAGCATGATTTCCACTCGGCATAAATCAGCTTTTCTATATCCAGCGTCTTGTGTGTCAAAGCTCGCATAACCGGCAGTGCAATTTTTCAATTCATCATGGAAACTCGTCACAACTTCTCCCCAGGGAATTTGCGCATGGAAAATCCAATTCAGATCGTCAATTACTTCCGTACTCATATCATATCCTCTTTTCTTCTTTATCAATTCCATCACATTACCTGCATAGTCGACTGGAGAAATGACGCGAACCTTAACTATCGGTTCATAAATGTCGGATCTTTCTCCGCTCTTTGGCCAACGACTTAAATCTTCAATAATTTCCTCAATTGGTTCATCCTGCTTACGCGAAGACATCTTGCTAGGCAGATATTTGATTAGATATGATACCTTAGGTGGCGTTACTACGGCTTCCATGTTAAATTCATCTAATAAACGCTGCCGAAACACTTCCACATGGAGAAGACCCTGAAAACCTATTCGCAGACCCGGTCCTAGAAATGGTCCACCATCTGTTCCGCTGGCTCCTGAAGTTCTATGGACTTCCAAACCTGTGTCGTTCAAAGAAAGCTTATCAACAGCGCTGCATAGATCATCAAATTCTCCGGCCTCGAGTGGGTGAACGGAAGCAAAAAGTGCTGACTGTTGTGATACGTCTCCATCCAACATCCATTTTGGTTTTTCCATATAGAAGGCACTATCGATAGAATCTTGGCTAAGAACCAACGATCCTGGACGAGCTTGTCGGGGATCTCGTAAACCAACTATGGCATATCCCATTTGACCGCTCAAAAGTTTGCCTGTTCGAACTCGATGAGGTAAAACCATTCCAACCTCTTGCAAGGAAAATTGATTTTCATTTGAAACTTGTCTTTCCTTTGAAAGATGTTTGTCGTAAAATGATTCATCAACTACAACTAATCTATCCCCCTCTTCCATATTCCCGGACAATATTTTCAGAAGACATACGACCCCACGTGTTTGTTCAAACCAAGAGTCAAGGACCTGTGCACGGAGCGTCACACCATCATCGTCTTCAAAAGAAACCGGGGGAGGAACGTTACATGCAACAGCTTCAAGAATGCTTTCGACTCCTATTGTCTGACGAGCAGACGTTAGTAATATTTTATCTGGATCAAATCCAAACATTTCACTTATTGCGATTGAAACCTCCAACGGTCTTGCATGAGGTAAGTCTACTTTTGTAAGTGCGGGAACTAATTCTGTTCCAATGTCTACGGCCTTTTGGAAAACGTTAAGAGTTTGTGCTTGAACACCCTGGGCAGCATCGAACAAGAGAACAGCACCCTCAACTACATGAAGGCTCCTGGTAACTTCTAAGCCAAAGTCAATATGACCTGGAGTATCAACCATATTCAGCATAAGATATCCTGTGTCATTTTGAGGTGATAAAAGTGCTTGATCGTTGGGCTTGTAAAGCATGCTCGCAGCGGAAGCTTTAACAGTAATTCCTCGCTGTTGTTCCACAGATAATGTATCAAGTTTCAAAAAGTCTTCCTTTGCTTCATAATTTTCGTGCGTGTCACATGGTATCTTTTCAATTGTTTGACTTGTTTGTGGTAAGAAATACGTCTCAGATGTCAAAGAAAAGTTTCCCGAATACTCCAACACTCTGGATGCTGCGAATATATAATTTGGGGAAAAGATTCACGATAGCATATATGAACAAGAATTGTCGTAATACACCAAACTCATCTACATTTACACTCCAGAGAAACACTCTTACCTAAAGAACTCTTTCCATGATCAACATGAGCAATAAAACAAAAATTTCTTGTATCCTCGATAGGAATCCGATTAAATATTTCAGCGACTGACAATGGCCCTTCCCTAGTAACGAAAACGAAACCATCAGATATCATGCATTTTCCTGGAAATTCTCCATGAGTAACGTAGGTTCAATATAGAAAGCCTACCTACCTCACTGCATACAACCTTCCATTTCCATGAAAGCTCCGCACTGCTCGGGTAATGATACGATTCCTTCTTAGCTGGCCATTATAAAAACGAGACAATCGGAGGAGTCCCTGACCACTCAAAAGTTTACGATGATTGTTTAAGTATTTCATATATTCCAAATTCCATACTTTAGAGTTGTTTTCTTGTCACAGGATTAATGTGCAATGGTGTGTTAGGTCTTCAGTGTGTTGGAACATTTTATTGTACACCGAGTAGAAGTAGAAGCTTGGTTTGGCTGGCCAAGCTTTCAGAGAGTGTCAAAGTTCGTCCAATGGCTAAATAATTATATTGGAAAACGACGGGAAAGCCTGCCGATCTTCATATCGGGCTAATTGACAACCTCAGACACCGTATTCAAAATCTCTGGTA
>Ga0115008_10005682_pt1 | contig 10283 bp, 6 predicted proteins | sample FraStrMetagenome_FD_87164 | JGI IMG/M metagenome (GOLD analysis project Ga0115008, IMG submission 87164) | Marine eukaryotic phytoplankton communities from Arctic Ocean - Fram Strait ARC3M Metagenome | ecosystem: Environmental > Aquatic > Marine > Oceanic | place: Fram Strait | collected 2012-06-18
CACACTGGTCTGCATGCACGCAATTCAAGATCCATCGGGCGATCTGTGATTGGACGAAATACATATATCAGATAAAGGACGAAACCCGGAAGAAATAAAAAGGCGGCTCCGGTCCGCGGCGCATCCCAGTGGAGAGGACGCGCCGAAACTTCGCATCCTCTCGGACCCGTTCATCACCAGCGGGCAGACTCGTCTTTCGTGCGGGAAGTGTACGGCTGAACCGGATATATCATGGTGCGCGAGCGCGATTGTCCCCCCTCCGTCCCCGTCGAGCACGCGCGCGCCCTCGAAACCACCCGATGGTCTCGGATATCTTCGCTTCGACCGACCCCGCGTGTGCGCACCGCCCGGAGCCCGATCTTCTGACGTCCCGTTCCTTTCGTCTCATCCATCAGGGAGTAGCCCAGGGCAACGTCGGCCTGGCCTTCGGGCTCGTCATCTTCGCGGGCCTGAGCACGACGATTGGCAGCGCCTTCGTGTACTGCACGTCGTACGCAAACACCAAGATGCTCGCCGCCGCGCTCGGGATGAGCGCCGGGGTGATGCTTTACGTCTCCTTCGTGGAGATCTTCGCCATCAAGGCTGTCGAGGGGTTCGAGGCCGCGGACCCGAAGCACGGCTCCAAGATGGCGGTGCTGTGCTTCTTCTGCGGCATCCTGCTGACCTTCTGCCTCGACTTCCTGGTGCATCAGATTGGCAAGATGCAGCAGAGGTCGACGGGCGCGGAAGAGGATGACAAAATTTGCGTGTGCCACACCGAACCAGGCGACGTCATCGACATGCTCTCCGGCGAGCGCGCGATGTGGTCCGACGCGGCGGCGGCGACGCACGACGTCGTCCTGGAGCCGGATGGCATGATCAAGGTGACCACGCCGAAGGGCGGCCGGGATGCGAATAATCCGTTCGGCAGGCCGGAGCACGAGGACATGATCGGGCACACAAAGAAGGGGAAGGGGAGCGACAGCGACATCGAAAACATGCTGTCCAACGCGGTGATCGACGCGATCGACACCCCGTCGAAAAAACACCTCAAGCAGATGGGACTCATGACCGGAGCTGCGATTTTCCTGCACAACTTCCCGGAGGGGCTGGCCACCTTCGTCGCGGCCCTGGCGGACGCCAAGCTCGGCGTCGCATTGGCGGTTGCCATCGCTGTGCACAACATTCCCGAGGGTATCTGCGTCGCCATGCCGGTGTACTACGCCACGGGGTCAAAGTTTAAGGGTTTCATGTGGTCGTTTGTCTCCGGGCTCAGCGAGCCCATCGGCGGCCTGGTCGGGTACCTCATCCTGTACGGTAACGGGATGAGCGACAGGGCGTATGGCGCGTTGTTCGCGGTGGTGGGTGGGATGATGGTCTACATCTCCCTGAAGGAGCTGCTGCCGACGGCGCTCAAGTACGACCCGCACGACCACTACGTCACCAACTGCATGTTCGGGGGCATGGCGATCATGGCGCTGTCCCTCATCCTGTTCCAGATTTGAGGGGCGGGTGTTATTATTTGGGACGAACGGGCGCGTCGCGGCGGTGATGTATATCGCTAAACTTTAATACAGAGAACTATCAAGCAGTTGTCTTTCGGCCGCGCCCGCTTGCCCTAATTGTTTTTGGTCTTCACCGCTAGCTCTTGTCCGCGTCCATGGGAGCCGGTTGCTTCGCCCTGAAGTCCTTCACCGCCGTATCGAAGGTGTCGCTCACGTGCTCGCACACGGACATGATATCCAGCAGCGCGTCCCTCATCGCCGCGGTCGCGGTCACCTCCCCCGTGGTCTGCACGCGCACATTCACGGACTTCTCCATCGGGTGCGGCACGCTGTAACCCGCCAGGGCTACCTGCGGGTTCTTGTTCAGCATGTACCGCACGGCGTTGCCCATCGTGTGGTCCTCATCCTTGAGCGTGAAGGTCTTCTCGTACACCGACATGCCGCGCGAGCCCCGGTCCCTTCCTGCTGACGACTCCCGAAGTGACTCCGCCGCCGACGACAAAAAACTTTTTGTGACGATTTTTTTTGGCAACCCACGTCCATTTCCCGTCTGGAACGTTGCGCATACGCAACCCGGCTATTTCAAATTTGAGCACATCGGCGAGACTGCGAAAGAGTCAGAGCAGTGCTTCTTGGGGTTCCCGGTTTGCAAACCTTTTCCGCTCCATTTTCCAGTCAGCTTTCTCGCCGCTCCGGCTCCTCAACCCATCCAACCGAGACACCTCGCTTGCGCACAAGGTGGCACACACGCGGGGTTCTCGCGTCTCGCGCCAAGCCGATCGACCATGATGCTCGCGACGATTCCCGGCGTCTCGCTCGTCACCCGGTCGAGGGCCGCCGGCGCCCGCTCCAGGGGCGCCCGAGCTTCAAAAGGGCGATCGGTCAGCCTCGTGACCCGCGCGGCGGGGGAGCGTCCGGTGGGTGGAGGCACGGGGGACAACGGGCGCATGCACGTCCCGACGGATGCGTTCGGGGGAATGAGCCCGGAGTACAAGGCGGCGTCGGCGCTGAAGAACCTCTTCACGATGGTGGCGGTGCGCGTGGTGATGGCGCAGGAGATGGGCTACGATAACGAGGGGGGCGCCATGACCCCGACGTACAAGGGTCTGCAGGACTTCCTCGACGAGAACCCCCTGCGCGACGGCAACAAATGGCTGGAGCAGCTCATGCATCACGACGACAACAACATGCGGCTCACCGCCCTCAGGCTGCTCGAGGTGAGGAGGGCGTACGCGAGCGGGCAGTTCGACTTTGGGGGGATGCACGACCTGGCAGTCGCGGAGCTGACCAAGGAGAACGACAGGCTCATGGCGGACTACGTGAAGGATAGCATGAACCTCCCGGACGCGGGGCTCGGGGAGGATGGGTTAAATCATTGAGGAGGTGTGCGGTTGGTAAGCAGTAAGGACAGTCATTGTATTGGACAGATTGTTTGTTTATAAAAATCGTTCAGTTGCGCGTTTCTCGCGTCTCTGTTTTCGTCGCGCTCGACGTAGTTCAGGGCGGGGTTCTCAGCAGAGAAATCCCCGGCAGTTGTTCGCCCCGCAGTAGCACGGCACCTTCCCACTCTCGGCGTCGAACCTGTAGTTGTACGTCAGCTCCTGCCCCGGGTGAACGTCGATGCGGGTGAAGAAGAATATCCTGGAGTCGCCGTCCACGGTGACCAGCTTCGTGTACAGGTTCGGCGTACAGCTGTGGTTGGTGAACCTGGCGATGGAACCCTTGACGGTGGTGTCCACGACCGTCTTAGAGTCCGCGGCGAGGAGGTAGACGTCGTGTCCCGTGCGCTCGTACACCTTCTCCCGAAGGTCCGCCACGCTGGGACGCACGCGCTCGCCCACGTACTCAATCACCATCGAGCCAGCCTTGAGAAACTGCTTCGCCACGAGGCCCCAGCCGTGGATGTTGCTCTTGCCGAAGGTCAGCCGCTCGCGTCGCAAACGCAGGCACTCGGCCACGCGTTCGCGCACCCCCTTACCCTCGTCCACGATCTTGGCAGCTTCGGCCATGGCGGCGACGGCGACGGCGCCGGTGGTCTTAGCCGCGAGCCGCGACGCAACCTGGGCCTCCCACTCGCTGGGAGTGAACACCGTCGCCTCGGGGAGACCCACGCCCTCCGCCTTCGCGGGGTCCTTGCCGGTCTTTACGCCGCCACCAACGCCGCCCGCACCCGGCGCGGCGTACCCGCACGAGTTGTTCCCACCCTTGCTCCTGAGCTTGGCGCCGTTGACCTTGTAGGGGATGAGCTCGACGAATTCGCGCTTGCCGCTCCTCGGGGGCGGCCCCCGGTGCACCTCGCCCCCCTTCTTCCATCCCTTCATGGGCATCAGCCGGCGGTAGGTTTCCTCCTCCAGCTCCCCGCGCTCCTTCATCCTCTTCAGCTTGGAGCGCTTGGGGCCGAACTGCCTCTGCTGCCTGGGCGCGCGCCTGGACGCAACCGCGATGCCAAAGCCCTCCAGCCACTTGCCCACCGGCATCGTCTTGTGCCCCTCGAGCACGACCCTCACCGAAGCCTTCCACTTCTTCGCCTGTCCCATGTCGCAGTGCATCTCCCACCGGTTGGGCTCCTGCAGGGACTCGTCGTCCCTCCCTTCCTCCGTGGCGATCACGCAGCTCGGGCAGAGGCACCTGATCATCCCGGTCCGCGGGGAGTATTCGCCAACCTTGTGGCGGCAGATGACGGTGACGATGTCGGGGAGGTCGTCGGGAAGGACGCCCTCCAGGCCGTTATCGATGAACGGTTTCTCCTCCTCGTCGTCACACACCGTGCCGTCGGCGTACATGCTGAGCGGCGCCTCACCGCGCTCGGCGGCTGCGATGCGAACGGAAACTTCCGCCTCGCCAAACTCGGGCTCGGCGTCGCACGCGTTCCTAGCCTCATCCCCGGAGCGGTCGCACGTCCACGGTTGGGGCGGGGCGGCACGCGCGGCGGCAGCTGCGGCCGCGGCGGCGTCTCCGCGGTCAGCTGCCTCCTTGGCCTCCAACGCGGCGGCGGCGGCGTCGGTTTTTTCTCGCTCGAGGGCAGCCACGACGGACTCGGGGACGCGGCGCCATTTGCAGCACTCGACGTTGCCGCAGCGAAGCCACGCCTCCTTCTCCCTCACGCGTCCCGGGGGCTTGGACGGGTCCTCCTGTTTGATATCGGGGCCGTCGCCGTCTTCCTCCTTGATCACCGGCATCGAGTGCGTGCCCTTCTTGGCGGGGGGCGCCTTGGACAGCGCCAGCATGGACTGGAGCCCGCTGAGCCCGCGCCTGGATCCCTGCACGCTACCCTTGGGCACCTCAGCCGCGGGCATGAACGTCAGGTCGGGTTCCTCGTCGTCGCCATCCTCGCCACCCGGCCATTCCGTCTGCACGCGGTTGAGCGAGTACCACTCGTGCGAGCCATCGTCGTGGAGGATGAGGTGCCTGCATCCGCCGCGCGAGGACTTCATGTCCTGAACCGTGCCGGAGACCCACTCCGGAGGCTTGTTGGGGGCGCCACCCAGGATGAGCGGCGCACCCTTGGGACCGGCGTTGCAGTTGACGCGAACGCGACGGCCGATGAGCGCGCGCGCCTTCTCCTCGAAGTTATCGGACGCCTTGTTCAGGTCGAGGTCGAGGTCGATGGCGAGAGTCGCGAGGGCGGTTTTGTTGGGTTGGTTTTGGAGTACTGGGCCCTCGGCTTCGGCGGCGCCTTGGGCCTGTCGTCGTCCGCCTTGGGGCGGCCAATCTTCCGTCTGCGCGACTTCTGAACAACCTCAACCTTAAGGCCGTTATCATCCAGCCACTGACCGAAGGTCACCTCGACGGGATCGGGTTTTCCCTCGCGTTCGGGCGTAACCTCCGGCTGCAACTTGGGGTCGATGACGACGATGGACTGCTTCCACTTTTTCGCGTGTCCCATCCCCGCGTGCACCTCCCACCTGTTCGGCTCGAAGATGCCCAGCCTCTCCCCGGTCTTGCCCTTCGGCTCCTCCCGCTCGCGAACGCACCGACCGCACTCGCACTCGATGAGGTTATCGCGCGGCCGGAACATGCCGTGGAAGCTCTTGCAGACAACCCTTACGTCGGGGAGGTCGGAGAGTGGCGCGGCGGGCTCAGCCGGGGGCTCCTCGGATCCCTCCCCGTCCTCACCCTCCCCGTCCTCACCTTCCCCGTCCTCAGTTCCCTCAGTCTTGACCTCCGCGTCGGCGTTGCCGTCCAAGTCCACGTCCATGGCGGCGGGTGCCTCCTCGACGTCATCGTCATCGTCATCGTCGTCGCTCGCGGCCATTGCGGCAGCCAGCGCCTGTTCCGGCGTCATCGCGGGCGCCTTCGGCTTGACAGCCGGGGACTCCTCGATGGGCGACGGTACCATCATCGCGGCGGCGATCATCGCCTCCGGGAACCTCGGGCTCTCAGCCTCTAGCTTGACCTCGGACACGATGGGGTTATCCGAAAAAACAGCCGAGGGCAGGTCGCCGTCGTCCTCCTCCACCTGGGCGAGGGCGTCTTCGAACCGGACGCGCTTGGCGGGGGGTGCGACGTCGTCGTCGTCGTCGCCACCGGCAGCCGCAATCGCGAGGGGCTCCTCAACGGACTTCCCGTTACCGTCCCAGTCCTCGTTCTCCACGTCCCGCAGCTCCTTGACGTCCTCGTCGTCGGGCTCCGAGGATGACTCCTCGTTCCCCTCCTCCTCATCGTCCTCCTCCTCCTCGTTCCCCTCATAGCCCTCCTCCTCCTCCTCGTCTTCCTCGTCCTCGGGCACGGGCTCCTCGGCGATGATCTCGGGTGGGTCGAGGTCGTCGTCGTCGTAGAAGGGGCATTCGTCGCCCATCGCGATCCTGGCGTCGATGTCGTCGTCCTTGAGCTCCTGCGGGACGTCGCAGCTGTTTATCCGCGGGTGGGAGCTGACGGAACATATCCACTCGCCGGCATCCGCCCTCGAGAACTCCTCAGCCTGCGACTGCGGCACGCGGCGCCACTTGTTGCACGACTCGCACTGCACCCAAGCCTCCCTCTCGCGGCGACGCGGGCCCCTGTTTTTCCTACCCGGGCCGTGCCCGAGGCCGTGCTGCAGCGCTCGGCGCATGTTCGGTCCGCTGTCGAGCGCCATGATGATCTCGTCGCCAGCCTCCGTTCTTGGGTGACCCTGGGGCGCGTACTCCCTGCACCTCGCCGCGCCGCGTTCATCCTCCGGGGTATCCAGCGCCTCGTCCTCGACAGCCTTGCGCTCCTCCGCCTCCTGCTCTGACTTTTTCTTCTCCTCCTCCATCCGTTTCTTGACCCCTTTCGTGAGCTTCTTCGTGTGGTCCTCCTTGGCCTCGACGAGCTTGCCGTCGCGGCCGATGGATTTACCCTCGCCGCCGCTGTAGAGCGCCGCCCTCTCGGTGTCCACCCTGCAGTGGCGGTGGCAGTAGCTGATCATCTGCAACGGCGAATCATCGTCGTCGTCGTCGTCCAGGTTCGCCTGCATGAACAGACCAGCCGCGCGGGCGCAGAGCGGGTGATAGGAGAGGTAGCACCCCGGCGCGTCGCACTGGATCTTGGCGCCCATGCGCTGCTTGCACACGGTACACAGCAGCTCCCACCGCTCGCGCTGGATCGTCTCGATCTGGTCGATGGGTTCCATGCGGTCGATGTCCACCACCGTCGTCTCGGGGATCCACTGGCAGCACGCGCTGTGGCACCAAGCGCTGGGCTTCGTGGTCGGCTTCAGAGCCCCGCCCTCCACGGGGCACAGCACGCACAGGGGCGTCTCCGACGTGTCGCCTCCGGTGTGCTCACAAGCGTTGCAGAGGAAACCGACGGCGTCGTCGGGGATCTCGGGTATGCCGTAGCAGCTCTGGTGGACGGAGATGCCGCAGCCGTCGCAGGTGACGAGCTGGTCAAAGTCAAAGTCGCGGTCGTCGTCGCACACCGCGCACCTGTCCACGGACCACTGCACGCGAACCATCTGGTAGCTCCTCTTCTTCCCGTGCACGAGCTCGGGGAACTTGCCCTTCCTGCCCTTCTTCTGGACGTCGACCGACGCGGCGGCACTTTTTCGCTTGCTCTTGCCGCCGTCAAGCCAGCGCCCGATCGGCATCCTCGCCGGCTCGATCATGCGGATGGAAGCCTTCCACTTTTTCGCCTGTTCCATCCCCGCGTGCTTCTCAAACTCCGTCGCGGACAGCGGCTTGCCCTGACCCTTGCACTGGCTGCACTGGCACAGCATCTTGAACTCGCGGACCAGGAAATGGGCCCTGACGCCGTTGCACTCAACCTCCACCCGCTCGGGTCGGCTCATGATGTCCTCAACCTTGAAGTGCTGGCTCCAGTGCGACGCGCGGCGATCCATCCTCGGCCGCCAGCCAGCCTCCGCAGCCTCGGCCTCCTTGCCCAACAGCGGGTTCCCCTCGAAGTCGTATATTTTACCCGTCTTTGGGTCCTTCGTGAGGCCGCCGCCCATGTCGAGCCTGCCGTTTTCGTCCATCTCGTCCTTGTCCGCCTCCGCATCGCACGGCCTCACCTTGACAGCCTTGACCGGCTTCTGCTTGGGGATCCGGCCGCCGTAAGCCTTGCCGTTGTTGAGCAGGTCGTCGACGGCCAGACCGTTGGCCTCGAGCTGCTGCTTGTACTTTCGGAACTTGACGGTCTCCTTCGCGGCGAGGTGCTCGTACCGGGCTCGCTCCTCCTTGGACACGTCCCGCCAAGCCTGACCTTGGATCTTGTACAACGACGCAAAGTCCATATCCTCGCCCGCGTGCTCCACCTTGTACCGCTTGAAGAAATCGGAGCCGAAGAGCTGCCACGCGGACTTTGGACGACGCGGGATCCCGCCCGGGGCTTTGGGGTGCCTCATCGGAGGCTTCACGTTCCCCATCTGTTCCTTGATCTTTCGCGCGGCGATTGAAGCCTGCGACTTGCCGCTCCCGAGGGGTCGACCTTTTTTGTTCGGCGGTTCCACCGGAGATTTCGGCGGCCGGCCCCTCTTCTTCACCTTTCCTTTCGGGCTCACGCCGAGCGCCTTGACCTTGCCGGACTTGCCCGCCTTCTTGGCCGCTCGTTTAGTTTCCAGCTTGGCTCGCCTAGCCGCCTCCTTCTCCGCGCTCTTCGCCTCCTTCTCCTTTCGTTTATCGTCAGCCTCGTCAGCCTTGACCCTGCACCGCGGGCAGTGGTAGTCGACCTCGTCGCCCCTCTCCTGCGCCGCCATCACCGTCTTGGCGGGCTCGTCGCACGCGCAGTGCACCCAAAAGTCGCACGAGTCGCATCCGACCATCGCCGGGCAGTTCGCCCACTGCCACACCTTGTCGCACACCGGGCAGTACTGACCCTCGCGGTACAGCTTGGCGCACAGCCTGCACCGCCCCGTGTCCTTGTGCCCGCCCGGTGCGTCGAGCGCGAGGGAGCACGACGAGCACCGCGGCGCGTCCGCGTCCTCGAGGTCGTCGGCGGCGGCGGCATCCGCCGCGGCTTCCTCCGGGTCGAACGCGACGACGGCGCTGACGTTGTTCCCGTGCTCCTCGTAAAGTGCCCTGGCCTCGACGAGCGCCTCCCTGTACGCGGTGGGTCGCATGCGCTTGGGTATGTTCTGCTGCTCGAGGAGCGCGAGGTTCAATCCGAAGGGCGCGAGCTGCTCGGCGGTTGCCCAGCAGTAATCCCTGTCTCTGCCCTTGGAAGCTGACGGGCCGTAGAACTGGACGCAGACGCTGTTCGGGACCGCCTCCCTGCGGACACCCTCGGGTGCCTCCATCACGTCGATCATGCGTCCCTGCGATGCGAATGAGAAGCGTTCGGGGGATCGGAGGTCAGGTTCGGGTCCGGCGGGGCGGTTTGGAAATCTCTCAGGTTTTAGGGGATTTGGTGAACGTTTTTGAAGTCTCACGCACCGGCCAGAAGGGCTGGTTGCCCTTGGTGCCCGCCCTGGCCCACACGAGATCGTTCGCATTGTACGAGAACAGCGTGGGCTGCACCAGCGTCGGCGCCGCCCCACCCATCGGCGCGCCCATCGGCGGGAACGCGGGCGCGCTCGGGCCTCCCCGAGCTTCTCCAACCACATCGATTCGGCTCGTCGGCACCAGCTCCGAGGTGAACGCCGACGCTCCGCCCTCGACAAACAGCGGCGAGGGCGGCGGCTCCTCCTCACCCTCCATCTCCCCGGTCGTCTCCTTGATCCGAACCGGGACCTATCCCGACGCGCCTGTCCTCCGCGCGTCTCCCGTTATGTCCGGTGGTTCTCTCGTCAGCACAGGTAAATTTTCAATCGAGTTCCTGAAGAGAGAGCCGGTAGGAGTTTTCGTATTTCGCCCTCCGGTACCACCGTAACGCTGGGCGGATTTTCGGGTCGATTGTTGGGCGATACCAGAAATAGATTCGAACGTGACCGTAATAAGCCCTCATAGGACCTGGGACGTGGATTTGGTCAACGCCAACTTTCATTTTCATTGGGCGAGACGACGGTTGATTTCTCTGTTTCCCCAGGAGTACAACTGGCGGGGGATGACGATTGGAAGTTTCAATCATGGGGCGAATGGAAGAGGGAGGAACATCGGAGAAGCCGAAATGACCGAGATGACTTTTCCTCGAGTCGTGAATCCCCTTTTTCGCCCGTGTCCCATCAAAAAGGTTGATATTTATTTTGATGTTTGACAGCGTGTCAGGACAAGATTTCTCATATCTCGGCTCTTGTTCTCTGTCTATAAACGCATACATTTTTCGAGTACGTTTTTCCAGTTTCAATGGGTCATTTACCCCCGTTTTGTGGTGGAAAAAGCTGGTACTCTCACGTCCCGGGACCATCGGGCGGGCCAAGGGTCATACCCGCTCCCGCGCGTGTCAACGCCCACACGCCGAGCG
>Ga0115008_10005683_pt1 | contig 10281 bp, 7 predicted proteins | sample FraStrMetagenome_FD_87164 | JGI IMG/M metagenome (GOLD analysis project Ga0115008, IMG submission 87164) | Marine eukaryotic phytoplankton communities from Arctic Ocean - Fram Strait ARC3M Metagenome | ecosystem: Environmental > Aquatic > Marine > Oceanic | place: Fram Strait | collected 2012-06-18
AAAAAGAGAAAACAAATGTAGATTGCATGGGAGACGTGAGCCACTTCTTAGGGCTCCGCTTCCAATGGAGAAAAGATGACACTCATCTCAAGGTGCATTTGTCACAGGATACCGTTGCGGACACCTTAATTGAGCAGGCAGGCATATCACATTTCTCAGCGACAACAACCTGAACGCCGTATTGTTCAGATACCCAGGTGTTGTAATTCAAGAAGATAAAACATTGGCACCAAGTCAACGTATCATTATACAAGCTCAATATAGATCCCTAGTGGGATTCTTGCTATGGTTAAGCTAAGGAACCTGTCCAGACCTTTCCACGATCACAAATATGCTGGCGAAACATCAAAGAAATCCCAATGATAAACACATCACTAGTGCCAGACACGCAATAAAGTACCTAAAAGGAACGAAAACTAAAGGAATTGCATTCTCAAGCAACACATCAGAAAGCCCCCCCCCAGCTATCTACACTTCTCAGTAACCTCAGACAAAATTCAAGGGATAACTGATTCGAAGTAGGGCCCACAAGACCAGTCCATCCCTTATCCTGCAAAACATCTACCTGAATTAGAACCTTTTAAAACAAGATCCATCCCTGGACATGTTCTAACGCTAATGGGTTCCATTCATTGGACCTCTAAAAGGCAAAAGATCACAGCTTGTAGTAGCTGCGAAGCCGAAATCTACGCTACTGACAAGTGTGTAAAGGACGTCATCCATCTACGACATGTAATTCAAGATTTGGGATTGGAAAGTGATTATTATACAAAAACAAAAATATTGAATAATAACATGGCATGTGTTTTTTGGTCGAAAAGTACCACCACAAAAGGATTTCAAACACCTCCAAAATCGCGAAAACGCTATCCGTAAAACATCAAAATTGAACACATATGCGGCAAAATTAACCCAGCCGATATGTTTCCTAGAGAAGACAAGGATCCAAACCATTTCTGGCGCTTACGGGACATAATTGTAACAGATCCATTCCGTCTTACGGTACCAACAGACATGTACCCGACAAATGAGACAGCCCCGGACGACCCCATTGATTCACTGCCATCAGCACAATCTGTATCTTCAAGGCCAACAAATCAGATGGAACCAACACAAGATACATCATCAACCAAACAGGTATCATTCGACATTCCAAACTCCGAAAACAAATTAAGTGAGCCATTAAATATTTAGAATCACAAACTAGTACTCACGTTAGCCATGATTCTAAAAGCATATGCATCGCTAATGCGCACCATAAAAAGAAATTGATGAACGGGCTGATATGAAACCGTCAAGAAAGTTTAGCCAATCCTAATTAAATATTCGTCATGACCGGTGTATTGTACGTAAGTACATACGTACTCCGCCAGCCACTAACTTCTACTTAATCACAATTACCTGAACAATACTTCCATCACCCATCGGTTCAACTTATTTTCTTTGTAATAAATAGTTTGTACGAGAGTGGTCTACACGAGGTGAGTTGGCATACACCGTAGATTAATCTCACGACTAAATTATAAAAAACGAACCCATTTCATACTTCTTTCGTGTCATCTACTATTAAACTTCTTCAACCGCATCAAATTCATCTTCAAGATATCCTTCCACTTCAACTAAACTTTCACATTTATTTCAGAGGCTAATGAGTAAGCTTGCATTTGAAAAAGGTGCAGAAGAAGACGGCGCATTATAATCACTGTCTGCTGAAGATGAAGCGAAAACTATATTGTACCGTACCAAAAAAAAAAAGGCAACATTTATTTCCCAAGTCAACGTAAAAGTTGTTCTTAAAGTTGCCCATATTTAAACTAACTAAGCTATTTAGCATCTGGATATAGCTATACGTAAATATCTTCTTTTAGTAGGAAACCAGATGTTCCGGAACCGTGGTTCCGGAACTCAAGTTCCGGATTCAACATACTGGAATGAGAATTGCACTGATTTTTTTATGAGAATTCTTGTTATCATTATTTATGGTACGGTAAGTCATGTATATATATTGATTCCTTTCCCGTGGAGTTTTTTGGTTTTTAAGAATCTTTTGACACCTCTCTAAATCCCCTACACATGTGCCGTGCGAAATGATGCTGAGTCGTGTGTCGACAGTAACGCACTATGGCGAAACCTAATGAGAAAAGATACCTTCCACCACTAATTTAGTTAGTTCATGTATGAAGACATGAAAACATAACATGAAGCATAAGAATTTGAAAATTCTACATTCATGCATTGAATCATGACACAATCTTCAAAAGTTCTCATAAAATTCAGAATTGACACTTTTGAAAGATATAAGATAAAATTCACCCGTAAAAAATGAAATTATTTGAAGGATACAAATCATCCGAGACAAATCGAGGACGATTTGGAAACAGATGTGCCTTCTACATGGCTGCTGTTGGGTCTGCAGTAGGTTTCGGTAACGTATGGAGGTTTCCTTCTTTGGCAGCTAGTTATGGAGGAGCTGCATTTTTGATTCCATACTTGATGGCGTTAGTATTCATTGGTATCCCAATTCTTTTTCTGGAAATTGGCTTTGGTCAATTTCATCAAACAGGAGATGTGGGTGTATTCGGCAGCTTCAACAAGAGACTACGTGGTGTGGGCATTTGCAGTGTTGCTGCAGGATACGTTTTGTTGACATATTACAGTATGCTGATTACGTGGGTATTTAATGCATTCTTTAACTCCTGGAGTTCTGATGCTCCATGGCTGAGCGAAACCCTTGATGGTGGGGCAGCAAAAGCTTACTTTTTCGATAGGATTGTTGGAATGGAAACACTTAATGACGATCTAAGTGCTAGTCGTTTAGTTGGAGCTAATGTTGGGTATTCCTTTCTCACATGGTTCCTCACCTTTGCTGCCATCGCTTTTGGCCCCAAGTTGACCGGACGAATCACGTACTTTACGATGGGATTCCCTATTCTCCTCCTTTTCGTTTTTTTGTTTAGGGGAGTTACTCTCGAAGGTGCAAGTGATGGGATTGACCTATACATTGGAAAAGATAGCGATATCAGCGTCCTAAGCGACCAGCCTGACGTTTGGACTCTAGCAGTTACCCAAATCTTCTTCTCGATAGGTGTGACATTTGGTGTCATGACTGCATATGGATCCCTTGTTCCCCAAGACGAGCCTGCTTTCATCAACTCAGTTGTTATTGCATTAGCTAATAGCGCTTTTTCATTCATTGCTGGTTTTGCTGTTTTCAGCTCAATTGGCCATCTAGCTTTCCTCCAAGGAATAGACGTCTCCGAAGTGAAATTTACAAGTTTTGATCTGGTCTTCGGAACATGGCCAGTAGTTTTGGGTACTCTCCCAGGAGGTATCCATTGGATCCGTTTCTTGTTTCTGAACTTGATCCTTTTGGGTATCGATTCTGCTTTTTCGATTCTTGAAGGTGTAATTACTGTTTTGAAGGACACTACCTTTTTCAAGGATACGCCTAAATGGAAGGTCACACTTGGAGCCGCCACTTCGGGATTTCTCCTTAGTTTGATGTACGCGCTTGATACAGGGTTGCTCTGGCTCGATCTTATCGACTATTACATCAATTTCATGCTATTATTGGTGGGTATCATGGAAACGTTTTCTGCTGGATGGATGTATGGCCTTGACAAGCAAATCGAAAAAGTTGGTATGATCTCCTCATACAGTTACACTTTCGCTAACTTTGGTGGAGTTGCTTTAGCATCCGGTCTTTGGTTTGGTCTAGGTAATACATGGGCTGGATTTGTGGGTTGGATCGTAATATACCTAGTGTTTACAGGAATAGCCATCCTGAATTTGGAAACTGACTCCACGAAGGAGGGACTGTATGTTCTTTTTTTCGAAAACGTCATGGATCTTCGTGCAGAGTTGGAGTCTGTGATTGGCTGGGTACCTGTTGTATGGTGTTTTCTTATCAAACACTTCATTCCTCAAATCCTATTTATCTTGTTTGTGAATGGTGCAAATTCGAAGATCGATTCTGCCGATGGCCCTGTATCCAAATTTGGACATTACGAGGGTGAGTTATTTTATGTTTGTTCTTATTTGAATATTACCTTTTCTTTCAAGACAAAATTGGTGTCTTACATATTTAATTCATTGCATTTTATTTTATTTGTACTTCAGGATATCCCATGCACCCATACCAAGCTCTTGGTATTGTTTGTGTTGCATCAATCGCTTTGGCTTTCACGGCTGGAATAGTTTATCCAGATTTGTACAAATCTTTCGCAATTTACGAGAATGCAGGTAACCATGTAGAAAAGAAAGGAGTAGGCAACGTGGATGATGATAGTTTGAAACCAGAGGAGAAAGCGTAAAAACTTGAATTGATTGACTTTGTATTTAGTGTTCCTTGCTAGTTTTTGTACATTTAAATATGTAATAAACCTCCACCGTTTAAATTTGTTGGCTGAAATTATTTTCTTAATTTGGTCTTCCTACTGTTCAATCTTATCATCTTCTTCGAACTTAAACTTGTAAATTTTTTTCCAGTTTGCAGTAGTAAAAACAGTTCCAAGGAATAATCACAACTCTAATAAATGGAAAGACATCAAGAGTGTTTGTGCTTAGAATCCAAATAGGGAAGATTTTCTTGAATGCTAAGAATTTCTAGCCTATGAATCGTTATATCTAGCCAAACACAAGTCGATAATAGAGTTACTAGAGAGAATCGTCCTGGCGACGATGACTTTAATCAATGAGAGTGTTTTTCTTACAACGCCTTCGGTATTTCGAACCTTATGCTCTAAAAAGCAAATACTTTTGTGATTCCCACCAAGATGTATACATAAGAGAGTTATGATACGAGATATAAGAATAATATATAGTTTTTATACCGCTGCTAAGTCAAAGAAAATCAATAGGTGTTGTTCTTTAGTATGTCATTCTTCTTCTCTCAACTGGAAGCTGCTGTATTGCTATGTTGCATTCAATATGATTCAAAATAAATAGCATGGCGTGAGGAATATTATAATGACAACTTTTGTTTTTGTCCATAAATGCTCATATTGTAAATCCACTAGCTTGCTGATGGATAAAATTGTGTGAAGTAATGTAAGTGAGAACAACACCATAATAATAGTCAAATCAATGTAAAAACAGTCCATTGTTGCATAATATCACGCTGCTGTTTGAACGCATTTATTAACATTTATGAACATAAATATATAAATAATACGGTCTCTCTAGAGTGAGAGAGAGAGAGAGAGAGAGGTTTCAAATTGTCAACGTTTACCGAATAAAAGTGACTTGACTTCCCAAGTTGAATTTTAAAGTGATGTCTTCATTTCAAACGTGCGTACTTATTTACTTGTAAATCTAATTAGAAAGTGTGATACGGTATATGTAAGTGACATGAAGACTGCCTATATGAAACGAATTCCAATCTTTCTTGTTTCGGTGGCCCATATTTATCAATCAATCAATTAACCCTTTTTAATATGGACATTCTACGTTCTTTATTTTCTCCGATAAATTTGAAGAATTTGTGTGCGTTGGGAGATGAGCACAAAAAACGGCCAGAGAAATAGCTAAATAGGTAAGTTTGTCAATGATGGCACCATCACCTGATAGGGGTATGAGCACCCGGCTCATAGCCTCATTTATTGTCCATAACGAAAATATGTTCAAGAATGATCAATTGGATTGACTGCACTGCATCAAGAATTTATGCGAGATCAATACATTGAGCATTCTCTGTTTACGTGAAAGTTCGCAATCAGCAAGAAATACAATATCTGCAAGAAAAGTTGCAAATATGATGGCCTTTGGTACCCTCATCACGTTTTGCCAACCATTAGCTTGTTTTATCTCGTCTGTCTGAGTTTCACAAAAAATGAAAATAATCTCACGAAAGATTTGACTGATAAATTCTCCCACTTTAAAGCAGCAGTCATATTGAATCACAAAGCCTTCAGAAAATAAGAAGATTTAGAATCAAAGCAATATTATGAATACACAACCCATCGATGCAACAACGGCACCACCAACAATATCACAGCCAACGGAAGCTATACATTTACCCATATCCACGGTACCTATATCAAAAGCTAAACCAAAATTTAAAAAGAGCATGCCAGGTCCTAAAATGGGAAGTCGACCCTCAGATTTTGATGAACGCGTCGTTCGAATGGCCCCCACGTTTAAAAAGTGGTCAGCTCTCGAAGAAGGGCAAAAACTGCGTTATGCATGCCGTGATTTTATCAAAGGAAAGGGCAACGACGAAGAACGTTTGATGAGAAGAATAATGATTGCACGAAGAAATAATTTGAGAGATCACGAACTACTGAAAAAAGCCAGAAATCGTTCATCTAACACGAATGGAAATGCAGATATTGCTACTGATTCTAAACCAACAGAAAAGATTCAGGAACCACCTGATGAAAATACTAATAATAAGCACAAAGCAGAATCTGTAAATGGAGGTCTTTTGGGTCCCCTAATTCGAAAACGACCCAAAACTACAAATGGAATGACAGATTTACAAGTTAAGTTAGAAATGGATGAGTTGGCAGTTGAATCTACGAGATCTTACAAAGCTTGGCTCACTCTTGGGGAAGGAGTAGAATTTACCTACAATCAAACATACGTTAGAGGTAAAGAAGGACATGATTGGTTACTCAAGAAAAATATCTGGAGACGAATGCGCTACCGTAGACAGAATAAACAAATGATTGATAAAATGAAGGGCAAATTGCAAGAAAGAACAGATGACTCTTTATTTCAAAATATGGATTATCTGAACCCAACTGATTCGAATGAACAACTTCATGAGGAGAATAATAATATTCAAGACGCGGAGCAAAATGTTTTGGAGATGAGGCACGATGCTGTTCCAAATGAGACAAATGATGATCCATCTGCATCAAATTCATCGGCCATTGATGCAGCTGTCGCAGCAGCTGCTACCGTAGGTGTTACAGCATCAATGGATTTGGTGAATAATGATATTGTTGAAGCAGCAGTGGCTGCAGCAGTATCTTACGTGAAGGATATGCCAAAAGAAGAAAACGCGCAACCAGGTACGGAAGAAATAAATGAACCTGATGCCACAGATACTGCAGAGCTTCCTCAAATTAATATTCCTCAAGATGAAGTTCCTCCCGTAAGCGATAGCCCAGAAATTCCCTTGGAATTAGAAGAGGTGCAAAATATATCGATGGTGTAAGAGGTTCACCAGTATTATACATGAATACTTCGTTCTTTCTCAAGTTTGCAACTCATGTAATTAAATTTCTTAAAAAAATTCGAGACTGACGGTAAACAAGTAACTATTCGTTTTATGCTTTTTGGAAAACAAATGTAGCTTCACGAATTGAATTTGTTATTTTGATACATCACATACATTGTTCAAAGGGAACATGGGATACTCATTTTGGTTACAGAGGAAGGTTCGATGAATTTCGTCGGGCAAAAGCGTAAATAAAAGTTGGTCCAACTCCAAAACTGAGGAGCATGAAGTGTGTCGAAATCCAAAACAAATCAATTGTAATTTCATCACCTTCGCAAGGGTTGTCAAAATCTCGACAAAATGGAATTGGATGAAATTGTTTCATACGACCTGAACCACTACCTATCTTTGTAATTATCAAGAGCACTAAAATGCAAGATGCTATGTTGCAAATAAAGAATAAAAAAGGACGTAAACAATTTTTTTTTGTAGGAATCAAATATGAAACATAAATGAGGATGCTTCCTATTAAATTCATAACCTGAGCAGTAATTGCAATACTTGGTAAATTGGAACCCATGAAGATTTCAGAAGTCAAACCATTTGGCTCATCTGACACATTGACCCAGCTTCGTGTGTAGACACTAACAGTGATAAGGACCGTCGAAGCTAAAGGTACGAGAGAGAAAATAAAACTAGAATGAAACACAAAATAGGCATGTTAAGATGCGGACCAAAAGCGTCAATATCAACTTTTTTTGACTTACATGATGCTCAAGCACAAATATTCACCAAGTTTTCTCTCACATTCATCCATGATAATGTTGAATGAGTTGCAGGTAACAAAACTTTGAGTTTATATATGATTTGATTCAAATATTTCTGGAATTCTTGTCTGTTCCAAGATCGAATATTATATATGATGACACTTTTTATTTTATATGGTGAAAATTTTCATGAAATATTCTTCATTATCGTGGGTCATTCTTTTTTTTACATTAAATTGGAGCACATAAATACGTACTAGGTGGTAATAGGTATGGTAACTGATGCCTTGAAATAAAAAATAGTAAATCGGAACTTCTTTGAACACATGATTATTTGACCCAAAAAGAGTGACAGATTCAGAGAAATTCCTTCTGAATGGTATAGTACAGTCTCACTTTGTCTAAAATGCGGTTTGTTATAATAAAGAAGGCGACACTGGAGTTGAAACAAGAACTATATGGCAATATTCAGATAAAAAGCAATTAAAAATGATAGTTACAAAATTCGGTAAAAAACATTTTCACTACTACTTTATTCGCCTCGATTGTCCCATTTGATTGAGTTGCGTCGATTATCTTTGCATTTGCATTTAGGTTTGAAGCTACACTGAATTTTGCAAAAAGAACAAATAAAATTCTCAATCATAAAAAGGGATAAAATTAGACATAGGGAGTATGTCCAAAGGTTACATACGATGTGAAACAAAGCATGACATTTTCGCGTCACCATTTCACTTAGAAAACAACTCCAACACCATCTACTTCTGTATATTCCTTCGCCAGAATTGATTTTAGCTCTGGCCATACATTTTCCTTGATAACAGTATCATTCGAATGCAATGTTCCCTTCTCTTGTGGGATACCATCCTTATCTAACACAAATTCACCTAACAACGGAGTTGATCCATCCAAAGGTCCTGCATTACTGGCTTCTAACAAATTACTCAATTCTCCACTAGGGACCAACATATGCTTGAGAAGAAGCATTCCTTCCTTTCCAACTTGATCAAAACCGGTATGGATGGGGAAACGAAGGTTAGGGTAGCGAGGTGTAAAGAATGGCATTCCATCCGCAAAGTTAAAAATGCGCGTTTCAGGAATAACTTCCTTCACAAGTTTGGTGTAGTTCACGTCACTTCCAACATCTTGGGTGAATAGACACGTAGCTTCTGAGATTTCTAGTGCGTTATGAAGTGCTTCCTTTGCTTTCACAGGATCAGTTTGAGCAAGACCTGGGTCAAGATTGTAGAGCACAAATCCAGCTTTGGAGCATGCAAATTGAAGAATGTGCTTTCGAAATCAAAGAAAACAAATTAATTTTGATAGAATTTTTTTTCAAAAAATTAGTTTCGATGAAAGTTTCTATATGGAATAAATCCAAACGAACATTTTGAAACTATCTTACCTGCTCGGAAAAGTGAGAGGGGAGCCAAGACAAAACAGTATCTCCAGGAATAAGTCCATTTTCTAAGAGTCCTACAGCCAAGCAATCTGCAAAATATTCGACATGACGTACAGTCCATTTTACATTTTTATGCTCATATCGAATGACTTCTACATGGGGATTCGCTGAAGCTAGTTCAGTCAAAGTTTGACCAGCAGTTGCCCCTGCTTTCTTATTTTGTACAGGTGTTTGAGTGACAAGCCCCCTTGTTTTAGTGCTGTTTATATTCGTGTAAGTGCATGATGCGGATGCAGTCGTTGCTTTGGGAAGGGTATTCAGTAGGCGGGATGAGGATGAAGTAGTAGATTCAGTGGTCTTAGCACGGAGGATACGAATCAGTTGGGATCTTGCTGCTAATGTTCGTAGCACCATTGCTCTAGCTGTGAGTGTCACCTAAGCTCGTGAGTATCACACGGTTCTGATGAATGATGGATGAAAACTAATTATTTCGAAGCCTGAGCATTAGATGTAATCCTACGTGGAAGAAAATGATGAAATCCACTACCTATAGACAATTATCACTCTCTCTCTCTATCTAAAAAGGGCCGAAAATTATTTAGCCTTAATGTATATATTTCATTAGCCTTTGAAGCTGTAAAAGAGTTATTAAATAAATATAGATAATTATATACATTATCATGTCAATCTAAATATACTTTCTACTTATGATTCTTCAGTCTGTAGGTATAAATATGAAACACTTTTTAATTAGCATAGATAGAAAAAAATGAAAGGGATCGGTTCAAGTAAAAGTGGAAACCAAAATTGGATACGAGTAAGGAAGAGGTAATTAATAGTGACTGTTTCTTAATTTTTACAGTTTTCTTCTATAAAAACCTAAATTTTGATGCTTCCATTCAAATCCTTAATCAATCAGCACCAGCCTCAGCCTCATACTCATCTCA
>Ga0115008_10005685_pt1 | contig 10279 bp, 9 predicted proteins | sample FraStrMetagenome_FD_87164 | JGI IMG/M metagenome (GOLD analysis project Ga0115008, IMG submission 87164) | Marine eukaryotic phytoplankton communities from Arctic Ocean - Fram Strait ARC3M Metagenome | ecosystem: Environmental > Aquatic > Marine > Oceanic | place: Fram Strait | collected 2012-06-18
TTCTTGTGAATATGGACAGCAAATTAACTAATATTTTCGCAAATTTCAACATCACGACCGACTAAAAAGGGGATCTTTGAATCTTTCTATTGTTCAAAGATCCTTCAAATTTTATAAATTCAAATCACTGTATCTTCCTGAGCTTGTCCCACAATGAAATAAAAGCGCACGTAGAATTGAGACTTTTCGTTTTTTTGAAACATGCATTGCTTCAACCTCATTTAGGCTTCTGAAAGACGCCGTTCCAAAGTTAGCGATATTTTTTAACAGCAGAAGAACTCTCCGGCAACATAGCTTCTCTTCAAGAAACTCATTTTCCCCTTTCAAGTAAACAAATATGCTTACCCGTAGCAATTCGGTGATGTTTACCGTTTTCCTGTTTTTATTTCAAATTTCAATTGCACTGTCGCTCAATCTGATATGAATTTAATCCTGTTAATTTTCCCTTAAATTAGATCAGAATATGGTGAAATAATAACTTTATTTTCTTGAACCTTCGATTACTTTTTGCAGGAACGAAATTTTGGCGGGCAACGCCGGCAAACCTGAAATAGAACACTGGCAGGGATTATAGCGCGCTCTACTGAGCGGCTTTCCGAAATAATAGAAAGATGACATAATGAAGGTCAGTGAAAATTTTCAATTAAAAAATACGGCAGCTGTGCTTTTTGCTGGGGCACTTTTATGCATTTTTGTACAACTCAATGTATCAGAAATACAAATCGAGATTCTTAAAGCGTCTGTCAAACCGGCTTATCAGGCTCATGAAACTGAAATGTATAAGCAACCAATACCAGAGAAAAATGTGGCAGTTAAAGACACAGCGACTGTAGCAATAATGACAACGGTGACTGCATCTACGGAAACTAACGAGAGATTAGCCATACAAGATAAGCTAGAATTTGACGTGCAAAGATCAGCGAATGGCATCCTAGGTGACGATGACATGTTTCCGGAGCTCCATATAGAAGAGCTCGAAGAAGAAATCGACCCGACAGAACTTCCTACTGAAGTTCCTCCTATGAAGAACTCTCTTCGCCTCAGCTGTCCTAATTTTACCATTCCATGGGAAGAAAACATTGTCCCAATGATGAATTTGAGAGATGACTACTTTCTAACAGCAGCATTTACATACGGACCGAACAACCAGCTTCGTGGTTTTCGCGAGACCGTGATGCTCTCGATCATTCTAAACAGAACGCTCATCATTCCGCCGTTTTTTAAGCACAATCGTAATGACAAACTCGCGGCCCAGGAACCAATCGCTCAGCCGAGTTTACGGGTGGACGTAAGTGCTCTCCGTTCTTTCATTCCCGTAGTCGATGGCCACAAGGCTGCACATCACTGCGACTATGCCTTCGACGCAGTTTTTATGGCGGGCAAGAGCTACTGTAAAGATGGAAAACTGAATAGCGTTGCTGATTTTACCGGCTTCTTTAAATTCGGCCCGTTGCAACTTGCGAAGGTCGGAGGAAAACACGACTGCGCAGTTCGAGTGCCAACCTTTCCAGTTGGAGTCGACTCGATAAAGAAGCCGCTGAGATATGCACAGAATCATACGAAAATCGCGCAACTGTACAAATCAGAGGCGAGGTGTCCACTGTGGATGTTTCCTTATAGAACAATTGACTTCGACAGGTAATTATGCTTATAAGAATTTTTCTTATAAGGACTTAAGGATGGGTATCCCTAACCCCCCGCGTGAGTCCGAGAATTTCAAGTTTCTTCAAAAAGTCGTAGCAGCCACAAAAAGACCCGTGTTTATAAGAAATGTGGTTGAAAAATTTCTCCAAAAATCAGACTTGGGAGGAGAGTACATGGCAATTCACTGGAGATACTCGCATGGAGACTGGTTCAATCACTGCGAAAGAGAGAGACGAAGGCGAACGGAAGATCAAGAGGATGTTTGCACGTTGGCAAAAGTTCTAATGGATGAACCAGAACGCGTGGCAGACTACCTTGCAGAATATGTAAAGATGTCTTTCGGCCGCGTCAAATCCATCTACTTTGCATGTCCTCCGACAGAAATGAAGTTCATCCTCAAAATACGGAAGATTCTCCGCAAAGACGGAGTCAAGGTTTACACGGGCCGGGAGATGATTGGATTTTTAGAAAAGAATTTTGTGCACTGCGACGAGGTTAGTTCTTTACAACCAAATGTTTAATAATAAATTAAAGTTCGCGATGAATAAGTACGAGCTGTTGAGTTTGATCGAGCAAGAACTATGCTCTCGTTCTTCCACCTTTTTACGAGCTTCTGGAAGCAGCTGGAGCCTCAATGTTCATTACGAAAGAATATTATCAGAAGATGGGCTCGAGTACAAAGAGACTGATATGAGAAATATGGATTTTTTTAGATCTCAAATGCAAAAGTCTTTTACTTCTTCTGCAACAGTACTGTAAATATAATTTTTAATATCATTATTTTTATCATAAATTATGAATCATAGAAAACAAATGCAAAATCAATACTTTTACTTTGATCGTCACATCTTTCTATATGAAAAATGCAAGATGTCCATTTTGTTTTATTTACAAGTGAAGATGGAACAGCCCGTTCGGTCTCTGGTTACAAACGGGACATTTTTTCTCCTTCCAGAAATGATTTGTGCAGTCTTCGCAGAAAGAGTGCCCACAAGTCAATGCCATTCTACCACTACCTACAGGCTTAACGCAAACAACACAGTCTTCGTAGCTTTCAACCTGAATTCAATTTTCAGCTTTTGTTGATTACATTTTTATACCTGTTGTCTCAGCTCGTGCATCTGTCCCTCGACTTGTTTGATCCTGCTCTCAGCTTGAACTAGTTTTGCTTCCAATAGCCAAATGCGCTCTTTGTCTTTAAGATTATCAATTTCCGGATAGAAATCCGCTCCCGTCGTCAATCCGTATCTTTTTGCCGCCTGAATAGTTTTTATTCCGAAGAAATCGATAAATTAAGCAGACCTTTATGTACGTGAAGGGTAGAATTCCAAGACGATCTTTTTCTGATTTTAATCGTACAACCGCCCAGTCACGGTCGACCTTAGACTCACACAGAATTTCCAGCTCTAAATTAAAAATAAATTACCCGTTAAATTAAATATTGGGTAACATCAAAAAGGTATAATTTATTTTTTATAAACACTTACCATCATTTTGAAAGACTTCAAGCTCAAATTCGAATCTTGGTATGAAATCAAATTTCGCAAAAGCAGTGTCGACATCGAATCGCTGCAAGGATGTATCTGCAACTTGCTTGACTTCTTTTCGAAGCAAATCGAGTAAATTCTGCGGGACACTCATTCTCGTCAGTTTTTGTTTTATTTTCACCCTCTTTGACTCTCGCTTTTCGAGTCACATGTTCGCACTTGCAAAATAGGCGTCAAAATTTTAAAATCAATTCAGCTTCTCGATATTTTCTCAGAAGACGATCAGGTTTCTTATTCTTGCCTCAGAAAAGGATCAAATTCTGGAGTCTGCGAGTAGCGACGAGAGCGACTTTCGTGGACCAGGAGCTCTTTGTCTTGGAAAGCGATGCACCTGGCACTCTGCCATAAATAGACCTTGAGAGCGAAAAGACACCCTTGTCACTGCAGAAGTCTTGTGCTAGAAAAAGCAGAGCTCTGATTGATCATCAATGCTTATCATTGCTAATTTATCGAGAGCAGACCTAATGAACGACTTAAGTCCTGACAAATGTCCAAACCAGTGACAGGCTGATATTTAAGTTCTTATTTCTATGCGAAATAAATGACTCACGGAAGATATTTATTTTTCGAACAGAATTCATCAATGTTCAGTTGGATTTTATTTTTGGCATGCGTTGGGCCTTACAAATTGACCACTGGGCCAGGCAAAACTGGGCAAAGAAGTAGGTGCTGAGGACATATAATTTGTGGTTTGGAACAGGGCGCACAAACTGGTTGACAGCAATAAGCAGGTCGGAAATGACAAACACGATACCTCCGAGAAGGGAATAAATCCGCTCCATGCCTGAAAAATTGATAGAATCACCAATTTCAAATCAAAAGGATCGTATTCATTTTATAATCGAAAAAGCTCACCGGAAGCATCAGGAACAGCAGCAGCATCAACTGCTCTCCAACCCATAAAAGTGAGCAGCACACTGTATCCAACGACCATCGTATGAATCTTCTCGTCCTGTATTTCTGCAATAACGGTTCTCTAAAACCAACAATTTCAATCTTTTATATCAGGAAAAAAATACCTGAAGAATATAATTCGCAGACACCATCATCATCATGGAAACATAATTGCAGATTTCCCAGCCGAAGGACATCGTATAAAACATCTGCGCGATGCCAAAAAAGCATACGCCAGCGATGAAATAGTTTTCGTACATTCCATAGACCAAAAAAACATCACCTGAGTTGGATATTGTCACGATCGAAGATTTTTATTGACACAAGAAAATAAAGATCAATATTCTTACCGATTGCAGAGAAGAACAGGCCTACTTGGATAGTCGTTGGAGCTCCTTAATTTTTTAAAATACAAAATATAGAAATTTTATGAGTATAAAAGTTGCTAGAAGATTTAAAATTTCACCTGGAATGCATTTCGCTTTGTACTTCTCATTCTGTATCATAATAGCAAGGAGTAAGCAAGGAATCCATTTCGTCAGAACTCTCACCCATCTTGTATCATCGGCGTCCAAAAACTCGGCGTGACAAGTCACAAAAGTTGAAAATACGATAAATAGAAATTCAAGCATATTTAAAATTCTCTTTTTGGAACTGTTCCGTAATGAAGTAAGCTAACATACAAGTGCAAATAACACGCCTCCGTCTTTGATGCTCTGATTTGTTGTTTTATTTTTGTACAAAGATTTTATGAAAATTTCGTGTCGAATGTACAAATTATAAGTTTATAACTGAACAGTTCAATTATGATGACCTTGTGGATGGTTGTTATTGATGAAGCTTCGGATCTGAATGCGATGAAATATGTAATAATGAGGGATGAGAAGCTCAGTAAGGTTTCGCGCGGACTGAGTTCTGCTGCGATACGTTCTGTCCTTGAACATTTGACGTGGAAACTAAAGAAGCTCGGTAGGAGGCGAGTTCTCGGAGATAGCTGCGCTTCGCGTTCTCCGTCTTCTGTTTGTATATCTGAAAAGAAGATTTTATAAATATTTATCACAAGACTACTCTGGGTAATCACAATATTTAACAGTATTTTCCTACTTCCCCATTATCGTGTATTATTTAGTTCATAGCTGATCCACTTCTGATCCTGAGTTACATCGGTAACAGACGGAGATGAGAGGGGCGTATTCAGCGAATAAATACTCATCCCCTGATATTAATCCGATTCCATCAATATACATTATCTCCTCCCAAAACATCCGATTTTTACATCCATAATTCGGTATTTGGAAATAATTGAAAGCGACACGAGTTCCCGCATCCAAAAACCTCTTTCATCACAGTGACTGTATAATTAAATTTATCGCTCTTACCGTCTTTTCTTCATCCCCGAGTGCGTCCCACATCGACGCAACAATTTTGGAGATTTCGCCGAAGGTCGCGTCGGGTTTTTGTGCCTTGATAAGCGACTGCGTTTCTCTGAAAGACAAGTTGGAAATTTTGAAATTATGGAAAAGAACATTTATATAAATCCAAAATTCTTAATTTACTACAAACAGTACCTGAAAAAGAGAGCATAAGCAGAGACAGGTCTGCTCGGCTCGTTAGGATCCTTCTTCTTCTTCTTTTTCGGTGATTTTCTCGAAAGCCTAGTTCCTGGTGGAGGAACATTCGATGGCAGATGGCTGCTGAATGTTCCAGAGAAGGATTGTTCTTGAGCAAGTTGCGTCGACTTTGGAATATGAGGATAGAAACCCGAGCTGTAGTTTGTCGTCATTTCCTGCTGGTATGGCTGATAAGACTGGCTGTGATTGTTCTGGATAGGAAGATATGCTTGCTGGTAGAGATAGATCTACAAATTAGTTAAAACTATTGCATGCGAAATTCTAGTTTTTTTTTTGAAGAATATAAAATAAATATGAAGAAACTTACATCAGGCTGCGGGACATACTGTGGATAAAATTCTTGTTGGTAGTTGTTAGCAGTAGAAATCGTAGGAGCTTGTGATACTTGAGCGATCGGCTGGCTCTCCTGAAAGTTCGCCGAGACACTCTGCTCAGTTGAAGATGTCAGTGGCGATGTTGGAGATGATTGCGCAGATCCGCTTGAAGTGAAACTTTCGCGGCCGGAATCAAGCGACTAGTAGATAAAAGTTGAATATTAAAATTTGAAAATATTAATATCAAAAATCGATTTTTACAGTTTTGAATAAATTTTATTTTATAGTCTATACCCGTTTTTCTCTCGTCAAATAAATTTGTATTCTTGAAAGGTTGAGAAATTTATTTCCTAATCGATACACTTGTCGACTTGCGCCGTGGGCAATAAACATTTTTGGGCACACGACCGGACGCACTGCTGGGGGGCACCTTTCCTCTCCCGGTGAGCTGGGTCTCACCGGGGAAGACGCCATGATTACAGTACTACAGAGGCTGATACTTACGTTATTCGGAAGAAAGTCGTAGCTCATGGGCTGCTCCAGAAGCTCAGAGAAGCTCATAGCAGGAGTATCTAAACAGCCAGAAGGTAGACTGACGGAAATCGGCAAGTTTGCCGCATCAAGTGGCTCGAGCATTCTCTCTTTTTGTTATCTCTGATAGTTAAATATATTTTCTCGTTCGAAAAAAAGCTGAAATAAAAAAGCTCAGACAACTAAATACTCTTGTTTAAAGTTTGTGTCGATACTTATTTCTCTGTGGATGAAGTTAGGATCGACCGTAAAGAACACAATGCGCGTCGGAAGAAGCAGCGCCGCGCAAAACAGCGCCATCACGCGACTAGCACACGAGACATTTTATTTACTGTTCCTTTTATGGGCTTTAAATTCTTGCATCACTCGGTTCTATAGGCTGTTGGAAATGGGTTTCATTCGGTGTCAAGAAATCAGTTAAGAAACGATCATAACAGTATTGACAGGTTATAATCGTTATATCGTCATGGAAGCCGAACTCTAAGTGCTTTAGTTTCTGTACTGTTGACCGAATCTTTTAGAAATCTTTTAAGACTTTGTCCATTCAAAATATCTGTAGACAAAATCTTGTTTTCTTATCGGTATCGACTGCAGCTAAACTTGATTGATAATAATTAAAAACAACAAAAATTGTAATACTATATTACTAATCTATTAATATAAAATACTTCTTAATGTTAAAGAACTTTATCTTTGAAAAGCACTCCTGATAATCGGTTAGCTATCAACTCTTATTGGAGGGTGCAATAAAAAGTACTGGTCGCCAGATGGGCAGGTTATCGCTTCCAGGTCATTGGCTTCCTTTGATGGGCGTAAATGTGGCTCAATTAGCGCGGCGTGGTACCACAATGCGCCTCACATCCTACCGCCGTATTACGAGCTGTTGACACCAATTCTGACACCCCTTTATCACTACTCAACCCTTTTCGTCTTCCCTTGAAAATATTTCAAAGGAAAAATTAAGGGATAAGTGGAGGTAACTTGAGAAATTGAGATCGCTAAACTCAATTAATTGAGCGGAACCGTTCAATCAAATGGAACTTTTCCAGCGATCGAGAATCGGTTGACTTTTTATTTCACATTAATATAATACGGAAGTGGTCAAACATTCTTTCCATAAATAATAAATAACATTAGCTCGTTACTGTAATCCTAACTGCCGCGCCTTTTGTGCCCAGACGGATTAGGCTCTTTCCTGCCATAATGTTACTCGAGCTGTAACGCTCGCATATCCTGCCAAAATACATATCGGTTTAATATAAGAACAGGGACTATTCTGCATTTGGACACTGATCAAAAATTAATACTCTAGCGCTTCACAGAACAAGCACCACATATGCACAGCGGCAATTTATCAAAGCCTTTAGGTGCATGTCAACTTAACTATTCAAATCGTCACTTGATCTATTTTGTGAAAAGTTTCTAATGAAAATTTCACTCGGCCGTTAAAAATTGAAACTGAAATTGAATTTGCTTTCCGCTCGGTTACCTGGCTTGAGACTAGACCTGATGATCGTCCACTTTGGGGACTTAGGCGCGGCCGGAAATCAATTAAATTTTCTAGACTGTTGACTCCACTCAAATCTAACTTCTGCTTCAGTGCAAGCTCGGCTCCACCAACTGTCCAAACAGCAACTAACCTGGCAATTAAATCGAAAGGCTCAGCCCTTTTTGAGACAATCGCTTCCGCCCGGTACTCAAGCTGAGATGTTTTTATGACAGAGGAAGTTGTCAAGAGACTGCAAAAGTTTCTCAGCCTTTTTACTGCTAAACCAATTTACTGATCGCAATTGTAACAATTTTGTGAGCGAAGATATTTTTTAAATTATAGAAAACTCGGAATAAAAAAATATGCATCGATTAAGGCATTCATGGAAAGTAAATACAGAACGACAGGGATACTGTATACACGGCACCCTGTAGCGAACAGATGCCACGACGCTAACTTCTCAAATCCAAAAGACGATCTTGCTTTTTTCCCATTTTTAATATCCGTCAATCACCATACTTTAAAAAAAACCGTTATAAACTTTCCCTGTTCTGACCTTTCAAGTTTGAACTTGTTTTAGTAAAGAAAATTTCCGACGTTCTTTATTATTTTGATAAAATTGGAGCATCTGGCGAGCGGGGAAGAGAAGGGCCCTCAGCTCTCGGCGTTGTTCCTTTCTTCTTCGATTAATGAATCCTACCATTAGAAGCTAATACAAGGGGATAGCCGATCAGATCAACAACAAAATGCCTTCTAAGATAAACAACACTACAATTTGAAAATTACTGTTGTCAATCTTTCTGGCTCGCTTAGTGACGCTGAGCTGCCAATCTAACGGATTGGAACTTTGAAGTTATTAGAGATTTCAAATTTATTTATGAGAATAAGTTCTCGAAATTAATACATGGTTTTATATGTTAGCAAATCAAAGACAAACTAAAGTTGATGTTGTGGCTTTAGCCGAAGATATCTTCAACGATTTCATCGTCAGCTTTTAAATTTTATCAAAATTATATGCTTATAAAAAACTCTCAATACTCCCATGCTTATGCAATTTTCGCAGGGCCTTTCTGTAACGATCCGGTCATGAAAGATAGAGAGAATTTTCTCCATCAGCTTGGAACTCGAATGATGCCGCGAAATAAATAAAAAGATTCAGTTTGTGAAATGTTTTCTACTTGCTTTCTCCATTAAGACGTTCGCGTGATTACTTTTCAGTAAATTAATAAAACGTTTTTGAGGAGATCATGATTAAAAAAGTAAATTTGTTTCGGTCTCATGATTATATCAATTCTTCATAATTAAACTCTCTCCGAGGATAATAAACTTTATTTAAATATTATCAGGAATAGACGGACAGGTCTTGCAAGCAAAGTGATAAAATTTCGGATTTTAAAAGATGTAAGGTCATTGGGCTAACTGAGTTTGTGAGTCGGAGTACGGTCGAAAAATCATCTAAGCGGCGTTTTCTTCAATTCCGATGGTGGCGTTATTGCCACTTACAAAGGCATCGTACGGATCCTCGACAACGAATTGGTTGACGAAGTTGGCAATACCGATTAGGATCAAAACGCCGTGAATGATGTACGACGAAATTGGCACTTTTCCTAGCGTTTGTTTTTGGTGCACCATGTAGACGACACACGGCAGGAAGAACATGTAGATCATTGCACAGAAGCTGCCACTGTATCGAATGATATTTCCGATCTTCAAAACGGTAATCTACAGCACGAGTTAAAAGCGGTTACCTTGTCGTAGAAAGTGGCGCAGAAATAGCCGAGAGCGACGATAAAAAAGTTAACCATGGCAACTTTTGGGTAGCCAGGCCATTCCGTGCCGGAGAACACGATGAAATTCTGGCATCGGATGAAGTAGGTTAGAAGAGGGTAAACAGTCAGGATTCGAATAAACATGAGGATGTCCATCACGGGAACGATCCACTCTCGTTTGTCGAAGTTCTAGGAGAGATAAGAATAGCCCAGTGTAAATTGATGATACCTCAATGAACATATCGCCGATGCATCCTTTCCATCCGGGGTAGGAAAGGTAAAAAATAAGGCCAAGGGCAGTATAGGTGATAAAAACAAGGATGTAAGCGACGCCGAGGTCCCGAGCATTGTTCTCTTGGTTTTTGTTGTCCTTCACTGAAAGTAGGTTAAACAGTGTGCAGCATATTTAAACCTACGTAGAGTACAAACGGCAGAGTGGACGAAATATGCCATTGATAAA
>Ga0115008_10005686_pt1 | contig 10275 bp, 7 predicted proteins | sample FraStrMetagenome_FD_87164 | JGI IMG/M metagenome (GOLD analysis project Ga0115008, IMG submission 87164) | Marine eukaryotic phytoplankton communities from Arctic Ocean - Fram Strait ARC3M Metagenome | ecosystem: Environmental > Aquatic > Marine > Oceanic | place: Fram Strait | collected 2012-06-18
GTTAAATAGTCTCAAAAGTCATAGAGTAAGGGCGCTACTACAATCAGGGTTTAAAATGACGCTTTTGCTGAGCTGTGATTTTAATTTCAATACAGGGTAAAGGCATTTGAAATTGAACCCCCTAGTCTTTATACTCCTGACCATCAAAGATGGGCACTCCGCACTCGTAGGACGAACCCGCTAGATACTCAATTTTAGACTAAAATCAATGACAGAGTTGCTTCACTTCGGTGAGTAGCCTAAAAGGTGACGCGTGGTAGATAAAAAAAGACCAGTTAATCTCGATATTGGAACCATTAAACTTCCAATTACCGCCTACGTTTCAATCCTTCACAGGGTTTCTGGAGTAGCTACGCTTTTTGCTATTGCGATTTTCCTGTGGATTCTCGACCAGAGTTTAGCCTCAGAACAAAGTTTCCAAGACGTGTCCAATATTTTGTCATACCCGTTGGCTCAGTTCATAATATGGGGAAGCCTCGTCGCGCTTATCTACCACACGGTTGCCGGTATTAGGCATTTGATTATGGATCTAGGTTTTGGCGAGGAAAGCTTTAACAGCGGTCGAATCAGTGCCTGGGTCTCTGTCGGAGTGGCGTTGGTGTTAATTGCAGTAGTGACTGGGTGGATTATCTTATGATGTCATTTTTGGCGCGGTTTACTCACACAGGGCCCAGTGACTGGATCATCCAGCGCATAACCTCAGTTATTATGGCGGCATACCTATTCTTCCTAGTTGGCTACTTGTTAGCGAATCCGTCATTGACCTATGGTCAATGGGCAGGACTGAATAGTCTTTTGGCAATGCGCTTATTCAGTCTGGTGACTATCTCTGCGGTTGCCTATCATGCATGGATTGGCATGTGGTGTGTTTTAACGGACTATATTACGGTCAGATTGATAGGGCCAAAAGCAGATGGGCTCCGTAAAAGTTTGCAGGCAGGACTGGGATTTATCATCCTGTTTTATATGGTGTGGACAATCAAAATTCTCTGGGGACTTTAATTGAATGGGTAGTTTAAGAAAAATGAGTTTCGACGCTGTCATTGTTGGCGGCGGCGGATCAGGTATGCGCGCAGCTCTTCAGTTGGCGCAATCAGGTTACAAAACTGCAGTTATTACCAAAGTATTCCCCACTCGCTCTCACACGGTTTCTGCACAAGGCGGTATTACCTGTGCTATCGCCAGTGATGATCCCAATGATAAGTGGGAATGGCATATGTATGACACCATTAAAGGGTCAGACTATATTGGGGACCAAGAAGCCATAGAATATATGTGTCAGACTGGCCCAGAGGCTATTTTTGAACTTGAACACATGGGTTTGCCGTTCTCAAGGACTGAGGAAGGACGAATCTACCAGCGACCCTTCGGTGGCCAATCAAAGGATTATGGTGCCGGTGGTCAGGCAGCACGAACATGTGCGGCTGCCGATCGAACTGGTCACGCGTTACTGCACACCTTGTATCAAGGAAATTTAAAGAACAAGACCGTCTTTTTGAATGAGTGGTTTGCCGTGGATATCGTTAAAAATTCTGACGGTGCCGTGGTTGGTGTTGTAGCAATCGATATCGAAACCGGTGAAACCGTTTTTGTTGAGTCAAAGGCGACAGTGTTTGCTACTGGTGGTGCCGGTCGTATCTATGCATCAACCACCAATGCGCACATCTGTACCGGCGACGGTGTCGGCATGGCGTTACGAGCGGGTTTCCCTGTCCAAGATATTGAGATGTGGCAGTTCCACCCCACAGGAATTCATGGTGCTGGAACACTCGTCACAGAGGGGTGTCGCGGAGAAGGCGGCTACCTTATCAATAAAGATGGTGAGCGCTTTATGGAGCGCTATGCTCCAAATGCCAAGGATCTTGCAGGTAGAGATGTTGTTGCTCGGTCAATGGTTCTGGAAATTCTTGAAGGTCGAGGTTGCGGCCCTGATGGTGATCATGTCTACCTTAAGCTAGATCATCTCGGTGAAGAAATGCTTAACGCGAAACTGCCGGGGATCCTAGAGCTATCTCGGACCTTTGCTCACGCCGATCCAGTGAAAGAGCCGATCCCTGTAGTGCCTACGTGCCACTACATGATGGGCGGGATACCGACTAACGTTGATGGCCAGGCCCTTACGATCGATCGAGACGGAAAAGACAGTGTCATCGAAGGCTTTTATGCCTGCGGTGAAGCAGCCTGTGTATCAGTGCATGGTGCTAACCGTTTGGGCGGTAACTCGCTTCTTGATCTCGTAGTCTTTGGTCGCGCTTCGGGCATTTTCATCGAAAAACAATTAAGCGAGGGTATTGCGCTTAAAGAAGCCACTGAGGAAGATATTCAACGGGCGATGGTTGGTCTGAACAGGCTTAATCAGTCTGTAGATGGCGAAAATGCGGCGGTTTTGCGCGCTGAATTACAAACGATCATGCAGAACTACTTTGGTGTATTCCGGCGTGGCGATTATATGAAGCAGGGCATTGAAAAGCTTGATGAGCTTCGTATCCGAGTTGAAAACGTTTATCTTGACGATAAGAGCAACGCGTTCAATACGGCTAGACTTGAAGCTCTCGAGCTACAGAATTTGTTCGAAACGGCGTATGCGACAGCTATTTCTGCCGAGGGTCGCACTGAAAGTAGGGGCGCTCATGCACGAGAAGACTTCCAAGATCGTGATGATGAGAACTGGTTATGCCACTCCATTTACTTCCCAGGAAGTAAGGAAATTGGTAAGCGACATGTAAACTTCACTTTGAAAACACGTGAACCCTTTGAACCTAAAATTCGTACCTATTAATAGTGTGAAATGAGAGTTTAGATCTATGTTGAATGTAAGTATTTACCGTTATAACCCAGAAGTTGATGCCGAGCCGTACATGCAGGACTTCGAATTTGATACTCAAGGTAAAGACCTGATGGTATTAGATGTGCTTGAGAAGCTGAAGATTCAGGATCCTTCTCTGGTATTCCGACGTTCTTGTCGTGAAGGCGTTTGTGGGTCTGACGGAGTGAATATATCAGGTAAAAATGGCTTGGCATGTATAACGCCTTTGTCTGAATGCGTGAAAGGCGACAAGTTAGTGGTTCGTCCGCTACCTGGATTGCCAGTAATACGCGATTTGGTCATCGATATGAGTCAGTTTTACGCTCAATATGAGAAAATTCAGCCTTATATGATTAACAATTCTCCACCACCGGCTATTGAGCGATTACAGAGCCCGGAGGAGCGTAAAAAGCTTGATGGCCTTTACGAGTGCATTCTGTGTGCGTGCTGTTCTACGGCGTGTCCATCCTTTTGGTGGAACCCTGAAAAATTCATTGGTCCATCGGGCCTATTACAAGCTTACCGTTTCCTAGCAGACAGCAGAGACACTGCTACTGAAGAGCGGTTGGCGAATCTAGATGATCCATTTAGTGTGTTCCGGTGTCACGGTATCATGAACTGTGTTCAAGTTTGTCCGAAAGGGTTGAACCCGACTAAGGCAATTGGACATATTCGCAATATGTTGATCCGCGGAACGGCTTAAACGACTCAGATCACCATAAAAGTGTAGTTTTGCCGATATTTTACTAGCCGTGGGAACTCTGGGGCATTAAAATGTCGGCAAAATCTGATGTCAAAAGGAAATATCATCAATGCCTCAGGGCCTAATGGAGCAACTGTTAAGCTCCTCCCACTATTCCGGTGGAAACGCAGCCTACATTGAAGGACTTTACGAAACCTACCTGCATGATCCAAACGGCGTGCCGGAGGAATGGAGTAGCTTTTTTGACTCTCTGCCCCGCACAAACGGGTCAATTGCTCCGGATATTTCTCACGACACTATTATCCAGCATTTTGAGTTGCTTGGTCGTCGTCAAGCCCGCCCAACGCCTGCACCCGGTTCTGGCGGTATTCACCTTGAGCATGAGCGAAAGCAGGTCAAGGTTGTTCAGTTAATTAGTTCATATCGCTTCCGTGGTCACCAGCAAGCTAGGCTAGACCCGCTCGGGCTTATGGTTCGTGAGGACGTGGCTGATCTGCAGTTGCATTTTCATGGGCTAACCGACGCTGACCTTGATACAACCTTCCAAACGAGCCCTCTCTATATCGGTAAGCAAGAAGCACCGTTGCGTGAAATTATTGAGGCCCTGGAAGAGACCTATTGTGGTGATCTTGGTCCAGAATTCATGCATATCACCTCATTTGCCGAGAAGCAGTGGTTAGCTCAGCGTTTTGAGAGCGTGCGCTCCAAGCCAACCTATGGCGATGAGGCGCGAATTGACGTACTTAATCGGTTAACGGCGGCAGAGGGCTTAGAAAAGCATTTAGATTCCAAATATCCCGGTACCAAACGTTTTGGTTTGGAAGGTGGCGAAAGTCTCATTCCGTTGCTGGATTGTCTAGTGCGTCGCTCCGGCGAGTACGGTGCAAAAGAAATTGTTATGGCGATGGCTCACCGCGGTCGTCTGAATGTACTGGTCAATATTTTGGGCAAAAACCCTGCAGAGATGTTTGAGGAATTCGAGGGCAAGCGCCTAGTCAACACCTCTGGTGACGTTAAGTACCACCAAGGGTTCTCTTCAAATGTTATGACTCCCGGTGGTGAAGTACACATGGCGTTGGGCTTCAATCCATCGCATCTTGAAATTTCTTGCCCGGTGGTGGTTGGCTCGGGTCGAGCTCGGCAAGATCGACGAAATGACCCTACGGGTCAAAAAGTTGTGCCAATCTTAATGCATGGCGACGCAGCTTTTGCCGGTCAGGGCGTAGTTATGGAGACATTTCAGCTCTCCCAGACTCGCGCATACAAGACTGGCGGTACGATTCATATCGTTATTAACAATCAGGTGGGATTCACCACGAGTCGGCAGGATGATGCCCGTTCCAGTGAATACTGTACTGACATTGCAAAAATGGTCGGCGCGCCCATTCTTCACGTCAATGGTGACAACCCGGACGCTGTGATGTTTGCCGCCATGTTGGCGACTGATTACCGCTATGAATTTGGTAAAGATGTGGTTATCGACTTGGTTTGTTATCGTCGTCGAGGTCACAACGAGACAGACGAGCCCTCATCAACTCAGCCGTTGATGTATGACGTTATTCGTAAGCACTCTACAACTCGCACACTTTACGCGCATAAGTTAATCGCTGAAGGCGTGGTAGAAGAGAATCAAGCCAATGAAATGGCTAATATTTATCGTGCAAGCCTTGATAAGGGCGAGTTTGTTGTCCATAACTTGGTTCGTGAGCCGGATACGACGCTATTTGTAAATTGGGAACCGTATCTCGGACATGATTGGCGCACTGAGGGGAATACCGGAATAGAATTAAAGCAACTGCAAGAGGTTGCTACGAAAATCACCACTATTCCAGATGGTATTGTCGTTCAACGTCAAGTCGCCAAAATTTATGATGATCGTCGCAAGATGGCAGGTGGAGCATTACCGTTAAATTGGGGTATGGCTGAGCTTTTAGCCTATGGCACTCTGCTTAAAGAGGGCTATCCGATTCGATTTACAGGTCAGGACGTGCGCCGTGGTACCTTCTCTCACCGCCATGCCGTGGTCTTTAACCAAAAAGATGGCGAGGCATATCTGCCGCTGGCAAATATGTACGACGAGCAGCCACGCTTCGACATCTATGACTCTGTGTTGTCAGAAGAGGCGGTGCTAGCGTTTGAATATGGTTATGCCACGACTGCCCCCAAAGGACTTATTATTTGGGAAGCGCAGTTTGGTGATTTCGCCAATGGTGCCCAGGTAGTTATCGACCAGTTTATTGCCAGTGGTGAGCATAAGTGGGGTCGTCTTTGCGGCTTGACTATGATGTTGCCTCACGGTTTTGAAGGTCAGGGCCCAGAACACTCGTCAGCTAGGCTTGAGCGTTTTTTGCAGTTGTGTGCCGAGCACAACATGCAAATATGTAATCCGACCACGCCGGCACAAATTTTTCATCTTTTACGCCGTCAGGCGATAAGGCCTATGCGCCGGCCCTTAGTGATTATGAGTCCGAAATGGATTCTACGGCACAAATTGGCGACCTCATCGCTTGAAGATCTCAGTCATGGTCACTTTAACAATGTGATGGTTGACCCGAGTATTGATCCGGCGTCTGCCAAACGCGTTATTTTGTGTTCAGGTAAGGTGTATTATCACTTGCTAGAAGAGCGTGATGCGCGGGGTATTACTGATATTGGTTTAGTTCGTCTTGAGCAGCTTTATCCGTTCCCTGATAAAGAACTTGATGCTGTTTTAGCGGGTTATACGCAACTAGAAGATGCGGTTTGGTGTCAGGAAGAGCCAATGAATCAGGGTGCTTGGTACAGTAGTCAGCACCACATGCGTAATGCGATTCAGCGTCTCAATGCCAAAGTACCTCTAAACTATGCTGGAAGGATCGCGTCAGCGGCACCGGCAAGTGGTTATATGTCTGTTCATCTTGATGAGCAGAAAAAATTCATTGATGAAGCATTAACATTCGACTCTTAAACTAGGAATAGATTGATGGCCATAGAAATTAAGGCACCTACATACCCAGAATCAGTGCAAGAAGGCACTTTGGCGACTTGGTACAAACATGCTGGTGACAGTGTTAGTCGCGACGAACTGATTGTCGACATTGAGACTGATAAGGTGGTTCTCGAAGTTGTTGCACCTGCGTCTGGCATCTTAGCTGAAGTCTTCAAGGCCGAGGGTGATATTGTCCTTAGTAATGAGATTTTAGCGCGTATCGAAGAGGGTGCCGCTGCTGAAACGGCATCGCCCACTGCGGCCAAAGTAGAGCCTGACACCGAAGTAGGTGGCACTCTAGTGAATCCAGCGGCCAAGAAGCTTGCTGACGAACGCGATATCGATTTGGCTCAGGTTACAGGTACCGGCAAGGGCGGACGCATTACTAAAGAAGACGTAGTTAACTTCACTCCAGCAGCGTCGACACCGGCGGCGACGCCAGTGGCAGCGGCGAAAGCGCCGGCTGCAGCAGAAGAGGTATTGCAGGGTGGCGATCGTGTAGAGCGTCGCGTAGCCATGACACGCATGCGTTCGCGTATTGCAGAGCGCTTGCTCAGTGTTACTCAAACCAGCGCTATGTTGACAACCTTTAATGAAGTCGACATGACCGCCATGATGGGGTTGCGCAAGCAGTATCAAGACGAATTTACAAAGATGCACAACGGCACACGTTTGGGCTTCATGGGTATGTTTGTTAAGGCCGCTGTCGAGGCGCTAAAACGCTTTCCGCTGGTGAATGCATCCATTGATGGTACTGACATCGTTTACCACGGATATCAAGATATTGGTGTAGCGGTTTCTACCGAACGTGGCTTGGTGGTTCCAGTATTGCGCAATGCAGAGAACATGAGCATTGCCACCGTTGAGAACGCTATTAGTAGCTACGCAGGTAAGGCTCGCGATGGTAAGTTGACGATTGATGAGATGACCGGCGGTACCTTCACTATTACAAATGGTGGTGTTTACGGCTCGTTGCTCTCAACACCTATTTTGAACCCGCCTCAGTCAGCTATTCTAGGGATGCACAAGATCCAGCAGCGTCCCATGGCGATTGATGGTCAGGTAGTAATCCGTCCCATGATGTACTTGGCGCTGTCCTATGACCACCGCCTAATTGATGGCAAGGACGCGGTACAGTTTTTGGTAGCAATCAAGCAGCTCATTGAAGATCCTGCAAAGATTTTACTTGAGATTTAACGGTTAAGTTATTGATATAAAGGTATTTAAATGTCTGATAAGTATGATGTAGTCGTTATTGGTAGTGGCCCAGCAGGGTATGTGGCAGCCATTCGTGCCGCTCAACTTGGTCTTAAAACGGCCTGTATAGAAAAGTGGAAAAACACCGAAGGTAAGGGCGTCAATGGCGGCACTTGCCTAAATGTTGGTTGCATCCCATCTAAGGCACTTCTTGATAGCTCTTATAAATATCATGAAGCTGCTGAAGAGTTGGCCGTGCATGGTATAAGTACCAGTGGCGTGACCATTGATATTCCTGCCATGCTCGAGCGCAAAAACAAAATTATTAATCAATTAACCGGCGGTATTGCTGGGTTGTTTAAGGCCAATGGCGTGACTGCTCTGTACGGCATGGGTAAGTTGTTGGCAGGCAAGAAAGTCGAGTTGACTGACAATGAAGGCGTAGTGTCAGTGATAGACGCAGACAACGTCATCCTTGCGTCAGGATCGCTCCCTATCGCCATTCCTGTTGCGCCGGTTGATAATGACCTAATTCTGGATTCTACGGGTGCCCTAGAGATTGGTGAAGTACCCAAGCGATTAGGTGTTATTGGTGCTGGCGTTATTGGTCTAGAACTTGGTTCAGTGTGGGGTCGTCTGGGCTCTAAAGTAGTTCTTCTTGAAGCAATGGATGACTTCCTGGCGATCATGGACAAAGCTATTGCTAAAGAATCTAAAAAAATATTCAAAAAGCAGGGCCTTGATATTCGTCTCGGCGCTCGCGTAACGGGTACCGAAATTAAGGGCCGTGAAGTTGAAGTGACTTACCAAACCTCTGCCGGTGAAGAGCTTAAAGAAACCTTCGACAAGCTCATTGTTTGTGTTGGTCGACGGCCTTACACGGATGGTTTGCTAACAGCAGACAGCGGTGTTCAAGTTGATGATCGCGGATCAGTGTTTGTGAACGAATTTTGTGCAACCAATGCACCAGGCGTCTATGCCGTAGGTGATTTGGTGCGTGGCCCAATGTTGGCACACAAAGGCTCAGAAGAAGGCGTCATGGTCGCGGAACGCATTGCCGGTCACAAAGCACAGATGAATTACGACATTGTCCCGAATGTTATTTACACCCACCCTGAGGTCGCCTCAGTGGGTCAAACCGAAGAGCAGGTCAAGGCAGCTGGTGAACCCTACAATGTAGGCGTATTCCCCTTTGCTGCCAGTGGCAGGGCGATGGCAGCAAATGACACCGACGGTATGGTCAAAATAATCGCTCATGCTGACACTGATCGCATAATGGGTTGTCATATTGTAGGTCCTAGTGCGGCAGATCTTACCCAGCAGGTGGCCATTGCTATGGAATTTGGCTCTAGTGCGGAAGACCTTGGCATGACTGTGTTTGGTCACCCAACACTGTCTGAGGCTGTGCATGAAGCTGCTTTAGCAGTTAACGGTAATGCTATCCATATTCCAAACCGCAAGCGTCGCTAACCAGTAATCCTTTTTCGCTCTGGGCTGTTTATTGAATAGCCCAGAGTACAATGCAACTTAAACACTAACAGGAATAGATGTATGAACCTGCACGAATATCAAGGTAAGCAACTGTTTGCCGAATACGGACTGCCAGTATCCAAGGGCATTGCCGCAGAGACAGTTCAGGAAGCCATTGCGGCCGCTGATGTTATCGGTGGTGAGCGTTGGGTGGTTAAAGCTCAGGTTCATGCCGGTGGACGCGGTAAAGCGGGCGGCGTTAAGTTGGTTAGCTCAAAAGCAGAAATTGAAGCCTTTTCTCGTCAATGGCTAGGAAAAAACCTTGTTACCTATCAAACCGATGCCAAAGGCCAGCCGGTCAGCCGTATTCTGGTTGAAACTTGCACAGACATTGACCAAGAATTATATCTTGGTGCAGTAGTTGATCGCGGTACACGTCGTATTATCTTCATGGCCTCAACTGAAGGTGGTGTTGAGATCGAGAAGGTTGCAGAAGAAACGCCTGAGAAAATACTTAAGGCTATTATCGACCCAGTAACTGGCGCACAGCCCTATCAGGGCCGTGATCTAGCGTTTAAGTTGGGCCTTAAAGGTGTTCAAGTTAAGCAGTTTGTTAAGATCTTTTTGGGTCTGGCTAAATTGTTCAAAGAGAAAGACCTTGAACTATTAGAAGTAAACCCATTGGTTATTACTGACGAAGGCAACTTGCACTGCTTAGATGCCAAAGTGATTATCGATGGCAACGCCATGTACCGTCAGCCACAGATCAAAGAAATGCACGATCCCTCACAGGAAGATGCCCGTGAAGCCCACGCCTCTGCCTGGGACCTTAACTATGTGGCCCTGGATGGCGACATTGGTTGCATGGTCAACGGTGCCGGTCTTGCTATGGGTACTATGGATATTGTTAACCTCCACGGTGGCTCACCAGCTAACTTCCTTGATGTTGGGGGCGGCGCGACTAAAGAGCGTGTGGTTGAAGCGTTCAAAATTATTCTTTCAGACACCAATGTTAAAGCCGTACTGATCAATATCTTTGGCGGTATTGTTCGCTGTGACCTCATTGCCGAGGGCGTTATTGGCGCCGTTGAAGAGGTCGGTGTAACTATTCCGGTGGTTGTGCGCTTAGAA
>Ga0115008_10005687_pt1 | contig 10274 bp, 13 predicted proteins | sample FraStrMetagenome_FD_87164 | JGI IMG/M metagenome (GOLD analysis project Ga0115008, IMG submission 87164) | Marine eukaryotic phytoplankton communities from Arctic Ocean - Fram Strait ARC3M Metagenome | ecosystem: Environmental > Aquatic > Marine > Oceanic | place: Fram Strait | collected...
AGAATGAGTAGGAGTTCATCACGCTATGGATTGCATGTTCCAAACTCTGTCCGTCGAAGACACTTAAAAAGATTTGGAGGTTAAAACATATCAAGATAATAACGCCACAGGTCATTACAAAACCTCGAGTAGTGAGGTCAACCAGGCTACCGCCACAAAAATGGATTGGAATTTAACCCAGAATATAAACATGGAGGGTAAAACAAACGACAGGGTAAGGACTTGCATCAGAGAGGTTAGGAATACTAACCAATAGGCAGTTGTTATAAAGACCATTTCTTTGTTTTATCATTTAAAATATAATTTAACTTTTACTAGACTTTTAATTTAAAATCTTTACGGACGGAGTGGGATTCGAACCCACGGTGTTTATTAGACACGCCAGTTTTCAAGACTGGTACCTTCGACCACTCGATCATCCATCCTATTATCATAAAATACTTTTACACACGGCGTCTTTTGCGAGGACGACAACCGTTGTGAGGTATTGGAGTAATATCCGTAATATCTTTAATTTTGAGTCCAGATTTTTGTAATCCTTTAGGTGCAGTATTTCTACCTTCACCAATACCCTTAATAATAATATCCAAACAAGTTATTCCTAAAGCACGGGCTTTCACTCCTACTTTATAACCAGCTGAATTTGCAGCATAACTTGTAGAACGCCTAGATTTTTTAAATCCAGCTGTACCTCCCGAAGACCATATCAAAGTCTTTCCATCCTCATCTGTAATAGTAACAATGGTATTATTAAAAGTAGCGTGAATACGGGCAATTCCTTTTCTTTCTACAATAACTGTTTTTTGCTTTTGGTTCTTATACCTTTTCATTTAAAACTTATGATTCTTTTCTATGCTTATTTGCAAGCTTTTTTTGTGTTTTACCATTAGTATGAGTTCGCTGACCACGTAAAGGAAGACCTACACGGTGACGAAACCCTCTATGGCTCGATATTTCCATAAGTTGCTTTACGAGATAACTCTTGCTACGTTTAAGATTAGTTTCTACTAAATACTCGCTTTCTAAAAGTTTAAAGACTTCAGCTAGCTTGGTATTTGGCAAATCGTATACTCGAGCCGATTCATCTATGTTTAATCGTTTACAGATAGCTAAAGCTTTGCTTCTTCCTATACCGTAAAGGTTTGTTAAACCTATTACAAGTCGTTTTTCCTCAGGGATATAAACTCCAAGAATGTGTGCCATTAACCTAATTCATTTTTTATTTCTATAGGATAAAAGTTAGCTTTAATTTAGGGTAAGCAAGACCAGTTAGTAAGATGTTTTCAACAAGGCACCCCGTTTGGGAAAATACTAATAATTTTACCAAATGACATATTACAACGACTATTTTAATACAAATAATTACTTCTAAGTAGAACAACATTTGATGATACCTTTCCGCAGATTTAATAGATTTTTTTATTCTCTCAACTTTGAAACGAATTGATTTTAGATTGGGTAAATTTTTTCGATTCAATACCATTCTTCTTAGGTTTCTTTATTAATATACTAATAGGATAAAAAAAGGAAGGCTTTTGCTTGTAGTGAAAAAGTAAGATAAAAGTAAATACAAGGAGTTGGCCCTTCCTTACGTTTTATAACCAACATAATGGTTATAAAAAAAGTATAGATCGTCACCAAAAGTTACCACACCAACATGATTCGTAGTTTAGCGCATATTTACTTTATCTCTGCAAATTTGACCTATAATCTTAAAATAATTGACACTTGACCAGATTAGTTCATAGTACTTTTTTTTAATATAATTAATTACCTTTTAATTGAATCACTATATGAAAACTTTTACACTTAATTTATTGTACATTCCCAACTATGACCTAATGAGACAGATGTAGTACTAAATAGGTATTAGATTGGTCGGTGCAGGAACTTGTTCAGTTACAAACATAACAGTCAATTACAGACACAACTCAACCTGAGATGGTTCGTTAGAAAACTAAGAATCCCGTTAAATTAGTCGTTAGCCTCAGTAGTTAATTAAGTAATAGTAAATGAGTAGAATAGTTGGGAGTCTTGACAATATGCAATAAAGTAAGTAGTTAATAATAGATCAGTAAGGTAGTTAAAGACTTCACTATTTACTACACTAATGAAAGAAAAAGTAAAAGATTAAACTTATTGAAAGACTTTTGCTGAGCCTTTATTCCCCTTTGCGGGTCCCAATATTATCTTATTTTCCACTTTATGGTATATGACCTATAAATGGTTTTAAAACGTCTGTTATCGAGGGGTTGGCCCTTGCATAAAGTGCTTTCCCAAAACGGTTTCTTAGTTTTGAATAAAGCGAATATTATGTATTTTTTCTAAGTAACGGTCTGGGAACTTTCAGGTATCTGTTATAAATGAAACACTCTTTTCAAAATAATATCTAAATAAGCATGGTACTGAAAAAGAATAAATGTATGAAATGTTGGATCTAGTATATTGTTACCTGTCTTGTCTTAGCTATTTGATTGATGAAAATGAAAAAATAAGTTTTAACGTCCTATGTTATTACAATCTGCAAAAATGATCGGTGCAGGTGCTGCTACTGTTGGTTTAGCTGGTACCGGTGCTGGTATTGGTGTTGTTTTCGGATGCCTAATTATCGGTGTATCACGTAACCCATCTTTAACTAAGCAATTATTTCAATACGCTATGTTAGGTTTCGCTCTATCAGAAGCGATGGCTTTATTTGCTCTTATGATGGCTTTCCTTATTCTTTATGCTTTCTAGTAAATTGCAATAAGGTTTTTAAAGAGGACTGGGTTATTTTTATATCCCTGTCTTCCATGGCGAATATAACTCAGTTGGTTAGAGTGTCGGATTGTGAGTTCGAAAGCCACGGGTTCAAACCCCGTTTTTCGCCTTCTTCACCCGCCTGCCGCACATACATAAAAGTTTTTAAAACATAGTCTATAAAAAAGGGAGAATATCTAAAAAGTATCCCTTTTTTATTTAGAGTAACTATATTTCTTTAGATTACCCTTTGTTTGCAAAAGTCCCGTTCGTCTAGTGGTCTAGGACATCGCTTTTTCATGGCGACGACACGGGTTCGAACCCCGTACGGGATATCCACTTTACGTTATGTTGATATTCATCTTAAATAATTGACACTAGTATACAAGTCTTCCATGACGGAATAGTTCAGTTGGTTAGAACGTCGGAATCATAATCCGAATGTCGGGGGTTCAAGTCCCTCTTCCGTCAGCTATTTTAAAAATACAATAAAGACGCAAGCTCCAAGACAGAGTAAAGCAACATTTTTTCACTCTAATTTTGGTTTTTTCTATATGCATCCTCTATATTCTTAGGGAAAATCTATCGGGACGTAGCGCAGTCTGGTTAGCGTACCTGTTTTGGGAACAGGTGGTCACGTGTTCGAATCACGTCGTCCCGATAAATATTTTTAAATTGAATAATTATTAATATTTAGAGAAAAAAAAGGAAAAAAGTACTATGATTATGGGTGTTGAACTAGTTTTATTTTACCTCTTTTCAAGTTTAGCTGTAATCTCGTCCTTAATGGTAATCCGTTCAGAAAACCCAGTTCACTCTGTACTTTTTCTGATCTTAGCATTTTTTAATGCAGCTGGATTACTTTTACTTTTAGAAGTAGAATTTTTAGCTATGCTTTTTATCATTGTCTATGTAGGGGCTGTAGTTGTACTTTTTCTATTTGTAGTAATGATGCTTAATATTAAAGCCTCACATGAACCACGAGACGTATTAAAATATTTACCAGTTGGAACATTAATTGGTCTTATTTTTTTACTAGAAATTTTTTTGGTAGTTGACGGTAATCTTATTTCATTGTTAAATCCAAGTGATGCTTCTCCTGCCATAATGGAGTGGTCACAAAAAGTGGATCAAATTACTAACGTAGAGGCCTTAGGGCAGATTATGTATACTTACTACTTTTACTTCTTTTTAGCTGCGAGTATAATTTTACTAGTTTCTATGGTTGGAGCAATTACACTAACTCTGCAAACTCAAGCAAACGTTAGACGTCAGCAGATTTTCCAACAAGTTTCACGTGATTTTGAAAAAGCAGTTTTCCTTACAAGTCGTGGGAAAGACTAGATTTGCTGTAAGTCTTATCATTTAGAATAATAAACAAAAGAAAATTAAGTATGTTAAAAGTTACTGTAGATGGCGTAGAGGTTTTCGTGGAAAAAGGTTCTACGGTTCTTCAAGCTTGTGAAGCTGTAGGTGTAGAGATACCTCGTTTCTGTTACCATGAGCGACTTTCAATTGCAGGAAACTGTCGTATGTGTCTTGTGGAAATAGAAAAAACACCTAAACCAGTGGCATCATGTGCGATGCCAATTATGAACGGTATGACAATTTTCACAGATACACCTTTAGTGAAAAAAGCTCGTGAAGCTGTTTTAGAATTTCTTCTTTTGAATCACCCTTTAGACTGCCCTATTTGTGATCAAGGTGGAGAATGTGACTTACAAGACCAGGCTTTAGCTTTTGGTTCAGATCGTAGTCGTTACTTTGAAACTAAAAGAGGTGTTGAAGATAAAAATTGTGGTCCACTTATTAAAACTATTATGACTCGTTGTATTCATTGCACCCGTTGTGTTCGTTTTGCATCTGAAATTGCTGGGGTGGAAGACTTAGGAACTACTGGTCGTGGCCGCGAAACTGAAATTGGTACTTACGTTGAAAAAACTTTTGAATCAGAGTTATCAGGTAATGTAATTGACTTATGTCCTGTAGGAGCTTTAACTTCTAAACCCTATGCCTTTATGGCTCGTCCCTGGGAACTTCGTTCCACAGAATCTATTGATGTATCTGATGGAGTAGGTAGTAATATTCGTATAGATTCTCGTGGTACTGAAATTCTCAGAATTTTACCACGTTTTAACGAAGAAATTAACGAAGAATGGATTTCAGATAAAACACGTTTTAGTTATGACGGTTTACGTATCCAACGTATTGATGCTCCAGTGAATAATGAATACGCTAACAAATCCTGGGAAAAAGAGGATATAGGTTGTACCTGGGCCTATAATTGTGGGCCTACAAGGTTTCTGCGATCTAACATCCATGTTACCGAAAAGGACGATAGGTGGTGTGATGAGATTTGGGCGAATAAATGGAAGTTTGAATACCTTAGATGTCAATGGCAAGAGATTTTTTACTTAGTGTATTACGTCTTCGCTAACCTTAGGGTACAACCATCGACCATAGTTGGTGTTGTTGGAGATTTAGTAGATTCGGAAAGTGCTCTTGCTTTTAAAGAATTTCTTGCTAGTAAGGGTTCACCTCATATTTTCATGGATTCCAGTCATAGTATTTTAGCGGATGACCTTTCAGGTACTTACCGTTTTAATACAACTATTGCTAAACTAGAGGAAGCTGATGTAGTTCTTCTAATTGGAGTAGATACTCGTCACGAAGCTTCAATGATTAATGTACGTTTACGTAAACGCTATTTAGAAGGTTGTTTTGAAATTGGATCTATTGGAGATGATGTTCATTTAACTTTCCCTGTAAATCGTTTAGGTTTTGGTATAGCTACCTTAGAACGTGTAGTAAGAGGAAGAGATTCTTTTTGTAAACATTTAGCTCAAGCTAAGAATCCTGTTATTATTTGTGGTTCGAGTATATTTGAACGTGGTAGTGGTAGTAAAAATGTTGTAAAGCTTTTATCTACCTTAAGAAACAATATTCCTAACTTAGTAACTTCTTCATGGAATGGTTTCAATACTTTAAGTAATAACTGTAATGATGTGGGTTTACAAGATATAGGTATCCCAAAAATTGGCATTAGCCATAAAAATCTTCCTGCGAAGATCGATCTTGTATATTTATTAGGTGCAGATAACTGGGATAACAGTGAGATGCACATGCACGCAAGTTGTGACTCTCATGTAAGAAATAAGCACCGTGTTGTTCTCCCAAAAGTTATTTATATAGGTCACCACGGTGATAAGAATGCCGTTGCGGCAAACATTATTCTTCCGAGTGCAGCATTTACTGAAAAACGTGGTTTCTTTACTAATACTGAAGGTAGACCACAAGAAACTAACCCTGTATTAAAAGCACCTGGTTTGGCGCGAGAAGATTGGAAAATTCTCAGTGCTATGACTTTATATTTAGCTCAGTGTCCTTACTCCAACTATAAAAGACTTGGGGGTCATTGGTTTCCGAAGGAGAGGGTAGAAAAGCATGGAGTACCGAGTATATACAAACAAAATCAGTGTTTTGATCAACTGAATAGTATTGATCAGAATATGAGGATACGGTATAACATGAGCTTAAAGCACAACACATACAAAGAAAGTATGGTTTCTACTACTTTAGATGAGATACGTGCAAAACTACAAAAAGTTTCGCCTTCTATCAAAAATAAAGGTCAAGTGGAAAGTTCTAGCTTTAATTCTTTTACAGAAAAGTCACAGATTTCATTTAAACGTACATTTGTACCTGGTATTTCAACCTTTAGATCGAATATTTCAGATTTTTATCTGACTAATAGTATTACACGTTCATCTCGAGTTATGGCAAAGTGTTCATCTGAGAAAAAAGCGAAGGGGAGGAGCTTTTAAACAAAAACAAAAAAAGTAAATGCTTTATATTGTACAAATTCTTTTAAAGATACTCGCTTTAGTTGTACCTTTACTAATTGCAGTGGCTTATTTTACTCTAGCCGAACGTAAAATTATGGGTGCTATTCAACGACGTCGGGGACCTAACGTAATCGGTGTCTTTGGTTTATTACAACCATTAGCTGATGGGTTAAAGTTACTGTTAAAAGAAACAATTATTCCAAGTAGTGCCAACACAATTTTATTTATTCTTGCACCAATTTTAACCTTCTTCCTAAGTCTTTTAGGTTGGGCCGTAATTCCTTATGGTGAAGGTATGGTGTTTGCAGATATTAATGTTGGTATTTTATATCTTTTAGCTATTTCATCTTTGGGGGTGTATGGTGTTCTTGTTTCAGGTTGGGCAAGTAATTCGAAATATGCTTTCTTAGGTGCGCTAAGAACTGCAGCTCAAATGATTTCTTATGAAGTCTCATTAGGAGTAGTGATTATTACTGTACTTATGTGCGTAGGATCACTTAACTTGAGTGACATTGTTTTAGCTCAACAAGATATTTGGTTTGCAGTTCCTTTATTCCCTATGTTCATTATGTTTTATATTTCTGCTCTAGCTGAAACGAACCGTCACCCTTTTGATCTACCCGAGGCTGAAGCTGAACTGGTATCTGGTTATAATGTAGAATATTCAGCAATGGGTTTCGCTTTATTCTTCTTAGGAGAATATGGTAATATGTTATTAATGAGTGGTATGACTGTAATTTTATTTCTTGGAGGTTGGTTACCACCACTTAATATTCCACCTTTTACTTGGGTTCCAGGACCTATTTGGTTTGGGTTAAAACTAATTATCTTTGCAGCTGGTTTTGCTTGGGCACGTGCAGCTTTTCCACGTTACCGTTATGATCAACTGATGCGTCTTGGTTGGAAAATTTTCTTACCACTATCTTTAGGTTGGTTATTTTTTACAGCAGGTATTTTAATTAGCTTTAACTGGCTTCCATGTTAACTAAAAAGAAATTATAATTATGTCTATTGATTTAGTAAAATATTTAACTGTATCCATGATTTTATTTTTAATCGGAATTACAGGAATTGTTTTAAACCGTAAGAATATTATCATTATGCTTATGTCTATTGAGTTAATGCTACTCGCTGTAAATATGAACTTTATTATATTTTCAGTATATTTAGACGATATAATGGGTCAACTTTTCGCATTATTAGTATTAACAGTAGCTGCTGCAGAATCTGCTATTGGTTTAGCTATTCTGGTGGTATATTACAGAGTTAGGGGAACTATTAGCGTAGAGAATATTCATCTTCTTCGTGGCTAAATAAATCTAAAACTTTTACACAGGAAAAAGTGATTCACGGGTTTTGAATTTATAACAGTACTACTTAAGACTCTATCCGATTGAGTTACCGGCCCTTTTTTAGGGCTTACCGAAAAAATTCACGAAAATTCATCGGAACTTCGGGATAAAATAATTATTGCCCTTATCGACCTTAGTTGGATTTTAAAGTATTTGCATTATATTAGGAGTAAATACGTAAAATGAAACGTAAATTAAAACTTTTAGTTGAAAAATACAAACAATTGCATCGTATTATAGGAGAACAGGGTAAAAGTTTACGAGTTTTTTTGTTTTAAATTGCATCTTATTAAATAAATAAATAAAGCTAAGAATGGAAGTAAAAACTTTTAACATACCTAAGGGTGTTAAAATTACACAAAGGGTCCAGGTCGGTACCGTGACCACCTTTTTTAAGGGTCCCGCTCTTTACGATCTTCACATAGAGACTAAAAAGGGTCTTTTTTTTGAATCTCTCAGTTATACTGGTGAAGATAAGCATCTCTTGACGTTACATTGTAACGATTTTGAGCGTTTTATGGGATTATCCGCGCAGATTACTTGGACGTTAAAAACTGTATCCAATGCGTATTACTCCACTTACGCCATACCTGTAGGTACTTCGGTAAAACGAACTTTCAAAAAAGGTATTCATACGATTACGTTAATGGGCCCCCTTTTTACTACCTTTGGCATTGAAGTAGTAGATTGCCTCTATGAGGGAGAACACTTGACCTACAGTGAGCGGGCTGGTGCAGGTACTTTATTGTTACAGTCGAATGATAAGGGTCGCTTTAAGGAATTACAGCGAAAAGTTGCTGGGCCTTTATTAATTGTAACCCTCCAAGCTCGAATGGTGCAATTTATGGGACGCTGGGTATTGTAGGGAATCAACATGCGGCTATTAGTCCCATCAACAGAAATTTAATAACTAAAATGATTCAAGTAGGTACAAAACTGAGGGTAGCCGATAATTCTGGTGCCAAAATTATTGAATGTATTCGAGTCCTTGGGGGTTCGGGTAAAAAAATAGGTAAAGTGGGAGATTGTATTGTAGCGTCTGTAAAAGAAGTTCGTTCTTATACAGGTGGGACTATGAAAGCGAAAATAAATAAAGGAGCTGTAACCAAAGCTATTATACTTAGAACAGCTAAAGAATTTTCCCGTAGAGATGGAGGTTTTTTACGCTTTCAAGATAATACTGCTATATTACTTGGTACTCAAAGTCAACCCTCAGGTAGTCGCATTTTTGGACCCATCCTAGAGGAGTTACGCATGCTTAAAGACATGAAACTTGTTTCGATGGGTTCTTGTCTAATGTAAAAAATTATTTAAATTCTATGAGTAGGTTTTCAAGTCATTCCCAAAGTGTTATGAGTTATGACGGAACTATCTGTTTAAATCATTACAATCCCTTTTCTAGACCTAAATTAGAAAAAGTGGTTTTAAACTTGGGTCTTAAAGATATTGTTTCGAACAAGAAGTTAATACTATCCGCGTTATTAGCCCTTGAAATGGTCTCGGGTCAAAGAACAGTTACTACTAAGTCACGTAAACCTCAAATTGCGTTAAAGGTTCGTAAAGGAATGGTTACAGGTGCTAAAGTAGTTCTTAGGCAGTTTCTTAAGTATAATTTTTTAGATAAATTTTTGACCGTAACTCTTCCCCGTATTAAAGAGTTTACTGGATTTAAAAAAATTATGGTAACAACCAGTGGTAATTTTTCTTTTCGTATTCAAGAACCTCTAAACTTCATGGAGCTGGAATACGAATACAATAAATTCACTACTTTACCTTCTATGGATGTAACCTTGGTAACATCTGTTGAAAACAAAATAAAAAGTTTGTGTGTACTTGCCAGTTTAGGAGTACCGTTCTTAAAAAAAACAGATTACAAAAATGTGTGATAAAAAAGAAATTTTCCATCAAGAGATCAGCATCATTCGTTATTGTAAAGATGTGCTTGGATTTAATATCTGTATGGTACTAAAAACAGTGGTACGGTTGGAAAAACATAGTTTAACCTCTACCGAACGCGACCATCTATTTTTAAGAATAGAGCAATATGCTCAACAAAAACGGATGAACATTAACCTGAAATATAACTATATCCTTAACGAGGGTTGGACATTGTCTTTCAGTGTAGAAAGACCAAAGGGTATCAGTGCGCACTTCTTAGAGAATCTAAAATTCTTTAAAGATGTTTTTTAATAAAATAAAGGTGGGTGGTATCCAACCACCTTTATTTTTGTTACTTTGAATAGTAGTGTAAAAGCAAGGTTGCTGCTACAAACTGAATTAAAAGTCTACCGTCCCACCAAGGTGCCACTAAATCCCACAACCCTACTACCATAACAAA
>Ga0115008_10005688_pt1 | contig 10272 bp, 11 predicted proteins | sample FraStrMetagenome_FD_87164 | JGI IMG/M metagenome (GOLD analysis project Ga0115008, IMG submission 87164) | Marine eukaryotic phytoplankton communities from Arctic Ocean - Fram Strait ARC3M Metagenome | ecosystem: Environmental > Aquatic > Marine > Oceanic | place: Fram Strait | collected...
AATCGAAACAGGAATTAGTGACATTTTAAGTGCTGTTAGTGCAGATCCAATCCCATCGTGCAGCTCTTGTGCCATTCTTTTCTGTTCTTTTTCTTTTTCGAGAATGACAGCAGTCATTAGCTCTTTTTGCAATTGTATTTCGAAGCGACTTAACTTATTTTGCTTTGCAAACATTCGACGCTGATAGGCTACTACGAAAGCAATGATTGCCAGCGCAAGGACCAACATACCACCCGTGCCAAATACAAGAATTAAGTCAATTTTTTCACTCCCATCCATAAGGTTAAGGTATATCCTAGGTTAAGTATAATATTAAAAGCGGAGTGCAAGTGCCAGTAGTTTGCTGAATCTGAGGGTACGTATTCCATCACAGCATATTTACCGAAGATAAATAAAAATAGTGTTCCTGCGAAGTAAATAAGGAGCGAGGAGTTCAGAATGAAATAAGGATGCTTTTCCAAGTTTTCAACTTTTGCTTCAACAAATAACTGAAAGTAAAAGGATAAGATGAGAAGTAGGAGAGTGATACCAGCAACGAAATGTTGGTTTGAATTAAACTCAAATATGTGTTCGAATTTGATTAAATTGTAAATGGAAAATAATAAAAAAGTGACCAAGGTGAGTTGGGCAAAAAGTCGTCGCCATGAATTTAAAATTTCGATGAAAATGAGTGATAGAATCGTCGTTTCCACCCATGTGTGAATATGGAAAAGCCACATATTGTTGATGCCATTTCGTCCTAACTCATACGCTAGAGGCTGAAATGTTACCGTGAAAAAAATGATAGCACTCAGTTTCCTGAGTGCCCCATTTAGTTTGTCATAAGCTATTGCTCCAGTTATCGTGGGAAGGATTATTGATAGCCCTGATAATTCATCGAAGTCCAATGCTAACTATTTAATGAGTTTGATACTCCACAATGGCTTGGGCAAGGTAGTGCCAAGTCAGCAACCAAGTCTAACATATCGTTCTCTTCTTCATCGGCCGCAACCAGTACAACTTTTTGAACAGAAGTATCATCTGGATCTGCTCCATAATAGATTCTTATACCCATAGCTCCTTCTTGATCTAGTAAATCTTGAAGAATCTTTTTTCCTAAAAATTGTCCTTTTATGCCTCCGTTCAGTTTTGAACCTCGATATGCTGCAGTAATAGCTGCTCCATCTGCTAGTGTAATTGCTCCACCTTCATTTCCATTAAATGCCATAGTTGTTAATTGTTTTAGGGTTTATTTTGATGAATGTACAAATTAATTGTTCAATTCTGAAGAGAATTGGCGTGCCTTGATTAGTCCTATTAATAAATGCCTGTAAATCAGTAACTACAATAGTTAACGAATAATATTGTGTTGTTTTCCGAGTTAAATCATGCGGGATTCCGCATCAATTTCTGGCTTATTCCGTCTTGATTAGTATTACTTGAATTTTTAAATTTGAGATAATCCAGAATTAACCTTTATTCATTTGGAAGTTTTGAAAAACAGAAAAAATCAGCCAACAGATACAGAAAAAGTTAGAATACTTTCTAGTAAGCTAGGCTGTCCAGAAAAAATTGTTCGACACTGCATGATGAAAGTCGGCAAATCGGAAAGAGCCGTTCAATTATACTTGGAGATGAACAAAGAACGATTGCTTTGGCAAGATACACTTACGACGGAAAGTGCAGCCGTTTAAGAAGGTTCGTTCGTTAAAACAGAGGAGTGCCATTGGCATCTGTGGTTAAAACTTCACTCATGTAATCAAAAAATGACCTCATTTTTCTAAAAGTATCATTTGCTTGATCAAGAAAATCCGGACTTAGTACCTCTTTGTCCGTGAAATTTCGAGAAATCAAGTATTGTTTGTAGCGGAGAAGATCCACATCTGGATGCTCCTTATCAAATCCTTTAGGAGCCGTTTTTAATTGTTCACCACCCAATTGGCCGAAAGTGTCTACAAATTCTGGTGAAGTAATGATTTCCCTCATTTCGGAAGCATCTGTCGCAATATCTCCTCTTACTCTTAGTAGGTCATCTTTATTTGGCTCCCAAAAACCTCCGCCAACAAATGATTTACCTCCAGGTTGGATGTGATAGTAATATCCACCTCTCAAGTGCTTGGTAGCGCGTTTGAAACCTCCGCCCCAGTGAATTTTATATGGATCCTTATTTTTTGAGAAACGAACATCCCTATAGATTCGCATTAGGCTTTTCTTACCACTTACCGTTTCAATTTGATCATGTTCATTCATTTTTTGTAAAAAGGCATCGGCAAATTTGATCATATGAGCGTGTTGCACCTCATATTCTTTTTTATTCTCGGCAAACCAGTCTCGATTATTATTTGACGCTAGTTTTTTTAGAAATGCGAATGTTTCCTTTTGAATCTTGCTCATGAGGTAGGTTTAATTGAATACAATATAGTAATTAGAGAACGTTAGTTACCTATTTAAATCAGAGTGATTTTAGCCATTTAATTCCGTCTTCTTTGGTTCTGAAAAGGGCTAGTGGTCGTTTTGGCTTGTTAAATTTATAATATTAATCTGCAAGTATTTTCTGCCCAAGATTCGAAACTATCACGGCCGATCCATTAACAGGCGAGCAGTCCTCAATGAGAATTGCATTTTCTCTGGCTTTTTTAGTAATAGATACGAATGCTCCAGCCTCAAATACAAATTTGCGTCGGCAGTCGGTTACTTTCCGATAAGTGTCAAGCATTTCATTCTGAATATCAACTGTAATTAGCGTGTTCTCTTCAACGTAGATATGCACAATTCCGTCATTTCTTAGCGTTACCGTTATGTTAGGTGTTACTATTTGTTTAGTTATTGTATCACCAGATTTATGCATAAATAAAAGGCTTTAATTTAGTCAACAACGAAATAATATTCTTTCTGTTAACTTTCGAACTAACTGTGATAATTAATAATGAAATCAACTCGTCTGTTCATGAACTCATCTTCTTCAGTTTTTTCTGGAAAAACTAATGGGACTTCGTCGCTGTAGCCTTTAAAGCTGATTCGTTGCCTGTCAATTCCATGTTTCACAAAGTATTTGAATACTCTTCTTGCTCGGGTAAAACTAATTCGGTCACTTGGTCCACAGCATACATGCCCTCTAATGTGGATTGTCGTTGCTGGATTTGTATTTAGAATTTCAATAAGCTCTTCCATGACATATCTGTAATTAGGGTCAATGGTCGTACTACTGCCTACATACTTGAGATCATGCTTGTAAAGTACTGTTGTATCCGAAGCTTGGGCGTGTACCGAAGTTGTAGAGACCAGAAATATAAGTAACAAACAGAGAATTCCTAAGAATCTTTGCTCAAAATGATATGAAATTGATTTATTCATCGATAAAAATAATTTCTACTCGTCTGTTCTTTTTTCTATCGCGTATATTTTTTTCTGGGTACACGATTGGTAATGAATTACTATACCCCGCAAAGGTTAGGCGTTTTCGATTGACTCCTCCCTTAATTAGTTCTTTATATACACTTTTAGCTCGTTTTTTACTCGCTCTTTTATCAGGTCCGCAACAAACATGCCCTCTTATGTGGGCGTTTAATTCTGGATGTGCTTGAAATGTTTCAATCAAGTAGTAGATATACTTTCTAGAACTCTCGCTGATTTTTGTTTTTCCGCCTATAAATTGGATGGGAGTCGCTATGACGACACCTTTTATTATTTCGTCAACTTCCACTGTTTCGCGCTCTGATTCGACAGGTATAGTGTCGACAATTGGAAGTACTTCGACTATTTCATTCTCTGGAATGGTCTCAATCACTGAGTCCGGTCTAGGACCAAAAGAATAATAAATGTCAATTCGATTCCAACTGGTTGGCTTGAAATTCAGTGGTATCCTTCGACTACCATAATTACCTATGTTGAATTCTGTACTATCCAACCCTAATCTTTGGGTGAACTCTGCGATGCGTTGCTTGCATGTTTCTTTGTTTACTCGATAATTCTGACTAGAATTAGCAAATGCATTCAACTCTATTAGTTGGAGATTATGAGTTGTTTGTTTTTCGATCAACTCCTGAAATTTCTGTTCCGAATACTCAGATAGTTTATTCTCAGCGCCAGCAAAGTAAAATGACTTCACTCCAATTTGAGAAAGTACAGAATTGCTAAGTAGAACGAAGCATATTATTGCGAACCTGAACATAAGAGATTGAACGTATATCGTTGAGAATGGTTTCAAAAAAAAGCCCGACTCCTTTTTGAGAAATCGAGCTTCAATAAATATAACCTTAACTATTTGTACCCATCAAGACTCACATCGCCATTGAGTTCACGAGACAATAGCTTTCCATTGAAGACCATTTCTCCAACAGAAAGTGTAAATGTTGTAGGAAAGAGTATTCCTTCAGTTGTTTCAAAATCACTGAATGACTGATTAACCTCTTGTGTTTCCTCTCCAATCGTCTCGATTGCGATTGATCCAATTTTCATGAATGTTTCTTTTTCGAAGTAATCAAAGTAGATTGATTTACCATCATCAATTTTAAGAACATAACAATCTTTTCCGTCGAACCTCTCTATTCCTTTTACCTCATATTTCATTCCTGAAGTTGAATAATTCATTTCGGGAATGAGTCCAGTGGTTTTAAGTTTTGCCGAAATTTCTTCATCTGTCAATACTTCTTTCTTTCCTTGTGACTCTGATCCACCAGTTTTACCATCGAAGTATGACTTATTAAAGACCATTCCTTGCCCTTCTGTTTTTTCACCGTGCATATTAGGTGCCATCCATATACGAGTAGCTTTAAGTGGGAAAGGAATTTGCGACATTGTCAATTCCCGAACTTCCTTAATTGACTTAATCTTCTTCAGTTTTTTACGCAATTTCTTTGCTGAAAGATTGTTCGTAATTGCGGCCACATAGTTTGTAAGTATTTCATCGGCACTTAAATCAGATAGGATTGTTTCTTTCACCTGATTTCCATATGCGTCCATTAACTCAATCTCACCATCTGCATCAAACTTTAGTAGGCTCTCAAGAACAATCTCATTACCAACAACGATAATATTACATTTTTTAGCAGTGAAATATTTCTGTGCAACTTCTAGAATATCTTCAACCGTAATTGCATCCAACTCTTTCAGATACTTTTGATAATAATCTTTAGGAAGATCATTTTTAATAATATTCAAAGCGAACCGAGCTACGGTTGTTGGGCGTTCCAGAGAACGTGCAAAACTCCCCGACATTGATGCTTTCATTAGGCTCAATTCTTCGGCGGTCACGTAATCTTCAATAATTCCATCAATTTCATAGAGAATCTGTGTTATAGCACTATCAGTTACCTCATTTCTGAAATTTCCACCAGCAGAGAGCCAGCTACCATCATTGGTGATGCGAGCTCTAGAATAACAGCCGTAAGTGTAGGCTTTATCTTCTCGAAGGTTTTGCATCAATCTAGACGCAAACCCACCTGCTCCTAGAATACTGTTTAAAACATTAACCTTAAGGTAGTCCTTGTGTCCTGGTTTTAAGTTCATCGCGAAAGAAACGTTAATGACAGATTGCACTGCACCTACTTTCTTTACAAAAACAACACGATTTCCCTGGTTCATTTTTCCAGTTCCCCATTCTACCTTTTCAGCTTCTCCTCCTGCCCAAGAAGCAAAGTACTTCTCGACAGCAGCCTTAGTATCTTCAAGATTGATGTCTCCGACAACAACAAGGTAGCTTCCTTTTGCAGTGAACATTTTGTTATAATATTCAACGATAGATTCTCGATCAATTTTCTTTAAAGATTCAGGTGTCATTACTTCACCATATGGATGCCCTTTTGGGAATGTCGCTGCTGCTTCTGCGTTTGCAGCCATAGCACTTGGGTCTGACTTGGTAGATAGAAGCGAAGATTCGTTTTGACGTAAGATTCGATCAACTTCGTCTAGCGGGAAATTTGCGTTATTCATCACGTCTGACATAATCGTCAATCCTTTTTCCATATGCTTTGTTAAGCACGAAAGGTAGATGGAATTTTCATCAGCGCTTAATGAAGCTCCTATGTAATCTATTTCTGAATCGATATCATCCTTTGAACGTTCATCGGTTCCTGACATTATTAGAGATCCAGCAATCACATCTAATCCGGCGCGTTCACGACCAAGCATAGGCGATGAGCCCATGACCAAATTAAAGGAGACACGCGGAATCTTATGATTTTCAGAGAGGATTACAGTTATTCCGTTATCAAGTGTGAAGACTTTAGAATCTTCTATATTTATTGTTGGTGCAGGAGCAGCTGCTGGTCTGATTGATCGGTCAATTTGTCCGAATAATAAGGTCGGGAGCAACAGTCCTATGGTAAGAATATATTTTCTCATGTCTTACTAAATTTTACTCTTCAGAATTACCTTCTTCCTTAGGAAGATAATGAAGGATTATTCTTGAATCTTGTGTTAAATACTTTTTGGCAACGCGTTGAATATCTTCGCGTGTCACGCTCATGTAGTTTGCTAATTCCGTATTGATTTTACTTGCTCCACCATTGTAAACATGGTTATTAGCAAGACTTTCCGCGATACCAGCAATTGTAGAATTTGTTGAGATGAACGAATTTTCATATTGGTTCTGAATTTTCTCAAACTCTTCTTGAGAGATCAATTCATATTTGATTTCATCAATTTGAGCATCGAAAGCTTCCTGGATAACATCTAACGAATTATCCTGAGCTGCAATTGCTGCAAAAATACCAACACCTGCGTCCTCAAGGCCATAGACGAATGAGAATGCGAATTGAGCAATTTGTTGTTTCTCTACAAGACTCTTGTTAATGCGAGAGCTCGCTCCACCGGATAGAACATCATTCATCATTTCTAGAGCGTACATGTCTTTATGCGTTTCATGTGGGAAACGGTAAGCCATGAACAAGCCTGGTAATTGAATGTTATCGTAAATGATATCTGTCACTACACCATTCGGGCGCTCCTTAGTCTTTTCTGGACGTGGAATAATAATTTCAGAGTTCATATGTTTCTTAAGAACACTCTTCGCTTTCTTATCCTTTGGATTTAAAAAGTCTTTGGCATCGTACATTGAAGGGTCGACATCGTACTTTGAAACAAATTCAGTCGCAGCCATGTTTTCAAAATCACGGAACATGTTTATCGCTTGCCCTTTAGGTATAGATCCAAAATACTTGTCAATCCATGCTTTGGTTTGAGCAATGTTAATATCGCCGGCTATTGAAAGTGTAGCGTTAGATGGAACATAGAAGGTACGGTAAAAGCTCACATAATCTGATTCTACTGCAGCGTCGAGGTGCTCCATACTTCCGATAGGGACCCAATTATATGGGTGTTCTTTAAACATTCTTTTGAACATCTCGGAAATAAATGATGCGTAGGGTTGATTGTCGACACGTTGTCTCTTTTCTTCTTTAACAACCTTTCGCTGTGTCTCTATACCAATATTATCAACATTTGCATGAAGTAAGCGCTCGCTCTCAAGCCATAACCCTAACTCAAGTTGATTCGATGGTAGGATCTCATAGTAGTATGTTCGATCCTGAGATGTGTTCGCATTTAAAGCTCCACCATTCTTTTCAACAAGCTCACTATATTCACCACGTTCAATGTTAGCCGATCCCTCAAAGAGGAGATGCTCAAAAAAGTGTGCGAAGCCAGTTTTATTTGGGTTTTCATTTTTCGACCCTACATGATACATCACTGAAACTGCAACAATTGGTGTTGCATGCTCTTCATGAAGTATGACGTGAATTCCATTGTCAAGGTCGTACTCTACGTATTCAATCTCTCGCTGGGCTGACCCAGAAAAAGCGATACTTGCAAGTATTCCCGATACTAAGATTTTTTTCATTGCTTAAGTTAAATTATTGATAGGTGCCAAAATACACAACATATTTGACTTTAGAATGGGGCAGGGGATATAAGGAATGTGACATGGATAAGCGGTTCTAAGTGATAGCTACAATACCAAACTGTTAATTGCGTTGTAGTCTTTAATTATGCCATTTGATCGATTACGATTCGTGGCTTGAAAATTGATTACCTTTGAAGTAATGAATACAACCGCAATACTTTTCCTCTCTGGGATTATTTCTTTTAGTGCTAATGCTCAAGATGTTACTCCTTTTATCAGCTTCAATGGATATTTTAAAAGTTTTCAAGATGGCTTCTTCCGTCAAATTGAATTTCAACCGATAAAAAGCTTCAAAGCTGGAGACGATGTTGTTGCCTATATTGATTTTAAAGGAAATCTTCGCGTTTATGATGGAACCAATCCAGTTGATCTTGCGAATGTTAACCTAGAGTATGAGGTGTCGGATAATTTGCTGGTTTGGAAAATAGCCAATACACTTAATCTCTGGGATGATGGGGAGCTTCAAACTCTTACCTACTTTGCCGATCAGTACGAGATTCGAGATAGTTTAGTGGTCTATCAACATACGAGATCCAATTCCTTGATGGTTTATTACAATAGTGAAAACTATGAGTTATACAGTACTACTGGATCCATTGGTATGCCTGATTTCGTAGGAGAGAATGTTGTTGTTTTTCGAGATAACGGGAATTATTACAAAGTCTTTTGGCAAGGCGAAATCTATGAGCTTGATGTTTGGCACAATCCGATAAAATTCTCAGGTGGAACGGATATTGTAGCATTTAATGATCCTATTATGGGCACTTTTGCCATCTTTGAGAATGGGCAATTTCTGGATGTTGAGGAGTTTCACATGTCCTCTTATCAAGCGGGGCGAGGATTTATTGCCTATACTAATCTTAATGGTGAGTTATTTTATTACGGCAATGGTGAAAAAATCATGCTAACGAATTTTGCTCCAAATTTTTGGGAGGTTAAAGATGATGTTATTCTCTGGGAAGAGAATGGAATTACATCCGTATACATACAGGGTGAGACAATTGAGCTAGGTCGTTATACTCCGAAAGACTACTTAATTAAAAATGATGTTGTGGCCTATAGAAACCTTACGGGTGGAGTGAACGCAATCCTTAATGGAAAAGTGAAAACCCTCACAAGTCAGCAAAATGCGCAATATTCGATCTATGGTAGCTCAGTATTGCTAGAGCTGTTCAACCGTTCTTTCATTTTGTATAGAGACGGCCGAGAATATCGCGATTAGGTGAGAAATCAAGCTGCAATTTGGCGATATCCACATATTAATAATCTTATCAACGTTTTACTAAGAAATAGATTCTATTCTCACTTACTACGAGAATCTCTCACTATCTTTGGAAATTCATTTATTAAAACAAACAACAATGAATAATTGGTTCACAGTCAAAGTTAAATACACTAAGCAATTGGATAACGGAGCGTTAAAGCGTGTTTCAGAACCATATTTGTTAGCAGCAATGACCTTTACTGATGCAGAGGCACGAATTTATGAAGAGCTCGGATCAGTTATTCGCGGAGAATTCAATGTTACAGGTATCGCGAAGACTGAAATACACGACATCTTTGCTTATGATGATGCTGATGTTTGGTATAAATGTAAAGTGCGATACGATAACATCGATGCTGACACAGAAAAAACGAAGAAGGTGAGTCAGAGTTTCTTAGTTTCAGCAAGCTCTGTGAAGGAAGCATACGAGCGAATAGAAGAAAGTCTTTCGACTTTGATGGTTGATTTTGAAATTCCATCAATTATAGTTTCTCCGATTATAGAAATCTTCCCATTTACTGAGGAACTTGATAAAGAAATTTCGCGCAGACCTGCTGATGCAATTGCTCCTGCTGAAGAAATCGAAGAGGAGGAAGTTGAAGATAATGGAGGTGCAGTCTTTTCAGCTTCGGGAAGTGATATTGATGAGGAAGAGGAAGAAAGCGAGGTTGCTGACGAGTACGAGGAAGAAGATTAATTACTATTTTGTTTAAATGGGAGATACGCTTGATAAATATAGGGATAGTCACCACGAGTTTACACATGATGTTTCTAGTGCGAAGGGTGAGAACCCACTTGATTTATTCAATGAGTGGTTTGAAATAGCTGCTCAAGGAGAGGATCGCGAGGTAAACGCATTTGTTCTTGGTACTTCAAATAGCGATAATCAACCAAGCTCCAGAATTGTCTACCTGAAAGATATCTTGGATAAAAAATTTGTTTTTTATTCCAACTATGAAAGTCAAAAGGGGTCGGAGATACTCGCTAATTCAAAGGTATCCATGTTGTTCTTTTGGCCAACCTTGTCGCGTCAAATCCGCATAGAAGGATTATGTACGCATGTGGCGCCAGAAATAAGTGATGCTTACTTCAAATCAAGACCTCGAGGTAGCAAGATCGGTGCTTGGGC
>Ga0115008_10005693_pt1 | contig 10267 bp, 8 predicted proteins | sample FraStrMetagenome_FD_87164 | JGI IMG/M metagenome (GOLD analysis project Ga0115008, IMG submission 87164) | Marine eukaryotic phytoplankton communities from Arctic Ocean - Fram Strait ARC3M Metagenome | ecosystem: Environmental > Aquatic > Marine > Oceanic | place: Fram Strait | collected 2012-06-18
AGTTTGTTAAATGCACCAATGCACCCAGATTGTTTTGAAAAGCCAACAGGCATGATTGGTATTGTGTTTAGAAGTTTTAATGCAGGCGTTAGTGGTGCGTTCCCAAGTTTAAATACAATGCAGAACTTGCGTTACATTGTAATGTTACAAAATAACTTTACAGGACCATTACCTAACTTCTTTAATAATCCTAATCTTTATTACTGTCATTTATATGGTAACTCTTTTACTGGTACTATACCAGTAATACAAAGTAATGCGTTACAATACTATTATGTACACAGTAATCAGTTAACAGGATTTGTTGGACTTGAAACACCTAATCTAAGAAGACTGTTTATCAGTTACAATCAAATCACAGGTGCTGTTCCTGATATGAATAATTTAACATTGTGTTATGATTTTTATATGAACAACAATAACTTTACTGACTATACATCAGGTGCAATAGTAGCATGTAGATCATTGTATAGGTTTGATATTAGTAACAATCCAAATATGTCAGCAGGTGCGGTAAATAGTATTGTAGAGGATCTTGTTGCAAACTACGAAAATAATCCACGTAGCGGCATAAGCATAAACTTAGCAAACACGGCTATACCTACAGGCGATGCTGTAGAACAGATAGAGTTTCTAAGATCCAAAGGTTGGAATATGAGGTTATAAAATGGCAACATCAAGCGTACAAGGATTTCTAAAATCTGCAAACTTATTAGAAAACACACAAGATAGACAAGCACTTAATAACTTAGGTACAGCGCCTATTGCAGACGACATTAGTTTGTTTATAAACAATAATCAAAACGTAAGTGTATTGGAAATTGCTGATGCTGAATATAACTTTGTTACAGGACTTATTACAATAGTAAACAATACAGCAGAGTTAAATGCCGCAAGGAGTGCTGTTTTTACTAATGGCGATCCAGTAAGAATATTATATACTGATGATACAGTTTTAAAAGACAACTTATTTGTAACACAAAGTGACGGTGAAACTACATTTGGTGTTGCTACTGATGCTGAAGGAAATGCTCAATATACATTTGATCCTCCTGCAGAAGGATTCAAAGTTGTAAGATCTGATGCTGTAGTATTAAACAACTTAACATTCTTAGGTGCTGTAGAAGATACAGCAGGATTTAGTTCAGGCTTAGGCGAAGGTGCAGCTGGCGGTGAACCAGAAGGTGCGTCTGGCATTGATACTGAAGACACATATGCCAACCAGTTCTTATCAATATATCAATACTTAGATATTGCAAAATATCAAGCAGACAAAAAGTTTGTAAGTGATAGAGATGTTGCTACTGATGACGATTTTAGAATGGAAGGCACATTTAATATTGAAGATCCGTCGGATATGATTCTTAGTGAAGGTGTTAACTCTAATAGTCCTGGATTATATATTACAAATCCAGCAAGTCCTCTTAATAGTATTCAACGAATAAGAGCATTTAGTGATACATCAAATCCATGGGAAGTAATTGGTACTGGTGTTAATACTAAACTAAGTACAGGTGCTATAACAGCACAAACAGGTGACTTGAAACTAAACAACGGCATAATTATTGATGGTATAACACCAATTAGTGAAAGTGGCAATGTAAACAATGTTTCTTTTACACACAAAGCAAAAGTTAGAATAGATGGTATTGATTACTTTTTATGCTTAACTAGTTGATGCTAATGCTCTATACACTGTTCCATTAAACGTAATAGGTATTGTCTTATCATACGCTAATGCGTCTCCTAAACTAAGTTCTGTTGCTGTTGCATTTTCTGCAACAAAGTCTCTAACTTTAAGTACACTATTAGCGTTGGTCATTTGAAGTCCAACAGTAGCACCTAAGCCGTCTGTTGTTCTAAGACCTTCTAAGGTGCCCACAAACGGTGGTGCTGTATTAAGTGGTATAACACATGCTTCTTTATTTTGCGTAGTGTCTGTAGGACATATAACAACAGTAGTACCAGCAACCATGTCATCACCTGCTTCAACAGGTTTGTTAATTGTTATGGTGTTTGTATTTGTATCAATAGCAACAATTCTAGTAAGTGTACTAGTATCAGTAGGATCAATTTCAGCTAGGTATGGACTACTTTGTATAACGTTGTTTAAACCAAACCCTGTAGCATCGTTAAGAACTAATTGCGTGTCGCCAGGTGATGCTGTTACAGCAATTTCTCTACCTAGTGTGCCTATACAAAAATTATTTAAACTGTTGTTGTTTAGTCCTTTATCGCTATAGAAAAATACTTCTTCCAATCCTGTTAAGTTTAGTGCAATATTAGTTGTAAATGTTCTAATACTAGATATGCTTGTTACACGTATGTAATCTGAACCAGCAGGATTATTTTCGCATATTACTACAGTACCTACTTTAAGTCCTTCGGTAGTATCTATTGTTACATCATTGCCAATAGAAGTACCAGCTTGTGTATCTAAAAATCCTCTATGATCTAAAAACTTTACAGCAACAGTAGCATCGCCACTTGCTGTTCCATTTACAATTACAATATTGTTACGTGAAATATCTGTTACACTTGTTCCTTTTGTAAATGCAGGAGTAATAATCTTATTACCTATTTCAATATTATCAGTAAACGGGCTTGTTGATGTTGTACTACAAATATTACTATCTTGTATCATGTTGTATGTGTATTCAGCACGTAATGCATTGGCAAATCTTAAAGGTGGAGCATATGTAACTGTTAATGGTGATATACTTAACCATTTTGCATACTGAGTACTAAAGTTAACTTCAGTTGGACCTATTTCGCCACCACCTGTTAATAGTCTATTGTCATAGAATCCTTTAAAACTATTTTCATCAAACTCTAAAGGAATAGTCTGATACAAATACCAATATGGCCAATCGCCACTTTCTTTAATATTTGTAGTTAAATTAGCATCTATGTATTTGTTAAAGTAATTAGTATCTTCTTCGGAATACCAGTATGACAATCTTATTTCAATTGGCACATATTTTTCTAGTGTTGCTTCTGTGTGTGCAAATCTAAACGCATCGCTACCTATTTTGTTGGCAATACTATATGTAAGTACAGCTTCGTCGGGTACTGTTATAGCCGTGTTAAAAGTTACTGACGTTTTGCCTACCCCGTCAACAAATAAACCAGCTGATATTTCACTAGTAAGTATTGGATTACCACTAGCATCCTCAGCCGCGGTTATTTCATCCCCAATGATTACTGTACGTGCATCTATATTATCTAGCGTTACACTAAGTTCATTTATCATTTCACTTTTATGTGTAATTTGACGTTCTTCAGCGAATGTGTTTTGTACAACTTGTAGGTCACCAAATTCGTCTGCTACTTCAAACATAACAAGTCCAGTAGTTTCGAAACTAAATGTACTAGGTCCACTAGCATCTGGAACATAAAACCCCTGCCATTGAATAAGACCATTTGCTCCGCCAAGTGTATCATCTAGTTTATTACTAAATTCAAATACACCGTTATTCCAAAAAGGTTTAGTTACTTGCGGTGCTTCACCTGGTGCAATAAGTGTTATACCTGTTGTGTTTTTTGATAGGTTAGTGGCAATTTGATCTGTATCGTAAAATGTTGCAACTAGTCCATCACCTCCGTTAAAGAATGGTGGATCATTAGTAGTTGCAATAATAGTATCTAATTGGTTTTTTACTGTAATTACTGGTGTTGCAATTCTGTCTACAAGTTCGCCGTCTTCTAGTATAGTATTTTTAACAGCAAGACCGGCCATAAGTCCAATATCTCTATTAGTAACTGTACTATTACTAATACCTTTAATAGCGTCTAAATCGCCGCCACTAAATGACTTATTATCTGAACCAACTACTAGGTTATTTAAAACGTTATTAAGTGCTAGATCCTTGCTTTGAAGATCAGATAGATTTAAATCTCTACGTAGTCCTATGTTCTTAAATGATGGTCTTGGCATATTTTACTCCTTGTATACATATTTATCTGCTTTGATAAATACATTATAATATAGGAAACGAACAATGGCTGTACAACTAGTAAATATAGGTAGAATTGCAAACGATGGGACAGGAGATGACCTACGTGAAGCATTTATCAAAATTAATCAAAGTCTAGAAGATCTTGATTTACGTATCGACGACAAAACAGAAGGTTTAAACTTAGGTTCTGGCGCAGGTGTATTTAAGCAACGTACAGGATACAATTTAGAGTACAAAACATTAACAGGTAGCAACGATGTTGTTATTACTGATAACCAAACTGAACTTGCATTTACTATTGATCCTAACTTTGGTGCAAGACCTGTTGTTGCTGATACAGGTACAGCAACTATACCGGCAAGAGGCACACTTAGAATAAACGGCTCAGGCGGTATAACAACTACAGCAGATAATGCATCTGGTACTGTTACTATTGCAGGCAATGCAACATTATCATCTGACTCGGCACCATCACTCACAGCAAATCTTAATGCTAATAACAACGCTATTTTAAACGTAGGAACATTAACAGGTAATGATATACAGAGTAATGTATACGGTATTGATATCCGTACTATAAATGACTTGTATGTTAATTTAGACTTTGGCGATTTTGAATCTAATACAGATAATTTTGTAGATTTCTTTAAAAATCTAGTAGATGCTGATTACGGCACCTTTACAACACCAATACTATTAAACACGGATAACGGGCTATTACCTACATTGTAATTTACGATAAATAGCTATGTAAGGATTTATTATATGGCAAGTATCTGGACACAACCAAACAACTACAAATTAAGAACACTTGTAGAAAGAGTGAAACTCGAAGCAGGAGACTTTGTACTTCCTGTTGACTCAGATGCAACTGTCACTTTACTAGCAGGAAAATTACCTCCAGGACTTAGACTCAATGGCGTAGAACTTATAGGTACTCCGTTTGAAGTTGAAATTGTTAAAGACTTTAAATTTGTATTACGAGCAAAGTTAGGTGAAACTACAGAAGACAGAACATTTATTATAGAAGTTACAGGTCCAGATGAACCTATATGGATAACACAGTCCGGTCTTTTACCTATGGGTCAAAATGAAACGTTGTTTGTACTAGATAATAAAATAATAGATTATCAATTTTTAGCAATTGATGCAGATACATCTGCAGGACAAGTTATAGAATATTATATAGTTCCAGGGGAGGGCACTTTACCACCAGGACTATCTCTTTCAAGTACAGGAAAAATACAAGGTGTTGTAGAACCATTACTTGCACTAGACAAAGAAGCTGCAAAAGGCGGATTTGATACTAGTCCATATGATGCATACCCCAGTGATTTTTCAATCAAAGCAGATAGAGGTTTTGATAGTTACTTTTATGATAATGTGCGTTATGACACACAATCAGATCCTCAAGTACCTAAAAAATTAAATAGATATTATGAATTTAAGGTTACAATTAATGATGGCGTAACTAGCAATCCACCTAAACGAACATTTAAAATTTATGTAGTAGGTGACGATTATCTAAGAGCAGACAACACTATTATGAAAGTTTCAAATGGTGTATTCAAAGCTGATAATACTAATATACGTGATCCTAAATGGCTTACACCTGCAGACCTTGGTTATAAGAAATCAAATAATAATGCTACAATATATCTTGATGTTTACGATAGTGGTACGTTACAAGGTAATCTTTTATATAGTTTAGACGAAGTTAATAATGACGGGTCTGAAAGTATTTTACCTCCAGGACTAAAGTTAGATACCCTAAGCGGAGAATTAACAGGTCCAATACCTTACCAACCAAGAAGTTTTCAAGATTACAAATTTACAGTAAGAGCAACACGTTATACTAATGATTTAGATTATGCGGTTGTTACAGGAACATTTTACGAAGATACATTTAGCGGAAAACGCACATTTAAAGTATTCAAACTTCCATTAAATGTACAAGACGGTATAACACTAAATGACGGTATTGATGATTTAAATGATTTGGTTGGTCAAACTATAGTACTAAATGGTAGAGCATATACAGTAGAAGTAGTAGATGGCTCAGATGATGACTTTGATGAAATAACACTGACAGAAACACTAAGGCCATTTTTAAGTTTTACTGTTGCAAAAGATAGTGAAGCAAATACACAATCTATTTTTGTAGAAAAATTAAATGAGTTTGAAAGACAACAATGGAAAGATAAAAAACTTAACTATGATAATCAAAGTGGAACACCAGAATCTTATACAATACAAAGTGTATATGGTTACAAGCGTTGGCAAATTGAAAGTCCAACAGCAAGCATAGGAATAAACTTTGAAGCAGGTGGTACTACAGCACTACAGTTTGAAAGTGAAACATTTTCACAAAGTATTATAAGGATATTTGAAGGTAACGAATTGCCAGTATTTGTAGATGCAGGTGGATTTGAAGGTAGTGTAACATTTTGGGCGCCTGATAATGCACTTACAAAAGAATCTAGAATCAAACAAATATTTACAGGTAGTGATGTAACACATACACTACTTGACGGCAACAAAGATATAATATATTTAGATAGACCTTTAGAACCAGGTAGAAGTTATGTAACTGGACAAACTGTAAGTTTAGCATTATATGCTGACGGAGTGTTTGAGAAAGAATTACTTACATACGCAAACGAAGATGTGAATAATCCTAGTAAGCCTAAGACGTTTTCAATAAGAATATTAGGAGAAGTAGACAGCGAGATTGCATGGATTACACCTGCAGACTTAGGAAGCATTACAGCAAACTTCAATAGTACAAAGCGTGTAACAGCACAAACTAATGTTCCTGATACTAGACTAATATATACTATTGTGTCAGGACGCTTGCCAAACGGGCTTAGATTAGCTTACACAGGCGAAATAATTGGTAAAGTTACACAGTTTGGTACACTAGAAAAATTAGGGTTAACTACTATTGACAATGCTGACTTTAGTTTAGATGGCGGCACCACATCAATAGATAGATCATATACTGTTAAAATTAAAGCTGAAGATAGATTTGGGTATAGTGCAGTTGAAAGAGACTTTACAATTGATGTAATTGATCAAGACGATACATTATACAGTAACTTATATATTAGACCTATGCTTGAACCTAACATAAGAAAAGAATTCAAACGATTTGTAAGTAACCCAGATATATTCCCAACTACATCAATATATAGAGCAAGCGATCCTAACTTTGGAATACAAACTAAAGTTAATATGTTAGCATATGCCGGTATTGAAACTAAAAATATTGATGAGTATGTAGCAGCTACAGCAAAAAATCACAAGCGTAGAAATTACAAAATAGGTGACGTAAAAACAGCCGTTGCTAAAGATCCTGGAAGTAATGATATTGTGTACGAAGTAGTATACTTAGAAGTTATTGATCCACGTGATAGTAAAAAGGGCAAAGTTGCAAATAATTTTTCAAACGTACCTCAACCTAATCTTACAGCAGACAGTGTAGCATTAGAAGTAAAAGACGATGCAACAGCACAAGATGCAGGTTTTGATATTGCTGTTGTTGACGGGCGTTTTAGAGACATAGAAGTAACACTTGATCAAGGTCAAGGATTTACAGTAGGAACACGACAAGGCGAAACAATACAAAATATTGATAACAGCGATATAGATGTATTCCTACGTGATGGATCAGAAGTTAACATAGATGTTGATATAAGTGACAGTGAACCTATAAGAGCAAGATTTAGAAATTCAAATCAGAATACAGTAAAGTCAGATAGTAATGCTGTAACTATTAATAATGCAAATGAACTACACATGTATATTAGTAACACAACTAATATGCGAGAACAGTTAGAAAGCATTGGAAGAAGTCAAAGAGAGTACTTACCGCTTTGGATGCGTACAGGACAAAATGGAAATATAAGTGAAATTGATTATGTAACAGCAATTCCGTTAGCATACTGTAAAGAAGGCGAGTCTAAAAAGATTCAACTAAATGTAAAAAATGCACTACTCAACGGAGACTTTGATTTTAAAACAATAAACTTTGATGTAGATAGATATATAGTAGATAGTGCATCAGGAATACAAGATGAAAGATATATAGTCTTTCCAAATTATATTTTTAATGTATAATACTAGATAAATAATATACCAGGAGAAAACAATGGCCAGTAATATAGTAGATACAACAATTGATGATACATATCCAGTCGCAGGCGTCGACAATGATAGTCAAGGGTTTAGAGACAACTTTAACATAATTAAATCAAACTTTGTAGCAGCGAAAGCAGAAATTACAGAGTTGCAAACCAATGCAATTCTTAAAAATGCCTTAACAGGCGAAACATTAGATAACGACTTTGGCGGTAATGAAATTACTAATGCGTTACTAAAAGATTGCGCAGAAGGTGTATCTGCAAACGGTACAATTAACACACTACAGAACGTAAGTTACTTAAACGGTGTATACCAAACAGGTGTAGTCACAGGCGACCTAACACTTACTCTTGCTGATTGGCCAGATGCAGGATATGCTAGAATGGTTGTTGAAATAGCAAGTGATAGCAGCACTGGTAGGGCTATTACATTTAATGGTGAAAACACAGCACAATTTAAAAAGATTAGTACTGACTCTTGGGCATCAACATCAGCAACTAGTGTTGTAGCAACTGTAACAAACAACAAAGAAATATACGAATTTTGGACACACGATGGCGGATCAAACATCTATGCTAAAGTTGTAGGAACTTTTAGTTAATGTTCAACCCGTTAGTTGACGACTTTTCTTTATTAAAAGACGCAGAAGTAGAAGACAAACTGTTTGATTTAAAACGCAAACTACACCAAACCAACAATCCGTCAGTCCAGGCGCAAATTCAAGTCATTATGAATATGTACGCAGAAGAAATGCATGTACGTAGATCAAAAGCAATGCAAAAAAGTGCTGGAGATAGTGAAAATGGACTTGACAATTTAATCAATATCAGTTAAAATAACTGTATGCTTATGAAAACAGACAAACTAGGTATTCCACGATTCTCTAATCGAGATCTTATAGACATGATTTATAGTGGCGATGTAGATAAATGCCACGTAGTCCTCTGTGACGAAAATGATGATGTAGATAAATTTAATGCTGTATGTGAAGAACAAGGTATTAATAAACTACAAAAATATATCCCACTAGATGTAGATCAAAAGACTTTTGACGGTGTATGTCAAAGTGAATGGTTTATGCCCAATGAGTATAAAAACAAAGACATTGTTTGGCATGTTCATAATGTAAAAGTAACATATACTCAAGAAGAAAGAGATAGAATAGAAGAAGAACTTGATGCGTTTAGAGAACGCGGTATGTTTCCACTACTACGCTATATGGTTTATCTTGTAGACTTTATGCGTGAGAATGATATTGTGTGGGGAGTAGGTAGAGGTAGTAGTGTAGCAAGTTATGTGTTATACTTAATAGGAGTACATAAGATAAATTCAATCCAGTTTGACCTGGATTGGCGTGAGTTCCTTAGATAAATACGTATATAATAGGAGAAGTATTATGGCAATGAGACAAAAAGGTCAAAAGACCTATACAACAATGCAAGGCAAACAAGTTGACATGGATCTCTTACGTAAGAAGAACGAATTAACTCCAGCTGTAGGCAACGCTCGTGTAAATGCACGTGGTGATGAACTAGGAGCAGGTGGCAAAATTGTTCGTAAACGTGAGCAAGTAATTAAAGATTACTATAAAGGATCTATGCCAGTAGCTGAAGAACCAGCTGTATCTGTAAGTGATGTTGTTGCTGAAGAAGCACCTGTAGTACAAAAGGCTGTAAAGTCAAAAACAACTACAAGAGCTCAGCAAAAAGTAGAAGAAGCAAAAGCATCTGAAGCTGAACTAAAAGAGTTCGACAACATGGACGATGGTTGGGTAGAAGACTCAGACGGCAACTTTGTACAAAAAGGTGACTAATGGTTAAGAACATAAATGCTATCAAAGGCACACCACGTGCTATTGGTAAACGTGTACTTGTAACTGACGTTGAGTTCGGCGAACAAGTAACCGAAAGTGGTTTAATTATTGCTGGTGATGACGGCAAAGAAAGAGGTATCTACCCACGTTGGGGTAAAGTATATTCCAAAGGTCCTAAAAATATAGATGACTATGAAGTAGGAGAGTGGATACTAATTGAACATGGTCGTTGGACACGTGGTCTAAAAGTTGATACTGAACATGATGGCGAAATAACATTCCACATGGTAGACGAAACTGGAATATTAGCGTATTCTAATGATAAACCAAAAGATCTACGTATAGGTGCAGA
>Ga0115008_10005695_pt1 | contig 10265 bp, 14 predicted proteins | sample FraStrMetagenome_FD_87164 | JGI IMG/M metagenome (GOLD analysis project Ga0115008, IMG submission 87164) | Marine eukaryotic phytoplankton communities from Arctic Ocean - Fram Strait ARC3M Metagenome | ecosystem: Environmental > Aquatic > Marine > Oceanic | place: Fram Strait | collected...
TAGGTCCAGTAATTAAATTCCAGTGGTGTTGTATGTTTTTGTCTTTAAACATATCAAATACATCTTTGGCTGCGTATGCATTAGGCCAACCAATTGCAGTTCTTACAATACAACTTACTCGGTGTTTATTTTTTAGTTTCCATTTATACAGTTCGTCACAATTTTGTTTAACAGTTTTCCATGAATTAGAAGATCTCCAATAATCATGTGCTGTTTCTATACAATCTATACTTACTCCAATACTTACATGTTTAAATCCTTGTAATATTTCGATTAAGTTATCATCATGTCTGTGTAATAAGCTACCATTTGTAACGATACTTACTTTTATTTGTTTTTCTAATCCTCTACGTTTTACTTCTTTTATTGTGGTCCACATTGACTCTGTTAATAAAGGCTCACCACCCTTAAATTGTATTGTCTGGACTTCGTCTAATCTATCTAAATACTCTTGTAACTCGTGCGTATTTTTCAATATGCCTGTTTTACCATACTCATCATTTATTTTTGCATGTGTACTACTTAACGATGAACCACACATCATACAACTAAAATTACATAAATTGCTTTCCATATAATCCATATTAAGTAATTTAAATTCATCTTCATTAAACCTATAATCAGTTGTGTCGTTTACAAGATCATCATAAATTTGTCTAAGAGATCTTTGTGAAGTATGTTTTTCCATCTCTGCACAATTTATACATTCGGGTGGCAAATCAGAAGATGCCAACAGTTCATTCCTTATTCTTTTTGATTCTGGATGATTAAATCTTTCTTCCAAAGACATATGTTCTTTTATTTTAATTGATGATATGTCTTGTTTCCATTCACAACATGGAACAACTTGTCCGGTTGAATGTAAATAAGTTGATACCCACGGTGCATAACAGGCTGGTCTATTATTACTCATTTAACGATGCCTCTGATCTATTATTACTTTATTCTCATCTCTAGTTTCAGCACTTGCGTCTTTGAGAATTTCGTCTACTTCTTCTTTTGAACTGCCTAATGCAATTAAGGCTTCTTCACAAGGTAATGTTATATCTTTTTCTTTGATGTATGCATTATCATACGATGCCCAAAAGGCATTTTGTATATCTTCTTCTACTTCTCTTTCAATCATAACTTCCGTTAATCTCGATTTAAGTCTTGTTAGTTTAGGGATATCTTCTTCACATGCCTGCACTAGTCCACCGGCAGTTGTTCCTACGATCATTGCGGCCAAAACATTAGGTATTGCATTGAGAAATAGTTCTATCATGTTATGTATTTATTTATTTATTTATTTATTTGAATTGTTCTGCATAGGGATCAAACTCTGTTCCACACTTCTGAGCACATACACCTAGCTTGCCTTCTTTGATACTATTGAATGCCCAACTGCGTTGTATGTCTTTCATAATGCCACTAGCAAACACACCTTCAATGCCATTTACTTTAGCACTAATTCCATCCTTGCCTCCTGCTGCATCTATGAAGTCCCATATCTGTTCTACTTTAGGATCACTGTGCCACCATTTGTACATACGACCAGCAGTCCAACAACAAGGCATAACTAATCCTTCTGCGGTAATAAAAATACTTTTAGTATCTTTGCCTGCTACTTTACATTTTACTGTGGCTTGATTATAGTAGTCCATCATACTGCCATATGTTTTTGTAATTTCTTCTTGCTTTAATAGTGCTAGGTTTTGGTGCTCTGCTTTTTTAGGTTTAGCAAGTTGTTGCATGTCAGCACCTTTGCGATTCTTTGCTTGGTGTGTTTCTTTTTTGTCACTGTTTGCATTAATGAAGCGTCCTGTTTTCTTTTTCATAAAGCGTTCAACACCCCACTCTTTGGCTAGTTGTTCTGCACGTTCCACATCACATTCACTATGCTCAAATATTAGATAGTCCCATCTAGCTCTACCACCTGCGGCAATAAATGCTTTCATGTTACGCTCTACTTTATCCCATTGCACACCTTGTCTATATAAATGATTAGTTTCTTCTAGTCCATCCACACTAAAGATAACACAACCATTGCGGCCAATTACTTTAGCAACCTCGGCCCACCATTGTGGATCTCTTGCGCCTGCATTAGTATTCATACTTAACCACATGTCTGGATTACAATCACGGAACCATTGGAATATTTCTAATGTATCTCTAGCACTAATTGGATCACCCAAGTTACCACACATATACATTGTCTTTAGTTGTGCAATAAAGTCATATGGGAACATGTCAATACAATCATCAAGTGTTAGTTCTTGTAGGTTGTTTTTAATATGCTGATTAACTGCACCGCCATTTTCATTGCGGTCGCACATAGGACAACTTGCATTACAACGTTGTGTAACTTCTAAGTGAACTTCGTTAATCTGTTTGTATTCGTACATTAAAATATTCCATCAAATATAAAATAGTCAACTGCAAATGTCATCTCTGCTCCAATAAATACTGCTAAGTAATAATTATTTAGTCTATCCCATAACATCTTAATTATCCACCAAGCTATTCCAACTCGTAGTGTGTACATAATGTTTGCTTGCACTATTTCCATAATAGCCGGAAACGACTGTGCTGAAAACAAATATGCAAATATTCCAAAGTCATATGCAAAACTAACCTGAGACATTATTAATACTGCAAAACTGTAAGGCATATACTTGTTAAAGAACTTTACAATATGTGCTGATACAATTAGTCTATAACTTACATATACAATGTTTATAAAAAGAAACTCAATCATTGTGTAGTCCTGCTAGTATTGATTCGTTGTCTTTTGTATACTTTTTAATTGCTATTGTTACACTGTTTGTTGCTTCGATTGGGAAACATATATACTCCAACATCTCTTGTATCCTTTCTTTGTTAATATCCAAGAACAAGTCTTGGTAGTCCATATCAAAGTATTCTTTGTTTGGAAATGCTTTATTGATATTATGTTGATACTCGTTAAATTCTTTAGTAGTATTGTTGTGGTGATCATGTATTAGATTCTTTCTAACCCTGTTCTTCCATAGTCCCATATTGAATATTTTATTATATACATCAGGTGAAGAGGTTATTACAATACACTTACTATCTCTTAACTTTTCAAATTCATTTGGATCTAAATGATCTGCATGCACCCTATCTATTATAGGATAAAAGCATGTCTTTAAGTATTCGTTATTATCTTCGTTGTGATTTACTAGCTCTGGCTTTATTTTTCTACCAACACAATTCAAATACTCTGTTGCGAGTGTATGTGTTAGAAAGTTTCCGCCGTGACCAACTTCAAATATTATGTTTACTAAACTTATCAATGATTTCGTTTCCCATCAAATACACAAACAAAGTATAGTCCTTGTGGTCCACAACTAACTCTATGGTGTACTCCATCTTCTATTAATACTACATCACCTGCTTCAACAAATCTAGGAATATCATCTAGGTACATAGTTCCAGCACCTTTAACAAAATAATATACCTCTTCTTGTCCAGGGTGTGTATGTCCGTTTGTACTCTGGTATGGCTTAAGGTCTGTTGAACTAACAACTAAGTTATTTAATAGTGTATTATCTCTAAGTGCATATGTTTCGTTATCTTTAATTAACTCACCTTCTATGTTATCTATTTTAACTAACATCACTCCTCCATTATTAATTTTATATCTACTCCAGGTCCTATCTCACTAGGAAACCCTCCGTGTTCTTCACAGTAATGAATAATAACTGCTCTATACCATAACTGACTGTTATGATATGCTACTTTATTAAACTTGTAAATGCTATCGTTGTCTGCCTTCATAGTGCTTATGGCACGAGCGGCTTCTGTTTGTAACTCTCGTAATGAAAACCCATCAAGTATTGCATCCCATAATTCTTTATCCATTGTCTATTCCTCTTAACTTTAACAGCATTGCTCTGCGTTCATCTTTAAATTCAAATGCTAATACTTGTCTACCATCATTGTTATAGCTTGATGATATTATCCAATAGTCTGTTCTATAAGTAAATCCTTCTTCTGTTAATGCTGAGGCAAGGTTTGCAATAGCATCATATGTAGCAAACTGATCTGTATGTTTACTATATTCATCTGTATAAAACTTTATCACTGCTGGCATAATATTTAATGTAATGTGTTTGCCTGCAACGGTTGTACACCTGCTAGCTTAACCAACATTGCCTCATGTTTGTCCATAAATCCAAACTTGAGAATCATTATCTCATCTTCTTGATACGAATCGTGGAACCAAAAGTCTGGTCCATATGTTAAGCCTTTTGCTCCTAGCTCTGCTGATATTTTACAACACGCATCCGTTTCAGAGTGCTCAGTAAAATCATCCATAACAAATTCTATATATACTACATCTTCCATGTTATTTAATTCCTATAAGCATAAATCTATTATACAAATGAGTGTCTAGTTCTCCTTGATAAAATATATTTTGCATAGGATACTTAGATTTTACTTCTTCTAAATCTTTACAACAATTACTATGCTGTTCGTTTTCAAAGTAATCGTTTTGATGTAGTACAACAAATGTTCCTGCTGGTAAATTCTCATACCAAGTATTATCCATGTGTTCACAACTTGTGTTTATCACCATATTGATATCGTTTATAATATGTCTCCAGCCAAAGTTATCATATGCAGTTTGTTTATCTTGTTCTGTAATAATACCTTGCTGAAGTTTCTCATCATTTGCATCGTGCCATGCTTGAATTTGTTTATTTCGTTTTTCATTATCAACATGCCAAAGACTTTTATCTCTCCATTTTAATTGATTAACATCAGTTGTTATAGGAATAAACCTGCCATCTGTTACTTGTTGTGGATATAATCTTTTACTTGGAGATACAACATTATCGTCTAAATCTAAACTGTAAACTTTATCTACTTCAAATTGATCAAACAAGAAGTGTGCCATAAAGTTATACCAGCCTCCATAAAATGCTACATTACCAATTGGTCCTTCTACAATTTTAGCAAGCTCCGATACTAACCAAAGTTTACTTCTAACTTGTCCCCTACTTAAAAAATCATTCATGTCTGGCATTTTAGCTGCTTCGCCATCTTCGCCTGCCCAGTAGTTAACAAACTTACATATATTTACTAGAAAATCATCTTCTAACATATATTTTCTAAACAATGTTGCTAACAACTGTGGCTTTAATTCTACATCATCTAAGTGGTCGTGTAGCAACACATTCATCCATGCCTTAACATGTGTTGGATTACTATTGGGCATACTACATAAGTCAATCATAACATCACGTTTTCTATACCAGTTGTCGTGGTACAATGCTTTGTGTATATGTTCCCATCGTTCTTCTTGTCCGTTAAACTTGAAGTATTCGCTTAGTCCATTCATCCAATGGTATTCGTTTTGAAAATCAGAGAGCTTCATTAAATGTTTCCTTTAACCAATTCCAGTCGTTAATCTTACGCAATGCTTCTGTATTGCCTTTGTAGTGTGTTCCAAAGTCTCGACCTTGTTGAGCACCTAGTATTGCATAATCGCCATAGCGTCTGTTCTCGCCACGTGTACACCATACTTCTAATCTATATGCATCATCTACTTGTTTGTTATGATCAATAATATTACTTGCTAACTTAGTACACTCTCTAAATCCACTACGCCATGTGTTAAATGGGTCTGTATTAAATGCAGTAGTGTTTGCAATCTCAAACTTAGGTACAAACTTTGCACCAATGCTTGTAGTCATGTCTACTTTAAATTCTGTTACTGCTAATAGATTCTTCTTAGGAAACAGTTTAAGTCCACCATATCCGTATATCAAATCATTAATTGGATTGTGACTACGATAAGTGAATACACATTCTGTTTCCTTTACACCTGGATAACTTTCTCGTCTATCACTGGGTTCAAACTTAAATGCAAAGTTCTCTTGTATTACTGCATCAGCATCACATACATAAAAATAACCTGTGCGTGATTCTTCTGCCGCTGCTTGATGTGCCTGAAGTAATCCTTCTACATTATCAATGCGTTTGGCATGTGGAGCTTTTTGTTTTAGTATTTCAAAATTGTCGTTAGCTTCGGGCTCGCCGAACGTTAACATAAAAACATCTAACATATAATTGTCTCTTTAAGTAATCTTGTCATTGTATACGTTATAATACATTATATAGGTGTAAATGTCAAGTGTTTGTTGGGTTTTGTTTAGGTATAAATATAATTATATAAGTATTTATCATTATGAAATTTCCTACATCAGACAACTTTGAACTAGAACTTACTAGCAAGTGTACTATCAAGTGCCCTAAGTGTCCACGAACATTCCAACAAGACATTAAGCATTTGTGGGATAATGGAAATATTGATTACAATAAACTGATTACATTTTTAAAAACAACCAATGCAAAGCTGTTTAATTTAACAGGTGCATACGGAGACGCATTGTATCACCCACATTTAGTCGAGACTATTAAAGCAATTAAAGACATGGGCGGTACAGTGCAGTTTAATACAAATGGCAGCTACCGTAAGCAAGAAGATTGGGAAGAGATTGGCAAAGCACTAGACGAAGATGACTTAGTTGAATTTAGTATTGACGGCACACCAGATAACTTCACTGAATACAGAGTTAATGGTGACTGGAAAAGTATCGAAATAGGTATCAAATCCTTAGCCAAATACAGTGTTAGGTTAAGATGGAAATACATTATATTTAAATACAATCAATCATACAGTGATATGAAAGTTGCATATGATATTGCAAAAAACTTAGGTGTTAATCAGTTTGTAATAATACATACACACAGAGCAATACCTTCTCAACTTGCAGACAAGCAAGAGTTTTTAGGAAACCTAGACTTGTTAGAAGAGTATGTATATAGTTTAGATACAGACAATAGACCATTCTTAATGATAGGTGTAACTCCGCGAACTAATCAAATTAAAACAAAAAAGATAATTAAATCTAAATCAAAACATCTTAGGCAAAAGAAAGTTATAAACAATATCCAAACAGAACATGTGTTCCCACAATGTATGAATGTAGAAAACTATATTAATTTTATATCAAGCGAAGGACTATTTTTACCTTGTTGCTTTATGAGAGTAGAACAACAACAAAGTTTTGATCAAGCAGGACTTACTGCTGAAGATATTAAAGGATTGAGCATAGAAAACAATACCCTCAATGATGTCATTGAGGGTAATGCATTTAATAAATTTATGAAGAACTTTGACAATATGGAAATCTGTCGAAAGCATTGTAATAAGAATAAAGCCTAATTACTGTGCTAATGGATTGTCTAATGCTCTTTGTAGTCGTTTGTTAAGTCTACCTTCTAGTTCTTTAAGTTTTAAATCAGTACTAGTGCGTAAACTATCAGCTTTTTGTTCGTAATCTGTTAACAACTGATCACGTTTGTTTTCAAAACGTTGGTCAGCTAATGTTATTAGTTCACGTGTTTTGTCTTCAACTTTGTTTACATCATCTTCAACTGCATCAACAATACGCTCTAGTCTAACAATATCATCACGTAATCCGTTTTTAATATCTTTAGAATATTCTAGTGCTTCATCTAGCTTAGTATTAACTACTGCTAGTTCTGATCTAATTCCACTTAGGTCTGGTGCTACATAGCGTTCTATCTTAGCTTTCATATTTCTATAGTCATTATAGAATTCAAAGCCTCCCCATGCTGCTCCGCCTAGTGTACTTAAAATTGTTAACACTAGAAATAGTTTACCACCTGTAAACTTTAGTCCGCCAACTTCTAATGTAGTTTTTTCACTCATATATTATTACTCCTTGTCTGGTATTTCCAGTTTGTTTTCTTCTTTGGCTTTGCGTACTCCTGCACACATACGTCTTACTTCTGCGAACTCATCACCTAGTTCAAGTCCTTGATACCTTGCACAAAGTTTTAACATTTCTAATTGTTGCTTTAGTAATTCATTTGTCATCATTGTTCTTTTATATTTTTTAGTGCATGTTGACCCTAATGGGATTGACAATCTAAGGCCAAATCTCAATGAGTCTCTATCACTGTTATTGTTATAGCTACTGTCACCACCGTTAATAGATAAACTATCTTCTATAGTTTTTTCTATGTATGGTTCTAGTGTTGCTGATTGACAATGGCCTCCACCATATTGTAAATATTCATTGGCAGCCTTTGCCGGTTTGCTCCAGAAAGCCATTACAACTGCAACTACAATAAGAATACCAAAATACATATATTTGTTCATTTTAATATCCTCCGTTAAGTTGTCTTTGCATCTCTTTCAAGTCATATTTCAATTGAACGATTGAATCATTCAACTTATAATAGCTTTGTTCCATTGCTCGTAGTTCAGCTTCGCTTGCCAGTTTATACTGTGCATCTCTTAGTGATTCTGCTAATACTTGTATTCTTGCAATCTGTGTAGCAAAGTTAGTCATCTCAATAAGCATTTCTTCACGTCCTTGCTTATACAACTCATTAACAGCCTTTAAACGAATGTCTAGTTTTTCTACTTCACTATTCATCATTGTGTCTAACGATTGAAAATCATTTTTAGTTGACATTTGCAAACTTGCAATGTGTTTTTCATTTGTTTCTATTGTGTTCTGAAGAGAGTTCACATAACTCAACCCTCCGTATAGTGATGCCACTACTGCCGCTATTACTGGCACACCTGCTGCGTATTTCATTATACTCATTTTTATAGCTCCTTAATCCATTCCTTTATATTGCATGTCAACCATCTTATCCCAAAGTATTTGACTTGCAAGTCCGTTCCTTAAACCTCGTTGGTTCTCTGGAATTCTTTTATCTTTGTAAATTTCATCTTGATTATAAAAATCTACTCCTGGTATTGCTAATTGTCCATAAGCATTAAATCCAGGAACATAGTTAATTAAGGCAGCAATGATTTGTTGTAAGGCTTGTTGAGCCTCTAGTGATTTTGCTTTACCCATATCTTCTGCTAACTTATTTAACTTATCTTTAATAATCTCTCGCATTTTCTTCTCTTTAGCTTTTTTCTTTTGTGCCTTTGTTAGTTTTTTAGTAGTCTTTTTCTTTACAACTGGTTTCTCTTCACTGCTTTCTTCTTCAGTAGCTTCTTCACTGCTTTCTTCTTCGCTTGATTCTTCCTCAGTTGATTCTTCTTCAGTAGACTCTTCTTCTGTGCTTTCTTCTTCAGTAGTCTCATCTTCTGTACTTTCATCTTCTGTGCTTTCTTCTACTGCTTCCTCGGTATCTCCTTCAGTATCCTCAGTGGAACTATCTTCTTCTGATGATCCGGAGTCGCTACTATCTTCGTCTGTCCCGTCACTATCCATTGACTGTTCCACATCACTACCGGACTCTTCTTCTGAATCTTGCGTTTCATTTTGTGGTTCGCTTTCTACGGTCTCTACCTCTACCTCTGGTAGTGTTTCTATTTCTAATTCTTGTTCTATTTGTGCCTCTACTTCTAATTCTATTTGCTCAACTGGTGTAGGTACTTCAACTACTACAACTTCTACTTCTGGAATATCTGGCATAACTATTTCAGGTTGAGGTACTTCTATTGTTTCTGGTATGTCTGGTATTAAATTAATAACTGGTAATGTTGGAACTTCAATAACACTATCAACAATACTATCACCTGTGCCTGCTCCATCATCTATTAAATCTTCTGGGCTTGCTTCAACAACTGGTGCTACATAACCTGTACATAATGGATCGTACTGTGGATTATACAAACACTGTTGATCAAAGTATGCTTGTTCATATCCTGTACAACGAATATCGTAAGTTGCATCTGCTTCACATTGTGCATTAAAAAATGCTTCTGCATAACCCGTACAACTTTCATCGTATAATACGTTTGCATTACACTGATATGTTAAGTAAGCTTCATCATACCCACTACACGATTCATCATACAATGCATTTGAATTACACTGGAATGTAAGATAGGCCGCATCATAACCAGGGCATGCACTATTATATAATGTATCTAGATTACATTGCTGAGTCAAGTAAGCCGCGGCATATCCACTACATGATGTAGAGTGTAATGCACTTATACTACATTGCTGTTCTAAGTATGCCTCTGCATAGCCTGAGCATTCACTGTTGTATAATGCACTAATACCACACTGCTGATTAAAATATGCAGTCGCATATCCATCACACATTGGACTATAAAGTGCATTTGTCTGACTACAAAGTGCATCAAACTTAGTCTCAGTCATAAAGTTATATTTGTGACCACGTGTAGGAATAAATGTGTTTCCGTCTTTGTCCTTTGTATATAAGAATGCATAATGATTACCATTATA
>Ga0115008_10005697_pt1 | contig 10262 bp, 9 predicted proteins | sample FraStrMetagenome_FD_87164 | JGI IMG/M metagenome (GOLD analysis project Ga0115008, IMG submission 87164) | Marine eukaryotic phytoplankton communities from Arctic Ocean - Fram Strait ARC3M Metagenome | ecosystem: Environmental > Aquatic > Marine > Oceanic | place: Fram Strait | collected 2012-06-18
CAGGATCTCCAACATACATTTCTTGCTGTAATACCTGAAGTCGTGCTAGTAGTTCTTCCTGTATTGGGGGTTCATTTGTGTACATATTAAAACTAGTACTTAAAAAAGAAGAATTATTTCCCCATTCCATATTATTTGCTTGTATCCTAGATTCATCTCCAATTACATTCCCATCTTTAATTTGACGTTGACTTATTGTGGCACGATTTCTAAAATAATTTCTTAAATTTTCTTTTAGTTTACGTGTACCATTATACTGACTTGTAATTATTTTGTCTAAACTTAAACCTCTAAAAATAGATGAGTTACTTAAAATTTCAGTTTGCTTTTTTTCTGTATATTTTAAAATAGCTGCACATACAAACATAAAATTTATTACTTTATTATAATCATGTGTTGCAGTATGTATTCTAAATTCAACAGTTTTTTTATTACCAAATATAATAGGTATTAAATTAACCCAATGATATCTAGTTTTAATTTCCCATTTTCTTCTTCCTTCCGGGTCTACAGGGTGACAAGTTACATCATCTAAATCTGAAAAATTATTATAATCTCCTCCCATAGATAAATATTTATATATTTCCCCAAAATTATTTTTTATATCTTCTTTAGAAGTAATCTTAGTATCCATTGCTGCATAAACATCCAGTACTGGTAAAGGTTTTGTATAACATTTTCTTTTTATTCCGTAATTTTCTTTTTTATACAAAGGAAATAATGAAAACATGTCATCTTGTACCATACATAATATCTTAAATAAAGAAATTAAATATTCTTCAGTCCTTGGAATACCTCCAAAATGAATATGCAAAGAGCAATCTTCATTATGTGTAGTTCTTTTTGTCAATTCTTTACAAGTTTCAACTACAGTTTGTAATCCTTTTTTACCATGTAAAGGAATAGTAACATATTCTAATCCAGCGATACTACCATCTCTTAATGGTAGAACTCCTAATGAATTAGTAATCCTTTTAGGTATAAATCCATTAACTGTTTCAAATTCTAATCCAAAAGATAACTTATCCAAGTAGTGTCCGTAAGCATCAATAGCACTACTAGGGGTTAAGTCACAATTCTCATTATATAGGCGAATGCTTTCTCCCATATGACCTACACAATCATATGGTAAACTTCTTTTTAAAGATTGTGATATAGATTTATCAATAAAAGCTAACGCATTAAGAGAACTTAAATGGTAAAAATTACCATTATTTAGTTTCTCTTTGTAGTAAGTATTTTCAAATATATCTGGCATTATTGCAGTATGCACATCATTGTTACTATCTATAACTAGTACATTAAATAAAATATTTTCACTAAAATATCCAAATACAAATTTTTCTAAATCATCTTTTACCTCAATAACTCCGTAAATTAATGAGTCTACTTTTTTTACATATCTTTCTACCCCGTGGTCGTATACAATATAACCTGTATCCGCTCTGCAGAATTTTCCATCTACTTCATAACATTGTCCAGAATTTTGAATTGCAGCGTCCCCTATTTTATAAAAATTTCCTTTTATATATCTACATTCGCTTCTTAACGCTTCTGTACCATTTATGGTATTTACAAGTTTTTTGTCCATTTTATTTTTTTAATTAATTTCTAATGTACTATCTATTAACGTATCGATTATTTTTATTGCCTTTTCAGCCTTTTTATTAGGTAAATATTTTTTTAATAATTCTTTACCTTCAGGTAATTTTGTTAATGCGTCTTCAAAAATTTCATCTATTGTGTCTAATACTAACCCATTTTCAGCTGTAGTTTCTTCAACTTCTTTTAAATAATTAAAATTATCTGCACAACTTATACATGAGTGATCTCCACATTCGCAATCTTCAAAAACTGTTTCTAAATCTATTTTAGGTAAAGGTAACTCTATTACTACTGGTTCTTTTGGCTTTAATTGTACTCCAGATGGTAAAGGAATATCATTTGAATCAATTAAATTTCCATCTAAGAATTTGTATGCTCTATAAGCACCTAATCCACCATACCAACCTGTATACTCTGTTCCTTCCCAATGTACTCCTTGTGCAGTATAATGTTTATTTGCCTCTATATTACATACCGGATGTTTAGACATAAAGCTTAACTCTTTCCAAGTAAATTCTTTTTCTGTATTATGATTCATTGTAGCTATAGTAAAATCAAGTCTTGTTTTTAATATAACTCCTTTATAGAAATAGTAAAACTTTATTTCTGCATTTTTTAAAAATGCTACTTTATGATTCTTTCTATAAGAACCAGTAGAAGTAACAAAATCTCCGTTTGCGTAGTCAAATATTTTATCTTTAATATCCTCAGCGTTTTTTTCTGCTTCTAATTCTGTATGACCTAAGTAATAGTAACCATAATCACTTATAAATGTGTAAATACCATCTACTAAATGCCCATTTCTAAAGTAACGTAATTTATAAAATATAGGTCTTTTACCCATATTTGCACTAGTTAATCTAGGATTTTCTTTATAAATATTTTGGTCAGCATCTAATTTGGGTTTATCAGTTATGTCAAATAGATTATTAGTTTTATTTACTGGGGTATTCTTTTTTTTATATTCATTTCTTTTATTAATACCATAGTTACTTTTATTTTTTGGTTTACTCCAAGAAGAGCTATAAGTTTCTTTTTGGACTTGATTTGATCTATCTACTTTAAACTTTACGGCTTTGTCTATATCTCCATCTGTGATTTTATACACAATGTTAGTATCAAATTCTTTTATATTATCATCTACTCCTCCTGAAAGAACAAGTAAAGAATTTTCTAAAGATGATATATACAAGCTATTTTTACTTTCTTTATAGTAATATAAAGGTCTTTCTTCAAGTTCACTTACAGATGTGTTATAGTATTTACTTGCACCATGATAACAATAAATAACATTAGGTTCATTTAAATTAGTAAATACTAATGCAGCTCCACCTTGATAATCATTCAATACCTTAAAAGATTCAGATTGATAAATACATTCTAATAATATCTCACTATCAATTTTAACTCTTGTTGTTACACTATGGTTAGTTTCTGTAACAGAATTTGCATTTACTTCATACTTTTTAGCAAGTTCTGTTTTATTATATAAAGTACCATTGTGTACTCCTATAAAGGAATACCCATGTGCTTTTTCTCCAAATCCAAATGGATGAGCATTTTCTATAGATGCACCGCCATTGGAAGCCTGTCTAGTATGTCCTATTACTACTGGTACACGTACAGGATTTGGTAAAGGTTCTCCTTTTACAATATAATCTGTAAAAAGTCTAGTAGATTTTAAGCCTACTCGTATATCACCGTCTATACTTTCTCCACAAGAAGTTTTACCTCTTGATTCATTATACAAACCTAGTATGTTGAAAGAACTTCTATTAAATTTTTTAGGGGTTTTTCCCGCCCATGCAAATATTCCACACATATTATTATACTTTTTCTTTTAAATTAATTCTTTTTATTTCTGCAACATTAGCCATTAAATCAATAGCTAAATATTTATCATTGTTATTAATTGCAGTTTGAATTTTGTCGCCCATACTGTATAACTTTTCTCTATTATCAGTATTACTTACAAATTTTATTGCTGCTATAGTAGAGTTAAAAGCCCATGCTTTTAATTCATCTGTGTAAATCCAAAAATTAGATAGAGTTCTATACTCTAAACCATAATCTTTAAATCTAAAAGCACCTGCTTTACCATACATTGTTTTTCTCCTATTGTCTTCATCCATTATTATGGACGGTAACCCTAAGAATAAATCCATAGCTCTTACTATGTCTTCTACTTGTCCTACGTCGCCTGTATTTGGATATCCTACGTGTATATGTCCTCCTGCTGTTCTTAATGTAGAACTAGCTTCTGGTGGGGTATTTGCACATCTTAAATAAGCATTAAAATCTGGTTCACAACCAAATTCTTGGGCTTGTTTAGTTTGTAAATACTTAGGATCCAACACTTCGCTCGCAGAGTAATGTAATCTTAAATTTTGTAACCCTAAAGTTGCTTCTAAATAAGTTAACACTACGTTAATTTCTTTTGTAAATTCATCTGCAGAAGAGCAAGGTGGAGTATTAAACTCTACCATTACATTGTCTTCTTGTACTGCATGTCCTTCGTCAGTTATGAATTTAGGTGATTTTTTTGTACCACCTATTAAACCTTCAGCGGAAATAACTTCTGTGTCATTCGCTATAAATAATTCTGGATCAGTTCCTAATTTTACTTTTGTAATATCCATTTTTTTTAAATTTTAATTATTTTTTTACTAAATGTAAATCAATTAGTTCTAAACATATTGTTTTAGTACTTTCTGGGCAACTATTCATTTCTGGGTGTCCTTGTATAGCTAAAGCATTAGTTTCTTTATAATAAACTATTTCTGGTTCTAAAAAATTATTATCTACTGTAATTATATTATCATTACCATTATAATAATTTGGAGACAAGAATTTAGAAGAAAAAGCTATTAAATTAAATTTTGATTTAGATAAATTATAAGGAAACATCATTTGATGATGTGTAGATGTGATTAATATCTGTTCATTAATCATATCAAACGCAGGCTCTGTTACACTGATAGGATGTGTACCATGAATTGCATGATTATCTACATGTTGTATAAGTTTACCTCCAGAAGCAACTGTTAAAAATTGTGCTCCTCTACAAATACCTAATTTAGGCGTTCTTCTAAATTTATGAAATAAATCAAATTCTTTTGAATCTCTTTTTTCATTAACTATAGTGTGCTTTCCTATATTTTCTCCATAATAACTTGGAGAAACATCTGCTCCACCAGTAAATAAAATTAAATCTACATCTTTATGAGTTACTTCTGTTGCATCTAATACTTCTAGTTCCCATTTTAATTTTAAAAAATCAAGATAGTCAACATTACTATGTCCTGCAAGTATTATCTTTAATTTTGGTTTTTTATTTTCCATTTGTATTTTTTTAATATTATTGATTATTAAATTTGTTTGTTAACAATTGTGGTAAAATTTCTAAGTATTTAGCAGCAGTAACTTCTCCAAATGAAGGAGCTGAGTTGATTTCTACTACAATAAATTCAGGATTTTCTCGTACTTCTCCATTTCTGTTAGTTGAAGATTGTACTCTTAAATCTATTGCACCAAAATCTAAACCTACTGCTTTAAGTGCTTTTACACATTCTGCTTCAATTTCTTCCCAATTAGTAGGTTTATCAAAAGCTTCATTTTCTTCTAATATCCATACACAATTAGCATCATTTCTGAACCATTTGTGTTCATCAGGGGTATCTCTTTTTAACATCTTTCTACAAGTATAGAAACACCCGTCTTCAGATACATGTAATCTGTATTCACGTACATAGTTGTAATACTTCTCAAAGATATATTTATCTAAATTGTTAATCATTTTAAGAAAAGTCATTAATTCTTCTTTACAACCAATTTTAGTATTACCTTCACCTCTACTACCATAGTGTTTTTTAGCTATAATAGGGTAAGGTAAATCTTCAATTACACGATTTACATCGTCTAAAGTAGGTAGCTCCCACCATTGTGCAGTTTTAACGCCTTTATCATTAAAGCATCTTTTCATTAACAACTTATTACTACTATTTTTAATAGCTGCAACAGAGTTTAATTCTATTCTGCTGCCACCATTTGCTAAAGTATCTGTTACTTCTGTACTAGAACCTAATCTAATTACAGATTTAAAGGGTAATAATGGAAATTTTCCATATTTAGCACGTAACACACTATGAGATGGATGTCTGCTTTTAATTCTTGGTCTAAAAGCTGAGTATTTTTTTTTATTATTTTTCATTTTCTTTAGTTTTAGCAGTAATATAATCAATCCAATCTCCTGATGTAATATTTGATAATTTACTAGGATTTTTTTCATTCCAAAAGTACACATAAGCAGGTCCTAAAGGTGTGTCAATGATATCCTTTTGATAATAGTTTAATTCTGCTGGAGCATCTAATGAATACCCTTCTAACCTATCTAAACTAGTTTCTACTTGTGCAGAATCTACATTGTAAATTTCCATTACAACAGAAGTATTTCCTTTTTTTAATAATGCAGGAAAAGCATCACTTACTGACTTTAAGTTAAAAATTGGGTCAGTAGTAATACTACCTACAAACTTTACATTTGGGTTATTATCTAGATATCTATGATTACTTCCTTTTTTTCGCAATGTACCATAAACTGCGTATAATGATTTACTTTCCATATTTTATTTTTTAAAACGGAGCCTCATGTGCCCACATTAAATTTCTAAGTTGTTGTTTTGCTACTTTTGTACCATGATTCTTAACTAAATCTGAAAAATCTTTAGAGTTTAGTATAGACTTAATTTCTATTCTAGGTAAATTTAACTTTGCAGCTAGTTTTGTAGAAAATTGTCTACCCCAATTAACTTCAGAATCAAAATCATTATCATATAATATATATATGTTTTCAAATCTTGACTTTAATTCTTCTATTATTTTTTCTTTGGGTTTTACATTTTCTGCTTGTAAACTAATTGCAGGTATTCCCGTACATTCATAAATAGACATAACATCTTTTAATGATTTAGTTATAATCAGTGTCTCACCTGTTTTAGGCAATTGTGTCCACCCTTGCCACACTGAATCATTATGGTTATTAATCCATTTAAAATCTTTATTTAATGGTTGATATATCTTATAAGTTTCTGCATTATCTTTTTGCTCTATAAAGCAATACGCATACTTATCTGTAGATATAATTTTGTCATTAATAAATAAATACTCTACTGGTTGTACATTAAATTTCTTTAATGTTACATAAGTAATACCAAATTGTTTCCAAAATTTAAAGTCAGCTATTTTCCAACTTCTTGCTTTTTTACCCAATCTAAACTTACTTACTTTTGATAAAGCTTCTTCTTTATCGTACCTTTTAATTTCTTTTTTACCTTTATTAATTCTTAAAGGTTTACATGCATAATCATTTTCTAAATTGAAATCATATGCAATTTTACTTAATGCTTCAAAATAAGTAAGACCAAATAGTAATTCTACTAATTTTACAAAGTCTCCTCCACCTAATTTAAAATCATTAAAACATAGTTCATTATTTTCACCCAAAAATATACCAAATGAGGGCGAATTTTCTTTTCTAAGTGGAGATATAAAAGCTCTATGTATCTCAAATTCTCCACAATAATGTCTAAATATAGTATAATCATCTAATTCTTTTAATATAAACTCTTTAGTGATTAACTGTTTAGACCCCATTTTATTTACATTAATCATAAAAAAAAGGGGCTAATTAAAGCCCCGTTATTTAGTTAATAATTACATCCAGTCATCATCACTGTCAGTAGTAGAAGTAGTTCCTCCGGTACTATTAGGTAATGCTGGAACGTCTTCTGTAATACGCTCAAGTAAATCATTTTTCTTCTTAAACAACCTAGACACTGCTTCATCTGTGTCAGCTGCTTCTAAGAAATCAAAGTATCTAACTCTTAAATACTTAGATGGGTAACCTAAGTTTCCATAAGTAACATAGATGTTAAATTTCTTCTCATCTGCATTTTTATTGATAAGTTTGAATAACCCGTCAATAACTGACTTGTAATCAGCATATTCTGGGAACTCATAATCTGCTCCTAACACTGCTCTCGCAATGTGTAATACACGGTTGATAGATAACTGTTGCTTTGTTTCCTCAGCATAATAGAATCCATCATTAACTTCTCCTCCATTTTCATCTGTCACAATCAATTTATAATCAGGTAAATTGTCTGCATCTGCTGCAGTTTTCTTTGTAACCTTAATAGTTACATTGTTTACTTTTCCAGCTTTACCACCGTTAAAAATTGTTGCGTACTCTTTTTCTTTAAAGTTTTCTCCGTTTAAATTTATCATATTTTATTTATTTATTTATTATTAATTTGTTAAATGTGTTTATAGTAATATCTTTTATTACTATATAAAAATCTTTGTCCAATCTATCGTCAAATCGCCTGTACCTTCGTCTGATACAGCTACTACAATTTTCTGACCCTTCAAATGGATACTTCTGGCTCCCGCCGTTAAACTCTCAGAAGGTTGAAAGTTGATAATAGTCTCATTATCATCTCTATAGATATAACCTATAGCATCTACTTGTGAACATAATATACTTGAACTTTTACCAGTCAAATCTAAACCTCTTTCTGGCATCTCTTTACCATCTTTTTCTACAAGTTTATCTTTTAGGTGACCTATAATAATAAAAGTATCACATAATTCCTCAAGTTCATTTAAAACCATTTGTAAAGCCATTCTAGTGTATCTATAACCAGCACCTTGAGGTAAATCCCTCACATCTTCGCCAGTCCAATTTCTACCCATAGAAGTCTTTCTGTATAACTTTCCGGCTAATCCTAAAACAATATCTTCTAAAGCTGTTACTGTGTCTAAAGCGATGTAATTATATACAAACCCTCCCTTTTCTTTATTAGCTTCTTTGATTTTATTTATTACTTGTTTTAAGATAACAATAGGTTCTACCTCTTCTTTAGTTGCCAGTGCTTTAACATTAATTTTTAAAGCATCTACAAATTCAGAACCTGATTCTAAATCAATTATTAAGCAATTATCTAATTCACTTAATATAGTAGTTTTTCCAGTCTTAGGTTTTCCATATATAACCATAGTCTTAGGGTTTACTCTCCCTGCTTTAACTTTTTCATTTGGTAATTCAAACATCATCTTCCTGTACCATCATCATCCTACCTTTTATTGATTAATATTTTAAGAATATAATTCATTTACTTTTGTAACTTTAAAAAATTGCATTACTCCTACATTCTTTTTTTTTGATTTAACTAGTTCTTTAAACTCTTTTTTTGTTCTTAATTGTACATCTTTAGGATCCATTGCTATATGGTGATTATTCCATGCGTAATTTCCTTTTTTTAATTTAGACCAAGCAAAACAAAATCTAGCTAATGGGTCTTTTATATCTGTGTACTTTTTTTTATCAAACAAAGCTTTAAATAACTCAAGTGTTTGCTCCAGTACGTGATCAGATCCTTCCCATAAACTTCTTACTAATGTACAAACAATTAAATCAGTTGTATATAACTTTGTACTTTTAAATTGAAAAGTATCTTCAGTAATGACATACGTTAATGCAAACATTTTACCTATGTATTGTAACCATTTATCCCTATATTCTAATGTTTCTTCACATTTAGTTTGTCTTATAATTATATATGCAATTGTGTCTTTTCTAACTACGTTTCTTCCATACCTATTGTTTAAAGCTGAGAAACACGCAGAATCTGTCCTAGTACATATTTGATTATAATAACAATTTAATAATGTGTAACTTGCTTTGTTACTTGGCGTGTATTTCCTCATCTTTTTTTAATTTTTAATTATTTATTATACGCTAACATTTCAGCAGGTATTCTTGGGTATGATTCGTATTTCAACAGTTCAAAATCTAATATATCTAAATCATTTATAGTGCTAGTTAAAGACTTGCCTTTATCATAATCATATTTTATATTAGAATTACAAACTAATTCACATTCTTTATGCCCATCAACATCCCTACTCAACTGCTCTCTAACAGCATCTAAATGAGGTTCATATATATGTACATTACTTAAGTCTCCAACGATACCTTTAGGAATCATATTAGTTAATTTACCAATTATCTGTGCTAACAATGCATAAGAAGCTATGTTAAATGGTAAACCTAAGAATGTATCTACTGACCTTTGGTGCCACTTTAAAGTGAATTGGTATTTAGGCATGTCTTTAACTAGTTTGTTGTTATAGAGTTGCCTATAAGGTGATGTAGATTTACAGTAATTAATCGCGTCTTTAGCCTGTATTTCCTCAACCAATATCTTAAAACCTGTGTGACAAGGAGTTAAAGCTTGGTGTTCTTTATCATTAGGGTTGATAAAAGTCACAGTCTTTTTAGTTGCCATAGGATTGTTTTTCATCGTGTCAATAATCCATTTAAGTTGGTCAAATTTACCTCCAAAATTTCTTAACTGATAACCATACACTCTATCTAAATTACCATAAGAAGGGTTACTATTTTTAACCACTTCTATATATTCTTTTAAACTACTGCACTTTTCATTAGTGGATTTTAAATGATAATTATAAGCATCCTTATTCCAAATGTTAATGCCATTATCTACTAAATACTTAATATTGGTATCACCTCTTAAAAACCAAATTAACTCTCCAACTACACCTTTCCAATACAATTTCTTTGTAGTAATTGCAGG
>Ga0115008_10005699_pt1 | contig 10262 bp, 8 predicted proteins | sample FraStrMetagenome_FD_87164 | JGI IMG/M metagenome (GOLD analysis project Ga0115008, IMG submission 87164) | Marine eukaryotic phytoplankton communities from Arctic Ocean - Fram Strait ARC3M Metagenome | ecosystem: Environmental > Aquatic > Marine > Oceanic | place: Fram Strait | collected 2012-06-18
AATATTCAAACAAAATTCACTAGAAATATCACTATAAACGTACCCATTGCTTCTGCTGCTATGGATACAGTTACTGAAGCCGCTTTAGCTATCGCTATTGCAAGGGAAGGTGGTATTGGAGTTCTCCATAAAAATATGACTATAGAGCAACAGGCTCAAGAGGTTAGGAGGGTGAAACGAGCCGAAAGTGGTATGATTTTAGACCCAGTTACCTTGCCTTTAACGGCTGTTGTATTGGATGCAAAAGCATATATGAAAGAACATCGAATTGGTGGAATTCCTATTGTTGATAAAAACGGAACTCTAAAAGGAATTGTAACCAATAGAGATTTGCGTTTTGAACATAACAATCAACGACCAATTGTTGAAGTAATGACAAGTGAAAATTTGGTAACTGCAGACATTGGAACTTCCTTAAATGATGCTGAAAAAATTCTTCAGAATTATAAAATAGAAAAACTTTTAATTGTTGATGAAGATTATAAACTGAGAGGTTTAATTACCTTTAGAGATATTACTAAAGTTACCCAAAAACCAATTGCAAATAAAGATTCATATGGTAGGTTGCGAGTTGCAGCTGCTTTAGGCGTAACACCTGATGCGATAGATAGGGCTTCAGCGCTGGTTAAATCTGGAGTAGATGCTGTTATTATAGATACAGCTCATGGGCATACAAAAGGAGTTGTAACAGTTTTAAAAGCAGTAAAAGAAAAGTTTCCTGATTTAGATGTAGTTGTTGGAAATATAGCAACAGCAGAAGCGGCTAAATATTTAGTTGAAGCTGGAGCAGATGCAGTAAAAGTAGGTATTGGACCGGGTTCTATCTGTACAACTAGAGTTGTTGCAGGTGTTGGCTTTCCTCAATTCTCTGCTGTGTTAGAAGTATCAGCAGCTATAAAAGGAAGTGGAGTTCCTGTAATTGCAGATGGTGGAATTCGTTATACAGGAGATATTCCAAAAGCAATTGCTGCTGGTGCAGATTCTGTAATGCTAGGCTCTTTGTTGGCAGGTACAAAAGAGAGTCCAGGAGAAACGATTATTTATGAAGGACGTAAGTTTAAATCCTACAGAGGGATGGGCTCTTTAGAAGCGATGAAGCAAGGTTCTAAGGATAGGTATTTCCAGGATGTAGAAGATGATATAAAAAAACTAGTTCCAGAGGGAATTGTAGGTAGAGTTCCTTATAAGGGAGAATTGTTTGAAAGTATACATCAATTTATTGGAGGTTTACGCGCAGGAATGGGATATTGTGGATCAAAAGATATTGCAACACTTAAAGAGACAGGTAAGTTTATAAGAATTACTGCAAGCGGAATAAATGAAAGTCATCCACATGATGTAGCAATTACTAAAGAAGCTCCTAATTACAGTAGAAGATAATATTTTATTTTTTTAAATAAGTACAAAAGTATTTATTCAAAAAATAAAAAGCCTCACAAATTTGTGAGGCTTTTTATTTTTATTTTAAGTTTTTAACTTTCTCTACGTTTTCTTCCAAATCCACCAGAACCTCTACTTGACCTATCTGGTCTGTCAGATGAACGCCCATCTGATCTTCTAGAAGAATCAGTATTTCTTCTAGATGATGATGAACCTTCAGAACCTCTTCGTCTTCCAAATCCGCCACCACCGTCTTTTTTACCATAAGGCTTTCTGCTGCCACCTCCTCTTCTTGAACCTGAACCACCACGTTCTTTTTTTGTGATTTCTACATTTACAGAACGACCATCAAAATCTGGCTCATTTTCTAAAAAAGCAGACAATGTTGCTTCTTCGAAATTTTTATCAATTTCAAAGAAAGAAAAAGTATCTAAAATATCTATTGAACCAATTTCTACTTTGTTTCCAATATTTTGATCATTAATTAAGCCAATTAATTTACCAGGATTTAAACTGTCTTTTCTACCAATGTTAATAAAGAAACGAGTCATGTTCTCATTTGTAGCTCTTGCTCTAGAATTATCTCTAGAAGACAAATCGTTTAAGTCTTTAGAATTTTCGTAATACTTTAGCATGGTATTAAATTCTAATGAAACAAATTTTTTGATTAATTCTTCTCTGTCTAAAGATTCTAATTTTTCATAAATACTTGGAAGAAACTCTTCCATTTCAGATTCATTTACCTGTGTGTTTTGAACTTTATCAATTAAATTCATTAATTGATTTTGAACAATTTCTTTACCAGAAGGAACTTTACCTTGAATAAATTTCTTTTTAATGATTCTTTCTATCTGACGTAATTTTCCTTTTTCTTTTCCATTTACTAAAACAATAGAAATACCTTTGTTTCCTGCTCTACCAGTTCTTCCACTTCTGTGGGTATAATTTTCTATTTGATCTGGTAATTTATGGTTTAATACATGCGTTAATTCAGTAACATCTAATCCACGTGCAGCAACATCAGTAGCTACTAGTATTTTAATTGTTTTCTTTCTGAACTTTCCCATTACAGAATCTCTTTGTCCTTGAGATAAATCGCCATGTAAAGAATCGGCACTATAACCATCTCTAATTAAATTATCGGCAACCTCTTGAGTCTCCCTTCGAGTTCTACAAAATATAATTGCATAGATATCAGGGTTTAAATCTGCAATTCTTTTTAAAGCGGGGTAACGAGTTCTCTCTGTAACAGAATAGAATTCATGACTTACGTTTTCTGAACCTGCATTCTTTTCACCAGAAGTAATTTCAACTGGATTTGTCATATAGTTTCTGGCTATTGCTTCAACTTCTCTTGGGAAGGTTGCAGAAAATAATAAAGTTTGCTTTGTATCTGGGGTAGCTTCTAAAACTTTATCTAATTCGTCTTTAAAACCCATATTTAACATTTCATCAGCTTCATCTAAGACTAACCATTGAACGTTTCCTAATTTTAAAGCTCTCCTCTTAATTAAGTCTACCGTTCTACCTGGAGTTCCAACAACTATTTGAGATCCTCTTTTTAAAGATCTAATTTGATCTTCCATACTAGAACCACCATAAACAGTAGTGACTTTTACATCTTTTAAATATTTACAAAATTCCTTAATATTATTACCAATTTGAACGGCAAGTTCTCTTGTTGGTGATAAGATTATGGCTTGAACATTGCTGTTTTTTATATCTAAAAGTTCTAATATAGGCAAACTAAAAGCAGCTGTTTTACCAGTTCCTGTTTGCGCAAATGCTTTTAAATCGTCAGTAGATGAGATAATTTGAGGTATTGCTTTTTCTTGTATAACAGTTGGTTTTTCATACCCTAAATCTGTTAATGCTTTGTTTATAGGCTCTTTTAGGCCTAATTCTAAAAATGTTGACATTACTGTGTTTTTGGAGATTCACAGAACGCCTACCTGCAAATCAAATTATAAATTCCGACTTGATTTTAAATTGAGTAAACTCAAAATTAAAATCTTGCAAATGTACAGTAAATTAAATAGATAGAATAAATTTAGGCTTGATTTAGTTTTTCTCTAAATCTTTAAGCTGTTTTAGTATATTTCTTGAGGAAATGGAAGCGTAACCATTAGTTATTATTCCCTTTTTATTAATTAATACAGAGCGTGGCATTTTACTTGTTAAAAATAAATTAGATGTACTAGTACTGTCTATAAAATATTGATTTTTAATGTCTAAATCATCAATTCTGGTATTTGAATCACCATCAATCTTAATTTGAATAAATTGAACGCCTGGAAAATTACTTGATAGATAATCTACTCTGGAAGAAATATATTTTTTAGATATATATTCAGGATTCCAAAACAGTAAAAAAGTATTCTCTCCTTTTAAAACTTTTTCAATTGAGTGTTTAGCATTATTTAAATCAGTAATTAAAAAAGGTTTTAAAACTTTATTTTTTTGTAATGCTTTGTTATCATTAAGTAACAACTGAACTATTTTTTTATCACCGTCATTAGAACTTAAATTAAAAAAAGTATCAAATGTATTTTTATTAATATTACAGCTAGATTTTCTGTAAAAATGTGTTATGGTAGTTTGCTTTAAAAAAGCGTTTTTTGTTTCTTCGGATTTTATTTTTTGATCAATAATGTTTAATAAATCAACTGTAAATTCCGATGAAAATTGGTTAACCATAGGTTTGTGCCCAAGATAATAGGTAGAATTATATAAATAATTTCTAATGTATTTAGAATACGGGTAATAATACATTAAAGAATCGTTATTGAAAATTATATCTTTTCTAAAATCATAAAATTTTTCGTTGGTCTCAGGAAAATTATTTAATTTCATTTTAAGAGTATGAGATATTGGATATGTCTCTACTCTTGAATAAATTGGATAAGTTAAAGCTATTTTTAAAATATTTTTAAACCCATTAGTTTCTTTCGGATGGCTTTCTAAATAATTAGTAAGTGTTTCAATTTTAAGTGATGTGAGCGAATCAACTTTTTTCTTGAAGTCTTCAGGTTCTAAATTATTATAAGAATAAAATAATTTTTCATCTTTTTCATCTTCCAAAAAACAATCTATTAAAATGTTGTTTCTTTCTGCTCCTTTTCCCGCAAAAACTAAAGATTCGTCAAAATCCCAAGTATTTATACGTAACATTAAACTGTCCTTAGGTTCTAAATAAATATACTGGTTTTCTGGACCATGCTTAAAATAATATAGGCCTTCATGGGCAGTATCAATTTTGCCAAAAAATTTACCATGAGTATCTAAAAATAAAGTATCAATTACTTTCTTCATTGAATACAAAACAACATATTTAGATTTTGGATTTATAACCTTACCACCAAAATATGTTGATGTATCTTCTATAGTAGTTTTACAACTTGCACAGAATATAAGTATTGTAATGTATAAATATTTAATTGCTTTTTTATTCATTTTAAATTACTGAACATATGCCAACAAATTTAATGATACGTATGAGCTATAGTTGTTAATTCATTGTTAAAAATATTAATAAAACTCTAAATAATTCTGTAATTTTTATTGGATGTGAAATGTTTAAAACAAATTAAATACTTTATTCACTAAAAACCATTTAAAATGAAGCTGAAAAAGAAAATCAATTTATTACTTTTGCACAAAATTTAAAAAACAAGATTATGTTATCAGTTTCTAATCTATCAGTACAATTTGGAAAACGTGTTCTTTTTGATGATGTTAATACGAAATTCCAAACCGGAAACTGCTATGGAATTATTGGCGCAAACGGAGCAGGTAAATCCACTTTTTTGAAAATTATTTCTGGTGATCAAGAACCAACCTCAGGACACGTTCATCTAGAAAAAGGAAAAAGAATGTCTGTTTTAACTCAAGATCACTATGCATTTGATGAATTTCCGGTTATAGAAACTGTAGTAATGGGAAATAAAGATTTATTTAAAATTAAAAAGCAAATTGACGATTTATATGCTGATTATACAGATGAAAATGCAGAAAAAATTGGTGAACTTCAGATAATTTTTGAAGAGATGAACGGTTGGAATGCAGATTCTGATGCAGCTGCTATGTTATCTAATTTAGGTATTTCTGAAGCTTTACATTATACTTTAATGAAAGATTTAGATGGGAAGCAAAAAGTACGTGTATTAATTGCACAAGCACTTTTCGGAAATCCGGATGTATTAATAATGGATGAACCTACCAATGATTTAGATTTTGAAACGATTGCTTGGTTGGAAAACTTTATTGCAAATTTTGATAATTGTGTTATTGTAGTTTCTCATGATAGGCACTTTTTAGATGCAGTTTGTACGCATATTTCTGATATTGACTATAGTAAAATAAATCACTATTCTGGAAATTATACATTTTGGTATGAATCTAGTCAATTAGCGACTAGACAAAGAGCCCAGCAGAATAAAAAAGCTGAAGAGAAAAAGAAGGAGTTAGAAGAATTTATTCGTCGTTTCTCTGCAAACATGGCAAAATCAAAACAAGCAACTTCTCGAAAAAAAATGATCGAGAAATTAAATGTTGATGAAATTAAACCATCTAGTAGACGATATCCTGCAATTATTTATAAGAGTGATAGAGAAGCTGGAGATCAGATTTTAAATGTTGAAGATCTATCAAAAGATTTCGAAGGTGAAAAGTTATTTGATAAAATTCATATCAATTTAAACAAAGGAGATAAAATTGCTGTTATTTCAAAAAACTCAAGAGCAGTCTCTGCTTTTTATCAAATTATTAATGGAAATGATACTGCAGATGCTGGAAAGTTTGATTGGGGAGTTACAACCACACAATCTTACTTACCTTTAGATAATTCCTCTTTTTTCCAAGATGGTGAATTAAATTTAGTAGATTGGTTAAGACAATATGCTCAAACAGAAGAAGAGCGTGAAGAAGTTTTCTTAAGAGGTTTTTTAGGCAAAATGATTTTTTCTGGAGAGGAGGCTTTAAAGAAAAGCAATGTACTTTCTGGAGGAGAAAAAGTACGTTGTATGCTTTCTAGAATGATGATGAAAAGGGCAAATATTTTAGTTTTAGATGAACCCACTAATCATTTGGATCTAGAATCTATTCAATCATTAAACAACGCCTTGATTAACTTTAAAGGGACTATTTTGTTTACAACCCATGATCATGAATTTGCACAAACTGTTGCAAACAGGATAATAGAGTTAACACCAAAAGGAGTAATTGACAGGCATTCTACTTTTGATGATTATTTATCAGATCCAAAAATTAAAGAATTAAGAGAGAAAATGTACTCTTAATTTTTTTATTATTTTTTATTTATTAGGTGTTTAGCTTATCAACTTCTTATTTCTTTTGAAGTGGGCTAATGATTTTTACATCACTAAAAGAAATTGCACCTCTAATGACGCCATCAATTGTGTTTTTTAGAGCTTCAATCAATTGCATTTTTAATTGCGATTTATGATATATTATACTTACTTCTCTCGCCGGAGGAGGGTTTGTGAATTCACGTAAATGCTTTTTGTCCTTTTCGTTTAAGTCTAGCGTATGTAAATAGGGCAGAAGTGTCATACCCAAACCTTCTTTGGATAGTTTAATTAACGTATCAAAACTTCCGCTTTCTAATTGGAATCCTTTTTTAAGATCTCTTTTATGAGTTCTACAAAGATTTATAACACTGTCTTTAAAACAATGTCCATCTTCGAGTAGCAAAATATCATCCATTTCTAATTCATCAGATGTAATGAACTTGTTATTAAATAGTCGATGATTTTCTGGTATTAAACCAACAAAAGGTTCGTAATATAATGGGCGTTCTTTTATGGCTTCGTTTTCTAAAGGAGTTGCTGCAATTGCAGCATCTATATGACCATCTGTAAGTTTTTTAATAATATCTTCAGTAGTTAATTCTTCAATAATTAATTTAACTTTAGGGTACTTTTTTGTGAAATTATATAAGAACATTGGAAGTAACGTTGGCATAACAGTAGGTATTATTCCCAACTTGAATTCTCCACCAATATATCCCTTTTGTTGATGAACGATGTCTATAATTCTATTGCTTTCATCTACAATAACTTTTGATTGCTTTACAATTTTCTTACCAACCTCTGTAAGTTGAATAGGTTTTTTAGAACGATTAAATATTTTCACTCCTAATTGGTCCTCTAGTTTTTGTATTTGCATACTCAAAGTTGGTTGCGTTACAAAACTGTGTTCAGCAGCTACCGTAAAGTTTTGGTATTCCGCAACTGATAAAACATATTTTAATTGGGTGATTGTCATCTATACAATTTTATGATAAATATATGAAAAGTATAAGTAAAACGTATAGAGCGAATTAAAAAAACTAATTTTTTTGTAATTAAAAAGAGAAGTTAAAACTTCTCTTTTTGTTTAATTCCAAAACTTACGTTGTTCATTCAATTCTTCTTCTTCTTGTTTTAATTCTTCTATTTGTTTTAGAGTTAAAACTTTCAAAAAAGATGGATGTTGCTCAATTGCATATTCAATCTTTGTAATAATATCAGCAACATCTTCGTTTTCATAATCTATTTCTAGTGGTTTTTTTATGACCATAGATTGTAGTACGTTACGTTTCTTAATTTGTAATCCTTTTTTATCAAAAGAACGTCTAAAACCATCAATAACTATTGGGACAACAACTGGTTTATGCTTTTTTATAAGATGTGCAGTACCTCTTCTTATTGGTTTAAAAGCTGTAGTTGTTCCTTGCGGAAAAGTTATAACCCACCCATCGTTTAGCGCTTTTCCAATATTAGAAACATCAGACATTTTTACTTGTCTATTGACATCTTTTCCTTCACTTCTCCATGTTCTTTCTACTGAAACGGAACCTGCATATGCAAATATTTTAGGTAAAATGCCAGAACGCATTGTTTCTCCTGCAGCAATAAAATAAAAATTTAGTTTAGGCTGCCATATGTAACCTATATTTTTTAAAGAATTTACTCTTCCTTTTAATGAAGCATTAAATACATGAACCATAGCGGTTACATCCGCAAAATAAGTTTGGTGGTTTGATACAAATAGGACATTATTATCAGGTAATTCTCTAATAATTTCAGAACCTTCTATTTGTAAACTATTAAAACGTCTGTACCTACCATGAGAAACAACTCCAAAAAATCGAATAACCCACTTTTTTACAAATAAGATATGTCCAAAAGGATTCCTTTTAAATAAAGGCATTTATATAGTTTTACTTGGTTAAAAACAAAACTACAAAAGAATTAACGAAGATTAACTATTTAATAGTTCTTTAATTTCTGAAAGTATCATTGCTGTAGCTCCCCAAACAACATAACTATTTAACTTAAAGCAAGGGACATAAACATTTTCTACTTGAGAGTCGGATATATTTTCATCATTCATTAAATCAGAAACTAATACATTAATAGTATTCTCTACTTCAATATTTATTTTGAAATTAGGAGTTATCTCTGTGTAACCAATAAATGGAGTCACTAAAAAATTACTAGGAGGAATGTATACATTTGTTAATTCTCTAATAATTTTTACTGAATTTGGATGAATTCCGACTTCTTCAAAAGATTCTCTTAAAGCAGTTTCTTTTAAATTTAAATCAGATTTTTCAATTTTTCCACCTGGAAAACTTATTTGCGCAGAATGGGTTCCATTGTAGGTAGCCCTTTTAATTAATAAAAAACAAGTTTCATTATTTTTATTTGGATAAAACAGCGCTAAAACAGCAGCTTTTCTTGGATTATTAGCATTTATTTTATCGTTATCATATTTTACTCGAAATTTAGGTGCGAGCTTAAATTGAGCCTCTAAACCACCATTTATTTTTGTTTTTTTATGTTTTAGGTTGTCTAAAAATTGATTAAAATTCATTTAAAGATTCTTTTTTTATCAAAAATATAGATACCAATTTTAATAAAATACTTTTTGGCAAGAATTTTGATAAATAGTTAAGTGAATATGAAAAAAAAATACCAAAAATTAGTCCTAAGCATTGTTTTAGATGCAATAGGTTTTATTCCTTTTATTGATTTATTTTGGGCACCAGTTTCAGCTTATATAATGTCTAAACTATATAAAGGCAAGAAAGGTAAAGTAGCTGCAGTCATTTCTTTTGTAGAAGAAGCAGTTCCGTTTTTAGACTTTATACCTACATTTACTTTAATGTGGATTTACACCTATGTTATAGAAAGTGAGGAAGTTTAATAAATGAAAAGTAATTTAGTTTCTTTCTTTAAACAAAAAACCCAAACCGACTCTACTTAAAAACTTTTTTTCAAAAGCCCAAAAGAATTTAAACTGACCAAATATCCATCCAACAATTGGTAATGTTATTTGATATATAGGGAAAACAAGAAGTATTCTTAATGGCCAATAGATCCAAGTACTAATAGTTTCTGGTGATAAACCAAAAAAATCTGTTATTGGTTTTGCAACCCATGCTGCGAAAGATCCGTTAATTGCAAAGACAATAAATATAGCAAGAATAGCCCAATTACTTTCTATACCCCAACGTTGTTTAATTTTTTTCATCAACCAAATAATATCTGCAAAAATACAACTAAAAATAAAAAATTCAAGCGAATTTGTTTGAGCTTTTTATCATTTGCAATAAAAAAATCTTAAAAATCAGCTTAAGTTTATTTTAGAAATTATAGCGAATTATAATATTTTTCTAAAAAAAGTATTCTGTTTTTAAATATACCTAAAAGTATAGAAAAAAGTTCTTTACTTTTTTTACCTTTCCACAGAAATATTAAATGACTAATTAGAGAATATGAAGAAACTTGCATTACATTGGAAAATAATAATTGGAATGGTATTAGGAATCCTTTTTGGTTTTATTATGAATTCTATAAGTGGAGGAAAAATATTCG
>Ga0115008_10005701_pt1 | contig 10257 bp, 7 predicted proteins | sample FraStrMetagenome_FD_87164 | JGI IMG/M metagenome (GOLD analysis project Ga0115008, IMG submission 87164) | Marine eukaryotic phytoplankton communities from Arctic Ocean - Fram Strait ARC3M Metagenome | ecosystem: Environmental > Aquatic > Marine > Oceanic | place: Fram Strait | collected 2012-06-18
CCACCAATTACCATGCAGATCTCAGCACCAAGGTCATGAACCGTTTTTACCTCAGCGGCGATCCGCTCAACAGTCGGGGGATGTAGACCGTATCCCTGGTCTCCCATTAGGGCTTCTCCAGAAATTTTTAACAGAACACGTTTGAACTGACCTTTGGAACCGGAAGTTTGGTGCATTGTACCCCCATGCTATTTTAGCCTAAGATGTCGCAAAAATCGACCAAGAGCAACGCCGTGTCGCGGAGCAAATGAAAAAAAGCGGAAGAATGCTATAAATGGCCAATAAATCTTTGCTCGCAACGCTTGGTGAGGCCCGCCCGGTGCTGATTGCTGGGGCAACTGCGAGTGGTAAGTCCGCCCTGGCGTTAGACATCGCGACACAATTGGGCGGCGTCATCGTCAATGCTGATGCGTTGCAAGTCTATCGCGGTTGGCGAATTCTCACCGCTCGACCTTCAGCTAGAGATGAACGCCGCGCACCGCATGCATTATACGGGCATGTGGCCAATCACAAAAGCTATTCTGTGGGCGATTGGTTGCGCGACATCAGCCCAATTTTGTTTGGAGACAAACGCCCGATCATTGTTGGCGGCACTGGGCTTTACTTGCGAGCCTTGACAGAGGGACTGGCTGATATCCCCCCCATTCCTGCTGCCATCCGCACCCAATCGTCTGAACTCCTGTCTCAGGGAAGTTTAAAGCCGATGCTGGATGCTTTGGATGCGGAAACACGCGCGCAAATTGATGTACAAAATCCGATGCGGGTTGCGCGGGCTTGGGAGGTTTTGCAGGCCACTGGGCAGTCTATTAGGAGCTGGCAGGCGCGGACGCCGCCGCCTCTGCTGCCTCTGGAGGCCTGTCACGCGCTGCATTTAACCAGCCCTGTGGATTGGCTAAATTACAGGTTGAAGCGGCGTTTCGATATAATGATCTCGGAAGGTGCTCTGGAAGAAGCCCGCCACAATTTGGAATTCTGGGACTCCAAATGGCAATCCTCAAAAGCCATTGGCGCCCCTGAATTGATCGCCCACCTACGAGGGCATTACAGTTTGGACGAAGCCAAGACCCGTGCTGTGACAGCCTCAAGCCAATTCGCCAAACGCCAACGAACATGGTTTCGCAAGCGCATGATCGCCTGGCAAACCCTCGCGGCAGAGCAGCTCTAATGTCAAATGTCGCATTTAGCCCATTCTAACGAAGTACACACAAAACAACCGCACAAATTCTCAACTCCCTATGCCATCACAACAGTAAACCTATGTGGTGAAAAGCAACATCTTGCTGCATTTCATAGCGCTCGTCTATGTAATTTATATTATGAAGTTTCATCGAGCGTCAAAGCAACAATCTTGGTTAGAAAAAAATTAAAACGTCGGTTTTGCACTATTAATATCAAAATTTTACATTGACCTGTAGCCCATTATGCGCATGAATAGGCTTCAGTCAGATTGAGTTTGGAAGGTCGAATATGCGGCCTAAAACACAATCAGTTATGACGCTCGGTGTCACAGGGAGAAACACATGACCCAAAAAAACAATTTCATGCATCCAGCCGCAGAGATGTACGCGCAAGAAGTGAAAGACGGTAAACTTGATCGTCGTGAATTCTTGTCGCGCGCAACGGCCCTGGGTTTAACAACCGTCGCAGCTTACGGTTTGCTGGGTCTCGATACACCGGCGAAAGCTGGCGGCCACGCGAAAAAAGGCGGCACCATCCGCATGCAAATGGATGTGAAAGCATTTAAAGATCCGCGCACCCACGACTGGACGCAAATCTCTATCGTCTCCGCAGGTTGGCTGGAATATCTCGTCGAGTACAATAGCGATGGCTCTTTTGAGCCAATGCTGCTTACGAACTGGGAAGCTAATTCCGATGCCACGCAATACACTCTAAAAGTGCGGGAAGGAGTTAAGTGGAACAACGGCGACGACTTCACAGCAGATGACGTTGCACGGAATATCATTGGCTGGTGCGACAAAAGCCTTGAAGGAAACTCTATGGCAGGCCGTATGGCCTCCTTGGTAGATGCAGACACGGGTAAAGCACGTGATGGTGCAGTTGTTGTCGTCGACGCAAATACAGTTCAGTTGAACCTCTTGCAGCCAGACATCACAATCGTCCCCGGCATGGCAGATTATCCAGCTCAAATCGTCCACAAATCCTTCACAGTGGAAACCGGAATATCCAACCCTGTCGGAACCGGTTTCATGCTTCCAGACGAGTGGGAAGTGGGTGTAAAAGCCTCAATAGTGCGAAACGAAGGATTTGAATGGTGGGGCTATGCTGCAGGTAAAGGCGGTCATCTAGATCGGATCGAATTCATCGACTATGGCTCAGATCCTGCAACCCACATGGCCGGCTTTGAATCCGAAGAGTTCGATCTGAACTGGGAAACAACGGGTGAGTTTGTTGAGTTGTTTGATGCGCTTGGCTTGGTAAAGTCGCAAGTAGCATCCGGTGCGACCATCGTTGTGCGTCCAAATCAAGATCACGCGCCCTACGACAACAAGATGGTGCGCCAAGCCTTGGCTATGGCTGTGGATAATGAAGTACTCAACGAATTGGGTAACGCCAGCCTCGGTGTCGCGGCGGACAACTGCCACGTTGGTCCAATTCATCCGGAGCATGACCCTTCCGTCACACGTGCACCGTTTGACCCAGCGAAAGCAAAGGAGCTTATGGATGCTTCTGGTAATGGCGATTTTGAACATGAGTTGCGCTCACTGGATACGGGATTTTGGAAAGATACCTGCGATGCAGTCGCGGCTCAATTGCGCGATGCTGGAATCAAAGTGAAACGAACATTGATGCCTGGCAGCACTTTCTGGAATGATTGGGCGAAGTTCCCTTACTCCGCCACGAACTGGAACCACCGCCCCTTGGGTACACAAGTTCTGGGTCTGGCCTATCGCTCCGGTGAAGCCTGGAATGAATTTGCTTGGAGCAACGCAGAGTTCGATGCGCTGCTTGCAGAAGCTAACTCTTTGGCCAACGCCGATGAGCGCCGGGTTGTTATGGGCAAAATCCAAGCCCTGATCATCGAGGAAGGTGTGACCTGTCAGCCTTATTGGCGCTACGTGCAGCGTCACCATGTTGAAGGCCTGGTCGGCTGCGACATGCACATCGCCTATTTGCCTCAAATTTATAAGTGGGGCTTTGCAGCCTAAATCTTATCAAATCAGCAAGCCGTCCCCAATCTCTGGGGGCGGCTTTTTTGAGCCATAAGACAATTTTCAATGTAACCAACGGGAATCTACACCATGGGGATGTTTATCCTACGCAGAACAGGCGTTATGCTGCTAACCGCTCTCTGCCTGACATTCATTGTATTTATCTTAACGACACTTTACCCAAACTTGGAAAAATTGGCCAAGAACCAAGGTAATTTCAGAATGTCAGATGCCGAGGTGGCCAGCTATTTGGGCAACCGCGGCTACACACAGGGCAAATTACAAAACTATGGTGAATGGCTGGGTGTTTTGCCGGGCTATGTCATTAAAGGTCTAGATGGAAAAACTCGCAGCCGCTGCTCCAACCATGGTGTGGTTGAGCCAGATGCGCCAAAATTTTGCGGCGTCTTGCAAGGCAATTGGGGATTTTCTAGCGTATTTAAAGAATCCGTCAGTGATGTGGTCAAAACCCGCCTGGCGCTTACAGGGAAATTAATGTTTTGGGTGATGATCGTGATGATCCCCGGAGCGCTGATCATCGGCGTTTTCGCCGGGATGCGCGAGGGCTCGCGGCTGGACCGTTCACTCTCGACAGCAGCGATTGTCACCACCGCTACGCCAGAATATGTGTCTGGTGTGATCTTCATCGCGATTTTCACATCCTCCGCAGTGGGATTGAAGTGGTTCAAGGGCTCGGCCACCTCTGCCATGGATAACGCAACACTGGAAAATTTCCTTCTGCCAGTGCTCACCATTGCGCTTTATGGCATGGGCTATATAGCCCGTATGACCCGCGCCTCCATGACGGAGGTTATGACTGCCCAATATATCCGCACCGCCCGGCTCAAAGGTGTGAGCTTTGCCAATATCGTTTTGAAGCATGCACTGCGCAACGCATTGATTGCGCCCTTCACCGTCATTATGCTGCAAATTCCTTGGCTCCTAAATGGAGTGGTGATTGTAGAAACCTTATTCAACTTCAAGGGTTTTGGATGGGTGCTGGTGCAAGCCGCCAGCAACAATGACATTGATCTGCTTTTAGCAGTGGCGGTTGTCGGGGTAATTGTCGTACTTTTGACTCAACTGATTTCAGATATCGGTTACGTCTTCTTAAACCCTCGTATTCGCATTTCTTAAGGAGACCAGTTCCATGCAACATCTATCCTGGACCGGCACCTTGGGTGCGTATCTTAATCCGCTATTTTTGACAGCCCTAATCTGTTTCCTTGCCTTGGCCGTTGCTGCCATTGCACGGGGCTTTTCCCCACGCGCAGATGGGCCGAATTTAATCAACCCCACACCACCCTCAGTGTCCTTGATGGGACCAAGTTTGATAATTGGGCTAGTGCTTTGGCTTTTGAGCCTGTCGGGCGTGTCCCTACTCGCCCCGCTGGCCTTGGGCAATATGTCGCTCTCGTTGATCGTATGCCTAATTCTGGGCGCCGCAGCGGGTTATGCTTTGTATCAAATTTCCGCCGAGATGATTTTCAAATTGGTCTGGTTAGCCTTCTACGTCACCCTGCTGTTGTTCGGCCTTTACCTGGTCATCGGTCTGTTCGTGAAACCCGCAACCATGGGCATCGTTGGTGCAATCTCTCAACGTCTCATTCCCACATGGATCGCCCTAGCAGTAACTTTTGTCCTGTCGATCCTCTTCAAACGCAAGCTGGGCCTATATGGCAAGCTCTTCGACAGTCCAATTGGGATGATCGGATTGGGACTGGTTTTGTTTTGGATCTTCACAGCGATATTTGGCGCAGGTTTTGATTGGATTGCGACCCACGATCCTTTGGCTCAAGTTTCAGGAATGAAAAACAAACACCCAGGAATTCCTCTGCAGGGAGCGACAGAGGCGGATTACCCCTATTATCTGCTGGGCGGTGATACGCTGGCGCGCGACGTGTTTAGCCGAGCTATCTTTGGCAGCGGTATCGTGATCGTCATTGCCCCAGCGGCCACTATCTTTGCCTTTATGGTGGGCATAACACTCGGCCTGCCCGCAGGTTACTTTGGTGGGCGTTTGGACACCGTATTAAGCTTCCTGTCCAATCTGGTTTTGGCCTTCCCTGTGATCTTGCTATTCTTCTTGCTGGTCACACCAGAGATCGTTCAAACCGGCCTGCCCAATTACTTGGCGGTTATCCTCTTTGTCTTCCCTGTCATTTTCATCGCCGTGGCGCAATATTCGAAGAACCGTCTCAAACCAGGCTTTTTAACCCTGCAATTTCCCATCCTACTGATCATCTGCATTTGGCTTTACCTCAGCTTGGTGTCCGAAACCGGCAAGCCTGTTGATGTTCTGCCTCCCATGCTGGATTTGTTTGATGTACCCGCCGAAATCCTGCTGGTCTTTGTTTCCGTGGTCTTTGTAAACTCTCCCACAGCCTTCCGGATAGTGCGAGGATTGACCTTGGACGTAAAAACCCGCGACTATGTGGCTGCGGCTCAAACGCGCGGTGAAGGCCCTTGGTACATCATGCTGTGGGAAATTCTTCCTAATGTGCGCGGTCCGCTGATCGTCGATTTCTGCCTGCGCATTGGGTATGCGACCATCCTGCTCGGCACTTTGGGGTTCTTCGGCCTTGGGCTGGAATCTGAAAGCCCCGACTGGGGAACCACGATCAACGCTGGGCGCAAATTACTATCGGTCTATCTGGCCCCGCCCCTGGTTCCAGCTTTCTCACTTATGAGTTTGGTTTTAGGTTTGAATCTTTTGGCCGATGGCCTGCGTGAAGAAAGTTTGAGGGATTAAGTCAATGGAAAAAAATGACTATAACGGCCCAATCCTTGAAATTGATCAACTCTCTATTTCATTTTTCACCCGGCTAAATGAAATTCCAGCAGTTATGGATTTCAGCTGCATAATACAACCCGGTGAGGCGATGGGACTGGTTGGCGAATCTGGATGCGGAAAATCCACTGTGGCCCTTGGGGTCATGCAGGACCTCGGGGTCAACGGCCGCACTGTTGGCGGGTCCATCAAATTTAAAGGGCGCGACCTCAATCTCATGTCCGACGATGAGCTTCGGGATATTCGCGGCTCCGAAATTGCGATGATCTACCAAGAACCCATGGCTTCGCTCAATCCTGCCATGAAAGTTGGCAAACAATTGATGGAAGTACCGATGATCCACGAAGGGATCAGCAAAGAGGCCGCCTATGCGCGAGCTTTGGAAGTGGTTACCGATGTAAAATTGCCAGATCCTGAGCGGATCTTGAAATCCTTTCCCCACCAATTGTCCGGCGGTCAACAGCAGCGCATCGTGATCGCGATGGCGCTTATGTCGAAACCAAGCCTTTTGATCCTTGACGAACCAACCACGGCTTTGGATGTGACCGTGGAGGCCGCAGTCGTGGAGCTGGATACAGATTTAGGCAAAAAATACGGTACCTCGATGTTGTTCATTTCGCACAATCTTGGCTTGGTCTTGGAAACCTGCGACCGGATCTGCGTTATGTATTCCGGCGAGGCGGTTGAGACCGGCCGCATTGACGATGTGTTCGACAAAATGCAGCACCCCTATACGCAGGCATTGTTCCGTTCGATCCCGCTGCCAGGCGCTGACAAGAACGATCGCCCGCTTATTGCTATTCCCGGCAATTTCCCACTGCCGCATGAAAGGCCGAATGGCTGTAACTTTGGGCCACGCTGCGATTATTTTGAGGCGGGCCAGTGTGACCAAGGGCATATCTCAATGGACATGGTGCCCCATGGGGAGCGGCACGGATCTCGCTGCATGCGCTGGAGTGAAATCGATTGGGATGCCCCCCTTGAGCTGGCGGATACCAAGACCAAGGCTGAGCCAGGCCGGGTTGTTCTCAAAATTGAAAATCTCAAAAAATATTATGAGGTGGCGGCTAATGCCCTCTTTGGTGGCGGCAACAAAAAGGTTGTTAAAGCAAATGAGACCTTAAGTTTCGTGGCCTGCGAATCCGAAACCCTAGCCATTGTCGGCGAGTCGGGCTGCGGGAAGTCGACTTTTGCCAAAGTTCTGATGGGCCTTGAGACGGCGACGGAAGGACAGATCCTTCTTGAGGGTAAGAACATCGAAGGTATCTCCATTGAAAATCGCGATACTAAGACGGTGTCCGATGTGCAAATGGTCTTCCAAAATCCCTTTGATACGCTAAACCCCTCTATGACGGTAGGTAACCAAATTATCCGCGCATTAGAATTGTTTAAAATTGGCGAGAATGCGGCCGCGCGGCAAGAACGGATGCTAGAGCTTCTGGATTTGGTGAAACTGCCCCGCGAATTTGCCAACCGCATGCCGCGGCAACTGTCAGGCGGTCAAAAGCAACGCGTTGGCATTGCCCGCGCCTTTGCTGGCGATGCAAAAATCGTTGTGGCCGACGAGCCCGTCTCAGCGCTTGACGTCTCCGTACAAGCGGCGGTGACAGATTTGCTCATGGATATCCAACGCGAGCAAAAAACGACCTTGCTGTTTATCAGCCATGATCTGTCGATCGTGCGCTACCTTTCGGACAGGGTTTTGGTCATGTATCTTGGGCATGTGGTTGAAATGGGCACAACGGAGCAAGTATTCCAGCCACCCTACCACCCCTATACAGAAGCCCTGCTCAGCGCGGTTCCAATCGCCGATACCGCAATAGAGAAAAAGCACATTGTGCTTGAGGGAGACATTCCATCAGCGATGAACCCGCCTTCGGGTTGTCCGTTCCAAACCCGTTGTGGTTGGAAATTGAAAGTTCCTGGCGGCCTATGTGAGACCGAGGTGCCTAAGATCCGCAAACTGGCCGATGGTCACCAGATCAAATGCCATCTCGCTGATGATATTATGGCCAAAATGGACGCTGTGATCAAAATCGCAGCAGAATAACACATCACAGGCGCGCATAGCCCGGCTCATTTCGGCTATGCGACCCTTCCTGGGTTCCGGTTGCGCAAAGAAAACTCATCCTCCCTCCTTTCGATGGTTGCACCGCGGAGCAGTTCCAGAGATATATAGCGCAACGGGGTTCTGTCAGCCAGGCAGGGCTTACTTAATCAAACTTAACTCTAATTTAGCATAAATGCTGGATCAATAGAGCAACAACTTGGGGGCAATGGCCATGGCCGGATCAGTAAATAAAGTGATTATCATTGGAAATTTGGGACAAGATCCTGAAGTGCGCAGTTTTCCAAGCGGCGGTAAAATTTGTAATTTCTCTGTAGCGACCTCCGAAAACTGGAAGGATCGCAACACTGGAGAACGCCGTGAAAAAACCGAATGGCATCGTGTCTCCATCACCTCAGAGCCTTTGGTGCGCGTGGCCGAGCAGTATTTGCGCAAGGGCTCAAAAGTTTACCTTGAGGGCCAGTTAGAAACGCGCAAATGGCAAGATCAATCTGGTCAGGATCGCTATACCACAGAGGTGGTTCTACGCCCCTACCGTTCGGAATTAACCATGCTCGACAGTCGCGGCGAAGGTGGCGGTAGCGCCGGCCAAGGGGGTGAATATATCGGCAATCAAGATGGCGGTGGCCAGGGCGGTTACATGGCCGATCCCAACCAGGGTGGCAATCAGGCAGGCGGTTATGGAAGCCCCGCGCCCTCAGCTGATCTCGATGACGAAATCCCATTTTAAATCATACCCAGCGCAGATGTCCCCTGCACTGGGATCACTCCGCCTCGGCATTTTCGGGCGCGGCTATACGGCACGCGCGGCCATCGACTCCTCCAGCACAGATAAGACCACCGCCTGCGACACATCCGTTGTCACAAACGCCTGACCAATGTCGCGGGCCATTATAAAATTTAGCTGTCCCGAAATTACTTTTTTGTCCTGCCCCATGAGCGCAACAAGAGCCATCGGATCGGGCAGTGCCCCATCTATATCGGAAATATCGGTTTTAATCCCCATGGCCGTTAAATGTGCCCGCACCCGCGATGGAGCCTCTTGGGAACATAATCCCAAACGGGCAGAGGTCTCGAAGGCCAAAGCGCAGCCGATGGCCACGCCTTCCCCGTGCAGCAGGCGATCAGAATATCCGGTCGCCGCTTCCAGCGCATGGCAAAACGTATGCCCAAGATTGAGCAAGGCGCGATCCCCCTGCTCTGTCTCATCACGCACCACAATATCCGCTTTCATTTGGCAAGACATCCGCACAGCCTCGCTGCGCGCCGCGTGATCTCCAGCAACCAAGGCAGCTCCGTTTTGCTCAAGCCACTCAAAAAACGGCGCATTGCCCAGCAGCCCGTATTTCACGACCTCGCCATAGCCAGCAAGGAAGTCCCGCGGGGCCAGCGTATCCAAAACATCTATATCAGCCAAAACCAGACTGGGTTGATGAAAAGCCCCGATGAGGTTTTTACCCTGAGCGGCATTTATCCCAGTCTTGCCGCCGACAGAGCTATCCACCTGCGCGAGCAGGCTGGTCGGAATCTGAATAAAGCGCACGCCACGGCGTAAGATAGCGGCGGCAAAACCCACCAAATCTCCAATCACCCCGCCGCCCAAAGCGATCACCACATCCCGCCGCTCAACTTTCTCAGTCAAAAGAAAATCTATGGTCTCGCTGAGATGCGGCCAGCTTTTCGTCGCTTCTCCCGCAGGCAGGGTTAGAGTGGAAGACGCAATGCCCAGGCTTTGCAAAGCCTCCGTCAATCGTTGGGCATGCAGTGGGGCGACGTTGCTATCAGTGACAATCGCCACTTTAGCCCGCGGCAAAACCGGTCCAATCAAAGCGCCGGCTTGATTCAAAAGACCATGACCAATGTGGATATCATAAGCCCGGTTTCCCAAAGGGACGTGAACCACCTGCGTCATGACTTTTCTCCTGATGAGCTCAATACTCCTGGCTGCGCGCGCAATGCGGCTATTACCTGCTCTGCCGTCTGGGCAATGGAGTAATTAGAATGGGATTGGACGGTGACATCAGCCAGTGCGTATTGAGCTTTGCGAACTTCAAAAATGCGGCTCAATGTGGCCTTAGGATCTGTGGTTTTGAGCAAAGGGCGGGTATCCTTGCTGCGTACCCGGTCCCAGAGCAATTCCAAATCGACGCTCAGAAACACCGATATGCCAAGTTTCGAAATCAGTGCGCGATTGTTGCCAAACATGAATGCCCCACCGCCCGTCGACA
>Ga0115008_10005702_pt1 | contig 10257 bp, 11 predicted proteins | sample FraStrMetagenome_FD_87164 | JGI IMG/M metagenome (GOLD analysis project Ga0115008, IMG submission 87164) | Marine eukaryotic phytoplankton communities from Arctic Ocean - Fram Strait ARC3M Metagenome | ecosystem: Environmental > Aquatic > Marine > Oceanic | place: Fram Strait | collected...
CAAGGGGAAAATAATTCATATTGTGGCATACTAATTGTTGCAATTGACAAAGACGAAGATCAAATATCCATAAAAATAGAGTTCCACAATCAGCAACAGTGTACAAAGCAGGTGTGCATCAAACAGGTGGAGCGATTAGACCGGAAAAATGTCGGTGGTATATAATTGGATTCAAATGGGCTCATGGAGTAGCAAAGTATGAATATAATCTAACAATAGAACATGTGACCATAGAAGATTCATATGGTAATGAAAAAGTAGTAGAAAGATGAGATATCAGAACAGGTTGGAAAGGTTTAGGAATTGTTGCGAACCCATCTGGATGTTGGAAAGATCACATGAATTATTTAATCAATGAAAAAATAATTCCATGGAATACATCTATTAGATCATCATATTTACAAAGACATGATGTTTATCGCGCTGCGTTTACTTCTATTTTTAAGTCCACCGATCAAACCCACACACACAGTGATGCATCCTACCTCTCAGAATCCGAAGCGAGATCATGCGCCACAGGACACTTCTTTCTATCATCCATGGATACCCACGCCAACAACGGACCCATACACACCGTTTGCACCATCATTAAAAATGTGATATCTTCCGCACCCGAAGCCGAGATTGCGGCGTGTTTCCTCACTGCCAAAGATGCCGTGCCAATTCGAAATGAATTACAGGAAATGGGTCACCCACAACCACCCACCCCATCCAAACCGACAATAGCACCACCGATGGGTTCCTCAATGAAACAATAAAACAAAAAATATCCAAAACAATGGATATGAGGTTTTGGTGGTTGATAGATCGCATCAAGCAACAACAGTTTACCGTGCACTGGAAACCAGGAGCGGAAAATTTAGCTGATTACTTTTCCAAACACCACTCACCTGCTCATCATTCCACCATGCGACCAATACTTTTCCACACACAAAATGAAAAACCTGTCACATACAGTGAAGTTTTGCGAGGGTGTAACAATACTACCCCTACGCGAGCCTACGTGGTCTATGTCGTCATCCAAGACAGTCACTGTTAATGTTGTAATAAAATATACCCATAAATGATAACATGACAATTTATTGATCTATTCTATTATTAGATTTTTTCGAATACCGTTTGCACCATTTCCAACCAGGTGTATCAATCATGCTCTTATCATGAGCATATTTTGCCAAAACACATCCGAGAAGCTAATAATTTAGATACTTTCAATAGCTAGATTTAATTCAGTGCACCACATGAAAGATGGTTTTATGAATGATAAAAATGCGATAATTCTCTAAGCATTTTTTAGAGGAGATTGGTGCAATCAGATGTCAAAAATTCATAATTGTTGAGTTCCATAATTCATTCCATCACCAACAGTAATAGTAACATTGTCACAACATCAATTGCCAACTTGCTGTCTTGAAATGGATCATTTGTATAGATACAGAATAAGATTACCTAAAATTAGCAATTGCATATGGTAAAGAAAGGGATGAGGATCTAATTTTCTGTCACAGACACTTTCTGACTTAAAATGGTATTGGATGATCGAAATTATTATATCTTGATCAAATACGTGTATCAATTATTTGGAGAATCAAATTGAGAACTAATTGACTACTAATAGATGGAGTTTTTCTAATGTTGGTGTCTTTGATATATCATATGATTATAGAGTTGAACCTTATGATGTTATATTCTAATATGAATAGAAAGGGTCATCCTTTTTTCTCTGATTATGATAAATTATATTTTTATTCATCATATGGTTCAAGAGTTTTTATTGGAAATATGATGGTTATGAAAGTTATGAAATTTCTGCTGTGTTTCCTTTTATGAAGAACAAAACAGGATTTGTGGATTGAAACAATTCTACACGACATGGGTACGTACGCAAAATGAACACGTTTTTTTCATCTGTTGGTTGACGTAAAATATTGATTCGGTCAGAAAATAGACGGTCAAGAAATGCCGGCAGTAATTTTTGAGTGGTAGAAATTCAACATACATAAATGCGTAAATTTGAAATCCGTAAATCCACAAAGCGAACGAATCTTTTCATCTTTGCAGGAATTTTCTTTAGGATTATTGTTAATTATCCACGTGTAAGATAGACGAGAAAGGAAGACTTGATATCTTTTTTCGCATGGAAGAATCGGTTCAAGCTTTGACGGTTAAATTGTCATTTGTGAATCTTCAATGTACGATGTTAGTATGGTAAGTCTATGTAGCATAAGCACAAATAAATGTGAAATGAGTATGAATATGGATATAGTATCCTATAAGGTGCATCCAGAGATCTTTGAAATATACGATAATGTACGTGCGTACTAACTATACTTTTTTTGCTAAATGAAAATAAATAGGAAGGGTTGCAAACTCTTGCAAATACATCAATTTATCTAGCCTTATGCAGAGTCTACGTATTCAACATGGCATCACTTCATTTTTTTTTCAAAAGAGAAAACGTTGTCTAAAGAAATTCTCAACTTTAGTGCCACAAATTTCATCTATTTATCTATTTGACAGAAAGAGAAAATTGAGCAAAAATCATGTTGTCTTCTACTGCCTCAAGCATCCTTCGCAAATCAGCTGGACAAGCTTCTCGTCGTTACATGTCTGCCGTAACTGGTGTACAAGGACGTGAAATTATCGACTCTCGTGGAAACCCAACTGTAGAGGTAGATATTACCACTAAGGATGGCACTTTCACTGCCTCTGTTCCAAGTGGTGCTTCTACTGGAATCTATGAAGCTGTAGAACTCCGTGATGGAGGAAGCCGTTATATGGGAAAAGGAGTTCTAAAGGCTGTTGAAAACGTCAACACAGCTCTTGCTGATGCCGTTATGGGTATTGATGTGTCTGACCAAAGAGCTGTAGATGATGCTATGCTCAAGGCTGACGGAAGCGCCAACAAGGGAAATTTGGGAGCCAATGCCATTCTTGGAGGTAAGACCTAATCATGTCTATGGCGATGTTTCGCTTTCTCAACCACGAATTGTTCCATTCAAGATTTATTTCGCTTTTTTTCTTTTTTTATTCAGTTTCTCTTGCTGCCAGTAAGGCTGGAGCCGCTGCTAAAGGCGTTCCACTTTGGCAACATTATGCTGATGTTGCTGGAAACCCCATCCCAGAAACTCTCCCCGTACCCTGTTTCAACGTTATCAATGGAGGAGAGCACGCCGGAAACAAGCTTGCTTTCCAAGAGTTTTTCGTCATCCCCACTGGTGCTGCGGATTTCACGTGAGTATCTGATTGTTGCCTATTTATCTTTGCACTGTCATCGATTTTAAATTTGCTGATGCCTTTTCTTTTGCTATGTGACAAATGTCATATGTAATTGGAATGTGATGTTTTTTTGGTTGTTTTGTGTTCCTATCCGATGACTTTTGTAAACACTCAAAACCAACTTGAAACAAACAGTGAATCCATGGTAATTGGATGCGAAGTCTTCCACAATCTCAAATCTGTCATCAAAAGCAAGTTCGGAGGAGATGCCACTCTTATTGGAGATGAAGGAGGATTTGCCCCACCCTGTGATGTAGAATCTGGTCTTCAAATGCTTATGGAAGCTACTGATAAAGCTGGATACCTCGATAAGGTTTCCATTGGTCTTGATGTAGCTGCCTCTGAATTCAAAGTTGCAGGAAAAAACCAATACGACTTGGACTTCAAATCTACTGATAAAGATCCTTCCCTTCTTCTTTCTGGAGATGAGCTCATTGCCTTCTACAAGGACATGATCTCCAAATACCCCATTGTAACCATTGAGGATCCCTTTGACCAAGATGACTGGGACAACTGGACAGCTCTCTGCAAGTCTGTAGGAAAAGATGTTCAAATTGTTGGAGATGATTTGACTGTTACCAACCCAGTTAAGATTGCTGAAGCCGTTGAAAAGGGATCTGCCAACTGCCTCCTTCTTAAGGTTAACCAAATTGGTTCAATATCCGAGAGTATTGATGCTGTCAAACTTTCCAAACAAAACGGATGGGGTGTTATGACCAGTCACAGAAGTGGAGAGACTGAAGATTCCTACATTGCCGATTTGGCCGTAGGTCTTTGTACTGGACAAATTAAGACTGGTGCCCCATGCCGTGGAGAACGTACTGCCAAATACAACCAACTTCTTAGAATTGAAGCCGAGCTTGGAGATAAGGCCGTATACCCTGGAATGGGATTCCGCACCCCATCATGGATGGCTTAAATATATCAATCATACACATTTATCAATCCCTACTGAAGCTTCCCTTTCTTAAAGAGAGATAATTTATGATTGTAAATGATTTTACTACTCAGTGATTCCAAATGTTATGCACTCATTTTGATAAGCTTATCTTTTACTTTTACAAATGAAAAAAATACTTCTCTTTTACTCTAATGTGAATGACCTTTCTGATTTCCCTCCTACAAGGGATTGCATCTTTTTAATAGCCACGTCTATTTCACAAAACCATCAAGTTTATGTTGCATGAAAGTACTTACGCCTCATTCCAAAGCTTACGCAGCAGAATATATGAATATATTTTATGTTGTGATGAAATCAAAAGGTATCATAACATAATATGATGCTGAAATTATTTTCAACACACTTTTCTTTGTTTTTATTAGTGAAAATGAAGATGCAATAGTCTCTGAGCTGAAACGTCTCATCAATGTTTCTCCACATTTACTATTTATTATATTATATGTATACACCAACTTTTTTATGTTGCATTTCTTTCCAATTTTCACCTATATCACCGTAGATTTGTGTGCTAAGTACGGTATAGTACTCTATACCTTGGCAAAAAAAATCTTTCTCAAAATAATGAGGGTGATGGAAGATGTCAACGTCATGAGATGTCTTGCCTATGTCCTAATCACAACCCTATGGCTCAGTGAATCAACAACGATTGCTTTTCCTATCAACTCAAACTTACAATATTCGAATTCTTTACGACATGTTATCCCATTAGTGCGCCTAAACTTGAAAAATCCATTTAAAAAAGAAACCAGTGACATTGTGAAAGAGAAAACTGCCGAAGACATAGTTGATTTGAATTCTTCCACCGAAGCAAAGACTTTTTATGTCCCTCGATCTCAAGCTGGTAATATTTTAGCTTCTTCTTTTCAGGTAGGGCCATCGCTAGACATTCAAACTTTTCTTGTCGCTTTTAATATGTTTTTGTGGTGAAATTAAATTTATTTTCCTCAATAATTTTTGTTCTATTGTTGGGCGAAAAGGCTTTAACTCGCTTAGGGTCTGGTGTTTTTGCGGAGGGATATAAGATTTCACTTGAGCAATATAATGATTCGTCTTATTCTGTTGCAAGATTTGGGAACTATCAAATAAATGAATCATGTTCACCTAATATCGCAAACCTCGCTCGTTCAAAGCCAATTGAAATATATGAATTCGAAGGCTGTCCCTTTTGTAGAAAGGTTAGAGAAGCTGTTTCTATTTTGTGTTTACGAGTCCTTTTCAAACCGTGTCCAAAAGATGGTCAACTCTTCCGCAAAGAAATCAAAGACATGTATGGAAGTGATGCAACATTTCCATACATGATTGATCCAAACACAGGAACAAAAATGTTTGAATCAGACGAAATTATCACATATTTATTTAGTATGTATGGTGATGGTGTGGTTCCATCTCAATTGCTTGGTCCAGCTGCACCCATCACTGCAGGAATTGGTTTATTGCCACGTTTGGGAAGAGGGAGTAAAGTAAAGCCATCTAATCCACCTCAGGAACCTTTAATCCTTTGGGCCTATGAAGGTTCTCCATTTTGTAAGATTGTGAGAGAAGAATTATGTGAATTGGAAATCCCGCACTTGCAAATATCAACGCCAAGAGGTAGTTCGTCCCGGCAAAAAATGTTTGATGTTATAGGAAAATTTCAGGTTCCTTATCTTGAAGATCCTAATGAAGGCATATCTTTGTTTGAGAGCGAAGCTATCATCGAATACATTCAAAAGAGATATGGAATCACCAAATCACCCATCGAATATCTATAAAGCATTCTATACAGACAACACATCACGCACGATGCATCTTAGAAAGATGTTCTGAAAGAATTTCATACTTTTGGTCATTGTTCACTTCAAAATGTCTCAATCTATTCATATCAACGATAGATTTGATGAGAACGAGGAATACTTTTGCGTTATACCTTGATATCGTATAAAAAATGTCAGGATTTAAAATAGACAAAATAGAAGTTTGATTCATTGAATCAATATAGAATTTCATTTTTTCTATTTTAATTTGTTTTATTTCATGGGTTATTTGGCAACCTACTCGAACACTAAGGAGGTAAGTGGAATAATTACAGAGAAGCATTAGAATCCGTAATATATTTTGCCTTGATAGATTCAAACTCTACTCTTGCATGTTTGGTCAACATTTAATTTGTTTTATTTCATGGATTATTTGGCAATCTACTCGAAAACTGAGGAGGGAAGTGGAATAATTCCAAAGAAGCATTAGAATCTGTACAATATTTTGCCTTGATAGATTCAAACTCTACTCTTGCATGTTTGTTCAACATCCGTAAGATAACTGGGTCAAGTTGTCCATCGGCACAACATTCATTAAAATATTGCATAATGATATCCCCTCGTTTATCTTTGGGAAGCAAAGTGATAGCTGCTTGTATTATGTTTCCGTATATTATGTTATTAGGGGAGAGATCGGGGTCCTTCGAGGAACGCATTTTTTCCAATGTATCAATGGCAATCTTGAACGATCTCTGCTTTACAGAATAATGTGCTCTTTCATGAATAAGTACGCAACATCTAATTACTGAACTAAAAGTGACTCTTTGTGGTTTTACGGCACAGTCTCCAATTTGAGATTTATGTTCCATAAATTGAAGAATTTTCAATGCACGCTCTGCTTTGTTCAGCTGCTTACTTTTAGCAAGAGTTTTCAATGTTAAATTGTATGTAAGTGTATTCGGTAGAATGTCAATTCCCCCTCTTTCTCTCAATGATTCTATCTTCTGAATAAACATAGTTATTCTTTTTAGAGCCTCATCAGCATGATACAGCTCATTGCAATAAGCTTGAATGACACTATTGAAGCACATTGTATTAGGTTTTAGTTGATTGTCGCCTTTTTTAAATTGTTGTAACATATGATTGAAATAGCTCTCTGCCTTATTACCGGCGTCACGTTCTCTGGAATTGGCAAAAGATCGTAGTATCGGAACATAAGTAAATAAATTAGGCTTTAAGTTGGCATCGCCGTCTCTATACAATTGAAGCACCTTTTCAAATAATGACTCTGCATTCTTTGTTGCGTCTTTTTTCCTTGATCTAGCCCATCCATTCAAAACAAAATTAAAACATGTAATATTTGGTCTCAATTCTGGATTTGTGCTCAAAACTATTTTGTTTAAGATGTCCCCGGCTCGTTTTGGAGCTTCTATATCTCTGCTATATGACATTGCATTTAACGCATATGAATAGCACAAAATGTTGGGCGGGTCATCAATCAATTTATCTGAGTAGAGATTTTCCATTTTATACAACATTCTTTCAGCATGTTTTGCAGCATCAGGATTTTTCTTTTGAATGAAAGCTGACATGATGGAAACAAGTGTGGTTGTATCTGGTTTTATGTTAGGAAATCCTTTTTTATGACATAAGATCATATGATCCAGAATTTGATCCAGGCGATCAAAAGCTTTAGGTTTATTTGACTTTGCAATTGATTTTATCAGTGTATTAAATGTCACGAAATCTGGATGAACATCAATAATTCCTTCAGCATCCAAATTTTGCATTTTCAGTAGAACAGATTCTGCCTTTTCGGGAAAATTTTTGTAGGCATTCATAACCATGTTAAAACTTACAACATCAGGGATCACGTCAAGTTCAGGATCTTTCATAAGTCCGATCATTTTATCTAGGAGTTTTTCTGCCTTTGCAGGTGATGCATCGTCGGTAGAATTAGCATAGCAATGTAAAAGTGCGTTATAAGAAACTTTATTTGGCTTGATATCATGATTACCCATCTCATACGCATTTTCCATTCTCTCTAAAACTTTTTCTGCCATATCCACTGCTTCAGGTCTACGAGAAGTAGCCCATGATTTTAGAATCAGTGACAGTGAAATCGTATTGGGTGCAACGTTTAAGTTTCCTGCCTCGTACATTTCTTCCATCAATTCTAAGATGGCCTCTGCCTTTTCAGGTGCATGAAGATCTGTGCTCTTTGCGTATCCATCGAGAGCGATGGTGAATGAACGTGCATCTGGTTTGACTCCCCTATTTTCCATTGATCTTAATATGTCTTCAACCTTTTTGGGGGCAGCTATTTGCCCACTATTGATATGAGCACTCATTAGTGTATTGAATGTGCTCACATCTGGTTTCAATCCTAAACTTAGCATTTGATCTAATATTGCTTGTGCTTTTTCACCAGAATTTTTATCTTGACTTTTTGCCCACGCTAGCATTACAGAATTTATGTTAATAACATTTGGAAGGACGATTTTATTTCTCTTTTCTAGCATACTATTCAACATATTTTCAGCCTTTTTTGCAGCTTGGACTCCACCTTTGCTGTGAGCTAAAGCATTTATGGCTGCTGTATAAGTTATTATATTTGGTTCAACTGATGGACTTGGGTCCTCCTCCATTCGTCTCAATAATTGGAGAGCTTTCTGGGCTGTTCCAATTTCCTTGGAAGAGTCTTCTCTTTGATTCTTACCATTTTGCGTAACTAAGCTACTGCTTTTGGATAATGCATCTATAAGAACTGAAAAAGTATGAGTATTTGGAAGAAAGCATTCATCTCCTGTCACTTCATAAAGGTTTTGCATTCGAGCAAAGATTTCTTCAGCCTTTTGAGCGTCACCAATACCAGCATAAGCATGAATCACTTCCGTAAAAGTAAATACGTCGGGTTTGATATCAGTATCTCCATTTTCATCAAAATAAACATGCAACATCTTCGCTAAAATAGCATTGACTCTATCTGCTACATGCTTAGACGGAATGCAATTGTTCCACGCATTTATGACAGTATTGTAGCACACCGTATTTGGCTTGTAATCAGGATTATTGGTTTCATTGAATAAGGTTTCCATTTGATGTAGCATATATTCAGTTGCTTTGGCTGCTCTAATGGAAGAATCATTGTGTACGTTAGCATGATTATTGTTTTTAGAATTTGATAGGGCATTAAGCACAGATGCAAAAGTAAAAACGTTGGGCTGAAAATCGTATTGAGACATTTTTTCATTCAAAATTCGTTGCGCATTCAAAGCACCATCTCGTGTATTTGTTTTTGCATATATATCCACTACACGATTAAATATAGCAACATCAATTTGGAATGTTCCAGAATTTTCAAGCATCTTATCAAGATAAGACTCTGCCTTTGCTCCAAACGTAAAAGCTTGAGCTAAATTTTCGTCAGACATATTTTTAGAATCATTCATTAATGAAATGGAAGATTGAAGTGCATCTATGGCTATTGTATAGCTTTCAGTATTTGGCTTTGCAAATCGATGGTTTAGCATCTGTTTCAGTAATTCTTCAATGCGCACGATTGCAATAGGAATGATATCTTGGGTATCACCGTGGCTCCTGCAACATAAACGCCAGGCAGATAAAGCATGATTGTAACTTTCAGTTGATAATTTGAGTTTTTGTTCTTTTTCTAGTTTGTAAAGAATTTTCGCAATAGTATTTGCTGCTTTAATAGTACCTCTGTCACTTGAGTTTTCATCCCAATATTTGATTGCCGCTTTCAGCTCTTGTAATGATGCCGCTGAAAGATCTCCAATGGCAAAATCATTTTCGAGAAAATTCGAAGTTGCTCTCTCGAGTTTCTTTGCTCGAATAGGTTCTAATTCTGATACGTTTGGAGAAATAATAAATGAAGGACGCAGAGTTTGAAGTTGTTTTCTTTTTAAATGTTTGGAGTTATGGTAGAATGAATGGCGGAGATGGCCCTGTTCAATATTAATAAGTTCTTTCTTTTGCAGATTTCGACAAAAAGTGGACAGTGTCCTTTGATAAGAGGTCCTCTTTAATACGCGGCAAGCACGAATCGCCGAACCTCTCAACATTGTCAAAAAGATGATTTGAAGATTCTGTTTTTACATGTGATCTATTACAGTCCTAAAATTTATGTAGTACCGTAGTTGTTTCGTGAATATAGAGCTCCTTTTTTTTATCACGTGAAATTAGGAATGAATCCGATGAAAGAAATGCTGCTGTTCTTCATTTCTAACTGCAAGGGGTTATATTGAATCTCTCATGCACCTG
>Ga0115008_10005703_pt1 | contig 10256 bp, 7 predicted proteins | sample FraStrMetagenome_FD_87164 | JGI IMG/M metagenome (GOLD analysis project Ga0115008, IMG submission 87164) | Marine eukaryotic phytoplankton communities from Arctic Ocean - Fram Strait ARC3M Metagenome | ecosystem: Environmental > Aquatic > Marine > Oceanic | place: Fram Strait | collected 2012-06-18
AGGCCACTACCGTAAAAACAGTAATAGGATCAAAACCAATCATAATCATCGGCATCCAAAATACCCACATACCCGCAACGGGATACATTAAAGATTGACGAAAAGCCGTAGAAAAATTCATTTTAGTCGAGCTGTGATGTACAACATGTGCAGCCCATAACCAATGAATATGATGTGAGGCTTTATGAAACCAGTAATAGAGAAAGTCTTGAAGTAAAAAAGCGATAAATACTGTTAATATATTAAGTGGAATATTAAAAAGTGCTAAATCATGTAAGCTATAAAAAAGTGGCATCAACAATAATAACGCAATAGCGTCTGAGCCTTGGTGTAAAAGTGCTAAAACAGTGTTGGTTATACTATCTTTAACTTCATAAAACTGCCTAAATTTAACAAACTCAACAACAATAAAAATAATAAAGACAGGGCTCAAGGCGAGTAGGATGACTTCAATACTCATAAGTACAATTCCTCACTACTGTTGCTAAGTCGTTTTTGTTTTCTAAAGTACTTGGCTAAGCGCTGCATTGCTAAATTAATATCACGCTTAACCAAAAACTTTAGTAAGAAATCGGGCAACCATACTAAACCATTAAATGTGATTATATAATTAATATGCGTAAAACTTGGGTTAGTTCCTTCCTTATTAGTCTCCTCTATATTAATCAAGCCTGCATTAACCTTACTATGCTCTAAACGAGTATTCTGTTCAGATTTTTTTTGATTGAGCTTATAGTTATTGTTAACGGATGTTTTAGGCGAGTTATTAGTATCAGAGCTAGTGGTTAAATAAATATCACCCTGATGGTTTGCAACCGGTTTATTACCAATGATTTGATAGCAAATATGGTGATAACTGGCACTTATTATTTGCTCTTTAAAGATTATTTTACCAGTTCTAATGCGACGAATTGCGCCCTTCCCTCCTTTTAGTTCACCTTGGTTTTCAGATTTTACTAGTGAAATTTTGGCATTAAAAAATCGTCCTAATTGAGCATGATTCAATAACACTTCCGCTATTTTGTTAGCAGGAGCCAATATTTCCTGAGCAACAGTAATACTAATCATACATTCTAATCAATTCATACAAGCGTTTAATTTTATCATTCAATCAAAATTAGCACCAAACAACAAGTGTTTATTTGTAGCTATATACTAGAGAGATTAAACATTCTAAGAAAGTATCGCTGATAATAAGTATGTTAACTAAAAGCTTAAGGGTGTGTTATAAGTAACCAAGGTAGTAAAATTTAACAGAAAGATAAAATGATCTTCGATAGATAGTGAAGTAATTACTATTTTTACGATTATAACAATAAATTAATTATTACCATTAACGTTTAAAAGCATAAGAGATATATTAAGGACATACCTCTTATTAGAGACCTATAAAATAAAAGCTAACTTATATACTACACAGCAAATGGGTATTTAATTGCTTCGTGGTACTGGTAACCTTCAACTTTAAAATCATCCATTGTCACCCAAGTTTCTAAATCTTCTAAAGATTTAATATCTGGGTTGATAATAAGCTTAGGTAGCGGTAATGGCTCTCGTTTAAGTTGCACTTCTTGCATTAGATCAAGTTGGTCTTCGTAAATATGCGCGTTAACAATTTTGTGATAGGCGATACCTGCTTTTTTACCAGTAATTTGCGCCATAATTGCTAGAAAAAAGAAAACTTGTACTTGATTGAAATTGAGGCCCAATGGCACATCACATGAACGTTGAAAACTAGTTAAATATAAAGTATCACCAAGTAGCGAGAAATTGTGAGTATGCATACAAGGCCGTAAACAGCCCATATGAAACTCACCAGGGTTATAGAACGTCATAATTTCAGCGCGATCATCAATACCCTTACTTAAATTATCAACAATCTTACTAAGTTGATCAATGGTTCCGCCGTCAGGTTTAGCCCAAGAACGACCTTGAATACCATAAACGCGGCCCATATCATCTTCGCCTTTACGAAATGAATTATTAAGCCAATCTTGGTTTACATTGGCGTTAGCATCCCACGTTTTAGTACCTAGTTTACGAAAATCATTGGCATTATCATACCCTCTAATATAACCAATAAATTCGGCAATAGCTGATTTATAAAAGCTTTTACGTGTGGTAATTAAAGGAAATTGATTTTCACTCACATTATATTCTAAATCGGCATTTATTACTGTTAAGCACCGTTTTCCTGTTCGCTCGTTCTTAACCCAAGTACCTTGATCAATAATTCGTTGGCTCAAATCTAAATAGGCGCGCATTAGTTACTCCCTTTAATTGACTTTTTAGTCGACTGACGTTTAGGTTTATTGTTATTTTTGTTTTCACCCTCAGAAATAGCAGTCTTTTGCTGAATTAAATACCCTATATAGATAATAAAAATACCAGCTACAATCATTGGAATACTTAGGATTTGACCTTTTGATATAAACGACAAATACAAACCAAGGTGTGCATCAGGTTCACGGAAAAACTCGACAATACTTCTAAATACCCCGTAACCAATTAAGAAAACACCTGAAGCGAGTCCTAACCGTTGAGTTTTTCGGCTAATGATATATAAAATGGCAAACAGTACCACACCTTCAAGCGCAAACTCATAAAGTTGCGAGGGATGACGAGGTAATTGTAATTGATCTGTTGGGAAAACCATTGCCCAAGCAACATCTGTTTCTCTTCCCCACAGCTCTGCATTTATAAAATTACCTAAGCGCCCCATACCCAAGCCAATAGGTACAAGAGGTGCAACAAAGTCACCAACCATTAAAAACGACTTTTTTGTTTTTCGAGCAAAAATAAAGATAGCTAGAATGACACCGAGTAATCCACCGTGAAATGACATTCCACCTTGCCAAATTTCTAATAAATATAAAGGATCTGATAAAAAATAATCAAACTGATAAAATAAAACATAGCCAACTCGACCACCCAACACTACGCCTAAAAAGCCATAAAATAAAAGATCACTGACTTGTTCTCTAGTCCATAAGCCATGACTTCTGTCAGCCGCCTTATTTGCCATCAGTAATGCTGCAATAAAACCAATTAAATACATTGTTCCATACCAACGTAATGACACTGGGCCAATACTAAATATAATTGGGTCTATCACTGGGAATTGTAAAAATTTATCTGTCATTACTTGTCCATATTAAAGAGTAAAATAAAATTGATATTAAATAAACATCCACTAGCTTGGCTAATATAATATGCTTTCATTGGGGAAAGTAAGCAACTGAAACTGCCAAGTTTAATAATTAACTTAGTCTAACCATCAAGCATATCAAGTTAACGATAAGCTTAACAAATAAAGCTCTATTAATATTAATTAGTAGCGATTGTAAATCTATTTTAGTGCCGTGATTATTAATCAGTTTGAATAAATTGCACTAAGAGCCTGCTCTAATAAAACCACCTAAACCTAAGTTTTCAAGTTGCTTATTAAGATAACTGTGCACCGCCTTCGTCGTTGACAGTGTTAAGGTATGGCTCAAAATATGTTGCGCCTGACTAAGACTTATATGGCGAATAACCCATTTTATACGTGGCACGTTATGGCCATTCATACTAATCTTGTCAAAACCCATGGCTAACAATAAAATGGCGCCCGCAGGATGAGAAGCGAGTTCACCACATAAACTAATTGGTGTGTTTTGCGCGAGTGACTGTTGAGCGATACTAAATAAAGCACTCAATACCGCCGGATGAAAAGCATCATATAGACTAGCGACTTGGCTATTATTTCTATCAACCGCCAATAGGTATTGAGTCAGATCATTACTGCCTACAGAAAAAAAATCGACACGTTGTGCCAATGCAGTAATTTGAAATATAACCGAGGGTACTTCCAACATAATACCTACTTTAGGTTTGATTAATTTCTCAGACCTAGCTTGCGCTTTGACTTGGGCTTGCTCAAAATTATATTTATTACCCTGGTCTATAGCCATCAATTGTGTCACCGTATCTTTCGTTAATTCGGCTTGTACTTCAAAAAAGGCCTGATTAATTAAACGTATCGCTTCATCAACTTCCTCTACACTAGAAATCATCGGTAACATAATCTCTAGATTACCAAGCTCTTGATTAGCTCGCATCATAGCGCGAACTTGTACTAGAAAAATTTCAGGGTGGTCTAAGGTAATACGAATACCTCGCCAACCAAGAAAAGGGTTTTCTTCATTAATAGGGAAATAAGGTAGTGATTTGTCTCCACCTACATCTAAAGTGCGCATTGTTACACTATAGTCTGGAAATACCGCTAAAACTTGTTGGTATAATTGCGTTTGCTCCTGCTCAGACGGGAAGCAGTGACGATTCATAAAGGGGATTTCTGTACGGTATAAGCCAATCCCTAGAGCCCCTAATTTTGCAGAGTGTTCAAAACCTGCAGATAAACCTGCGTTAAGTAGTACTTCAACCTTATGACCATCTTGGGTAACACAAGGTAAATTGGCAACGGCAACAACTTTGTCAGTGAGCGCATTCTCTTGACTCAACAAGTATTGGTATTCAGAGACTAAGGTTTCATCAGGGTTAATAAATAATTCGCCAGTATAACCATCAATAATGGCTCGTTGTTGATGTAATTGACTTAATACTATGGCATTTACTCCCATAATAGCAGGTAAGCCTAACGAGCGCGCTAATATAGCGGCATGAGAGTTGTTAGAGCCAGACAAAGAAATAATGCCAAGCAAACCATTATGTTGATATTGAGCCACCATAGAGGCGGTTACATCTTGAGCTAGCAAAATAAATTGTGTGGGAAAACGTAACTCTTCTGTTGCTTGTTGTTGAATATTAACCAGTAATCGCGTACCTAAATCACGAATGTCTGTGGCGCGCTCACGAAAATAACTGTCTTCAATCGCTTCAAATTGACTAATATAATGTTCAATAACTAATTTAAGAGCACTGTCTGCACGCCAACCTTTAGCGATATTAGCACTGACTTCTTTACCTAAGCTTGCTTGTTCTAATAATTGCTTGTATACATCAAAAATAGCCAAACTATCATCGTCGATAGATTCACTTAATTTATCACTAAGCTGTGTAAACTCTTGTTGGGTCTTTTCTAATGCTTGTTCAAAGCGTAACTGTTGTTGTTCAGTATTAGTTGATTTTTTTAAAGCAACAGCCGCTAAATCAGCTTGCGGCTGACACACTATAATTTCACTCAGTGCTATACCAGGAGCGCCAGCAATACCCTGAAGTTGTTTAACGCTATGAGTTTTATCTTGATGTAAATTCAACAGTCGCTTAATTTCAGCATTTGCCAAAGCACTAGCTAACTGCGCTGATAAGGTCACTAAAAAAGCTTCATCATTTTCAGTAAATTGGCGTGATTCTGTTTGCTGAATTGAGAGTATACCTAGCACTTTTCGTTGATGAATTATTGGCGTACCTAAAAAAGCATTGAATTCATCCTCTTCTACCTCTGGCGCATGTACAAAGTCTTGATGTTGTTGCGCATCGGCAATGTTTAGTGGTTCTTCTCGCTGCCCAACCAAGCCAACTAAACCTTCGGAAAAACCAATACTCACCTGCCCCTGTGAAGATTTAGCTAAACCATCTGAAGCCATCAAAACAAAGTGTTGATGGTGATAGTCAGCTAAGTAAATAGAACAACAATCTGTTTGCATTGCTTTTTTCACACGATAAACCATACGTTCAAGCGCATTTTGTAATTCAGCTTCTTGGCTAAACTCAAGAACTATTCGGCGTAAAGTGGTTAACATCTCATTCCTCTATGTTAGTTAGGATATTATACTTAATATCTAGAAAAAAATAACCCACAATAAAGTGGGTTATTTAAGATTGATAACAGTACAATCATAGTAATAATTAAACGTATTAATTAAGCACGGCGCTTACGGCGTTCGGGGCGTCTTTCATAAGTCAGTGGTAATGCAAAATTAGCAAATTCTTTCATGACTTTACGATACACATCACGTTTAAAAGACACTACTTGGCGAACTGGATACCAATAACTGACCCACCGCCAATCATCAAATTCAGGATGCGGACTATGCAATAAATCAACTGAAGACTCTTCTGCAGTAAGTTTTAATAAAAACCACTTTTGCTTTTGTCCTATACAAACGGGCTTTGAATCATGCCTAATATAACGTTTTGGTAATCGGTATTTTAACCAATGCTTAGTTGAAGCAATAATTTTCACGTGTTCAGGTTTTAAGCCAACTTCTTCATGTAACTCTCTATACATAGTTTGTTCAGCTGACTCACCCTCATCAACACCACCTTGTGGGTATTGCCATGAATGTTGTCCAAATCGCCTAGCCCAAAATACTTGTCCCCTGTCATTAATTATTACTATGCCGACGTTGGCGCGATAGCCTTCGGCATCGATCACAGGAACTCCTGACAATTTATAAAATTCTTAACTCAATTCAATCATAATAATGTCAGTGGAGCAAATGATTACTTTGATTTTTTTAGTAAATCCTTAATAATAACTAACAATTAAACGCCAATATTAAAAAGTAATACGATTAAAAAATGAATATTCCAGCTACTGAAAAAATATTGATGACAAAAGCTCAAAATTTAGCGGGTTTGTCTTTGGGTGAAATTGCAAAGCAATTAGGTGTTACTGTCCCTAATGACTTAACCCGTAATAAAGGCTGGATTGGTTTATTACTTGAGCAAGTTTTAGGTGCCTCTGCAGGTTCACGACCAGAGCCTGATTTCCCTCATTTAGGTATCGAGTTAAAATCATTACCAATCAATGAACAAGCAAAACCACTAGAAACAACGTTTGTTAGTGTTGCACCACTCACTGGATTAGTTGGTATAAGCTGGAAAAATTGTTATGTACGCAAAAAATTAGCGAAGGTACTTTGGGTACCTGTTATTAGTCCTAAAAATGTCGCGATTAGCGATCGTATTGTCGGAAGTCCATTTTTATGGACCCCCTCGACTGAGGAGGAGGCAATGCTGGCTCAGGATTGGCAAGAGTTAACCGATATGATTGTGTTAGGTGAAGTTGAAAAAATTCACGGTAAACATGGACAAGTGATGCAATTAAGGCCAAAGGCAGCTAATAGTAGAGCCAAAACCCAAGCCTATGATAAACATGGTAGGCCTTTTATGACGTTGCCAAGAGGGTTTTACTTAAAAATTAACTTTACTCAAAGTTTACTGCATAGGTATTTAAGAATTAATAATTAAAAAATCAACTCTGTGACGTTATAGTAATATCGGCTTCTTAAATTATAGTTTTTTTACTTTAATTTGTTGCGAACAAGTCATAGTCTCACCAGCAGGTAAATTTTGCCATTTAGTACTGGCTGATTCTAAGCAAATATATTGTTTTTCGCCATCTTGGTGAATATCAGGCATTTTACTGGCTAATTTAGCTCCTGGATTCCATAAAACCCACTGGTTACAGTTGTCGCTATCAACCTCAATAGCTTGTTGCCAATAGCTATCAACAATACTCATTTTTTTACTTGTATGATACTCTCTATCTATTTCGCCTACGCAACTCACCGGTTTATGTTGCGTATTGGTTTTATCCGTAAGTTTATCGTGGTAAATCACGCCTGTTAAATTATCAATACTGATTTTACTTGAGTCACTTACTCTAAAGTAATTATGAAAAGCGAAGGTAAACTCAATTGTATCGTTAGTTAAGTTTGATATAGCCAATGATTGCGATAGTTTTTCACCAAAGAATAGCGACTGCTTTAGTTTAAAGGCATTTGGCCATAATGAATGTTGATTATCACCTTCTAAAACTAAAACAATGGTAACTCCTACATCATCAGCCTCAATGCTTTCGACATGCCAAAGTAACTGTCTTGCAAAGCCATGCTTAATACTAGGATTAGCGTAGTCTTGATTGGTATTTACACCAAACCATGGCCAGCAAATCGGGATACCACCACGAATAGCTTTACCTGCCTGATAGCTAGCTTGTTCGCTTAGCCATAGCAAGTTTTGGAAACCCTTTGGTTGAAAACTTAATACATGCCCGCCATACAGACTAACTGTTGCTTGGCAATATGTATGAGAAATAGTTAACGCACTGACCTTGTGGTTAACATCGCCGTCAGGCAGTGACGTTAAACTGACTTGAGCAAAATTATTATCTAAAAGTATTTTTGTCATATGAACACTAATATCTATGGAAAGGTTTTATAGTTATTGACTAAATACCATTTTAGATAAAAACCAATATGTTTGATAGTATAAAAGCTTTCTATAGAAGCTTATTAGTAAGAATTACTGCCAGTTTTTGCCTATAGATAAGAAAATTGAGTACTCTCCTTCTGCAGCAAACCCTACACCAAAAGCTGCTGGGCCAAAACTAGTATCTGTTCCCAAATATAAACTACCCGCAGGGATAATATCACTTAATTTAACTGACTCATTAATTTCCCAGACCTTACCTGCTTCTAAACTTGTACCTAAATAAATTGGCAAGCCAGCGCTACCAGGAAAATCTCGCCCCAAGTCATATTGATAAACAATAGCAGCGAAGGCTTTGTGCGCACCAATAAAAGCGTCTTCTTGATAGCCTGAAAGATTTAAAAAACCTCCTAACTCTGTAACATTAACACTAAAATCAGTATCATTATCTACCGTAGACAACGAGGTTATACCTACAAAAGTGTGTCCATCAAAACCAATAGCGCCACGCCAATCAAGACCAATAACCAATGCTTTATCTTTAGTTGATGAAGGTAAATCAGATGTATATTTATCATTTAACTGCTCAATTTTGAAGGTGAATTTATTACCTTGAGTGGGAAAATTAATACTATTGAGTGTGTCATAACCAAGCATAAAAAAAACGCCAGCACTTTCATAATCAAGCTCGTCATTAAAGAATGTATTAGGCAACACTTGATCAATAGCTAAATGACCTTTTTCAGTTTTAATACCAAACTCAACGATACCATTTGAAGAATAGTTATAGCCCAGTGATAATAATCCTTGTAGATAAGTTTGCTGCAATTCAGGGTGAAGCTCAGCTTTTGCCCATTTATCTTGTGCGTACATACCTCGAATTTTACTATAAAACTGCTGAGATTTATCTAAGGGTTGATAAAATTCACTGGCAAGCAGGCTTTCCCAACCAAGCTCTAATTCATTTAGCCATTGGCCACTATTACTCGATACATCAGTCATTAAATACGACATATTTAATGACATTATTGACGAAGAATCTTTAAATGTAGTTTTTATATTAAAACCAAAATCAAAGTAATTTGGTCCCCAAGATTTAGCTTTTGTAGTTAAAGTTAAAATTCGACCCTTTTCAGTATCATCAAACGTAACGCTGACTTGTTCAAATTTGTTCAATGCGTACACTCTATTAATTGCAGCATCTAACTGATCTTTATTAAGGGGTTGATTCAACTTAACAGCAAAGTGTAAAGCCAATATATTGTTATCAACACGAGAATTATTATTAAATTTAATTTCAATTATATTGGTTGCTAATTGATGAAACCATTGTTGTGCTTTGTTGTATTTTTCTTGCTTGTATTTTTGATAGTCATCTCTAGAAATTGAAAGTTTTTGCAATACCTGTTCTTTTGCCAAAGCAGCCTCTTCACCTAACTTAAGTGCTACAGGCATAACCGACCAATCTGTTGTACTAAGTTGTTCTATATTAGGTCGAAGAAGTATGTCTTGATTACCCAGTAATTTTTTTTGTGACAAACTGGTATTATTAGTTAAAATTGTCGATAACTGTCCCAAGACAGCAACAGTACTTGTTAACTCACTTTTACCGACTAATGGAGATCCTATATCAACGGCAATAACAATATCGGCTCCCATTTCTTTAACCACACTAATTGGCATATTATTAGTAATACCGCCATCAACCAACATTTGCCCATTAATTTCAACCGCAGAAACAATGCCTGGTACTGCCGCTGAAGCTTTCATTGCTAAGTTTATATTACCAGAGTCTAACACCACCATTTTTGCTGTCGCTATGTCCGAAGCGATAGCTCGATAAGGAATAGCTAAATCGTCAAAGCTCTTAAATGTATTGATATTACCTGTTGAACGTTGCAGAATTTGATAGGCACTTTGCCCTAACAATAAGCCATGTGGAACCTTAAACTCACCTTGACTATAACCTAGCCGAATAGCTAAATTATATCTATCTCTGTGTTGTTTATTAGTATAAGAAAGTGATTCTCTAGGGATATCATCGGAATAACCATTAGACCAAGGTAAAGCTAACATAATTTTTTCAATATCATCTA
>Ga0115008_10005704_pt1 | contig 10254 bp, 10 predicted proteins | sample FraStrMetagenome_FD_87164 | JGI IMG/M metagenome (GOLD analysis project Ga0115008, IMG submission 87164) | Marine eukaryotic phytoplankton communities from Arctic Ocean - Fram Strait ARC3M Metagenome | ecosystem: Environmental > Aquatic > Marine > Oceanic | place: Fram Strait | collected...
ATGAAAATAATAATGAGGAAAGAGGTGACATCGATTTTTTTCGTATTTTTTCCCTATATAAATTCGATCCATATTTACCGTCTGTTTAGAGATTTTTTTAAGTGTGGTACTATACCGTACAACTCCATAGCGAAATTATATCATCATTGCCTGCCAATTCGATTATTCATCTTCGTGCATAAATTCATGAAATCATATCTCTACTTGTGGAGGATTAGTATTTATGTACGGCTATGCTTGATTTTGATTCTAATCTTTCAATTTCATGCTTACTAAATTCTAGTTCGTTTCTCTGGTATTGTAATAATATAGAAAAATACCGAAATATCCTCATGAGAACAAGATGATGGAATCAATGAGATTCTTTTATCATGATTTACAAGAGGAAAACCAAACATTTTCCAATTAGACGCTCTCGTACGTTTGTTTGTTGAAATTAATAAAATAATCCAAGTGTTCGTATCCATCATTCTTTTGCAAGTAGACTCCTGTAGAGATTATAGGGTGTGACATTTATTCAATCAAAAGTTATTGAAAGAGGAAGGAATCCCTCCCTCGTTTCTCGTTTGTACGGCAGACAAACCTCTTCTCTTTTAGATTAAATAATATTATTTAAGAACTCCAAAATACAACGCCATGCCACCTAAAAGAAAAGGGGGTAAGAAGGGTTCTGGCGATGACGGGAACAACCTTACTCGTATCGCTATCGTGAACCCTGAGAGATGTAAACCCAGGAAATGTCGGCAGGAATGTAAGAAAAGTTGTCCTTCTGTGAAAATGGGCAAACTTTGTATTGAAGTAGGACCCAAGAGCAAGTTGGCTTATATTTCCGAGCCTCTTTGTATTGGTGAGTGTTCGAGGGATGCGAAACTTTCTCAGCACGTACAATCTATATATGAGTCTACGTCGATTCAAAAACGAAACTTACTTTTTGAAATATCAGAAAATTTGATGACATTCTGATCTTTGCAAACAAAATTATCAAACGTCTTACATTCTTTATCTTTAACTGCATTATTCAAAATAGGATGTGGTATTTGCGTCAAGAAATGTCCCTTCGAAGCTATTCAAATCATCAACCTTCCAAAAGATCTCGAACGCAATACTACACATCGATATGGGCCCAACTCTTTCAAACTTCATCGTCTCCCCATGCCCCGTCCTGGACAAGTACTAGGTCTTGTAGGAACGAACGGTATCGGAAAATCCACAGCACTTAAAATCTTGGCCGGAAAAATGAAACCCAACCTTGGAAAATTCGATGCACCTCCCGATTGGTCTGAAATTTTAGTCTACTTCCGTGGAAGTGAATTGCAAAACTATTTCACAAAAATTTTGGAAGATACCATGAAAGCCACCATTAAACCTCAATATGTTGATCATATTCCTCGTGCTGTACGAGGACAAGTAGGGAAAATTTTGAAGAAAAAGGATGAACGCAGTGAAATTGAAAAATGGGATTGTTTTGATTGGGCTACAACAGAAGCTGAACTTACACATGTTCTTGATCGTGAAGTTGGAGTTCTTTCTGGAGGAGAACTGCAGAGGTTTGCAATTGCAGCTGTCGCCGTGCAAGCTAGTGATGTGTACATGTTTGATGAACCTTCTTCCTATTTGGATGTGAAGCAACGTCTTACTGCAGCTCATATGATTCGACAACTGTTAGAAGGAAAATTAGGGTATCGTCGATTTATTCTTGTGGTAGAGCACGATTTGGCTGTTTTGGATTATTTGAGTGACTATGTATGTATTCTATACGGAACTCCTGGAGCATATGGAGTTGTTACAATGCCTTTCAGTGTAAGGAATGGAATCAATGCCTTCTTGGCTGGATTCATTCCCACGGAAAATATGCGTTTCCGTACTGATAATCTTACATTCAAAGTATCAGAACGCGCAGAAGCAGATGTCGGAAAGAACGATGTGATGCGAAGTTATTCGTATCCCACCATGACTAAAACACAATCAAAAGGGACCTCTAGATTTATTCTTCACGTGCATGAAGGTGCCTTTACTGATTCCGAAATTATTGTCCTGTTGGGAGAAAATGGAACAGGTAAAACTACATTTGTACGTATGTTGGCCGGACTTCTCAAAAGTGATGAACAAGTTGCATTTGAAGAACAAGGATTGGATTATGAAGCTTCAAAGGCTGGTGTGCCCGATCTTAACGTGAGCTATAAACCACAGAAAATATCCCCGAAGTTCAAGGGAACAGTAAGAGAGCTTCTCCACAAACGTATAAGAGACACCTACGTTCATCCTCAATTCGTCTCCGATGTGATGAAGCCCTTATTAATGGACAATATAATGGATAATGGAGTACAAAATCTTTCTGGAGGAGAATTGCAGCGTCTCGCCATTTGTTTGTCCCTTGGTCTACCAGCCGATGTTTATTTGATTGACGAACCTTCTGCATACCTTGATTCCGAACAACGTATTAATTGTGCCAAGGTCATCAAACGGTTTATTATGCACAGCAAGAAAACGGCATTTGTTGTGGAACATGATTTTATCATGGCTACATATTTAGCTGACAGAGTAGTTGTATATACTGGAAGGCCTGGTATTGAAGCAACAGCTACCCAGCCACAAGGATTATTAAGTGGTATGAATCAATTCTTGAAGAGTTTGGAGGTTACTTTTAGGAGAGATCCTACAAATTTCCGTCCAAGGTATGTTTTTGAAGAATGTAAACAATTTTTATAGGAAATGCTTGGGATGATGAAAAAACATTCTCGACGTCTATTTCGCCTTTTTTGGCAAGCGCCGTCTTGGCGTTGGTCGTGGGACTCTTATATTTGTTTTAATTTCTTACCAAGTTGAAATGTTAAATCGTTTCGTTTACCATGCTAAAACCGGTCTCACATTTTTGAATATTGTTTCTTCCCTATTTATTTTCTGCACAGGATCAACAAAAAGGGATCTCAAAAGGATATGGAGCAAAAGAAGACAGGAAACTATTTCTTTTACGACGATGGAGATGGTGATGTGGATAGTGACGATGATCTCTAAACAATCATGTAGAGTGGTAAGATCTTTTTGGTGAAAAATTCTACGAAAACAATCAATTAAAATTTAGCGCTTTCGATGCTTGAAAGTATAAATAAATGCTATTTGTAATCATAATGATATTTCTTATAAATTTATCACACACTTCTTGATTGGGTATGAATTTGCCTTTATCCACTGTTCAATCACTCTGTGGAAGAGGCGAATGTAGAATTATCTCGAGATTATGATAACAAATACTTATAAGAAAGATGAGACAAGTTTGTTTTCTTTCATTTGTCTCGTTTTGGAAAACAATGACTAGAGGGACAAAGGAACAAAATTCAGTGTAGAGAGAGTATGTTTCCTTGTTCTTGTCACTGCCTTTTGATGTATTGAGTTGAATCATTCATATGCACTTAACATGAACTTAATCTATTCCTTTAAATTTTGAATTTATTTTTTATTCTCAAAGTCTGTCATGGCTTGACTCAAAGCATCAAAAACTCTTTTGGCAATAAATCTTTTTTCTGCATCCAAGTCTCTCGTCTTATCAGGATGTACCTTCAAGGTAGCCTTCAAATAACATCTCCTAGCCTTTTTCTCTTCCAAAATATCGCCCAAGCTAACCTGTTTCCAACCACTTCCTTCCCACAATATCATATGCAATGAAGATAAAAGAGCACGCAATTGTTTCTTTTTTCCATGTTCTTCAGACCAAGCACGTAATTTTGGTTCTAGTCGTTTTCGTACTAGATCCTCCTCATCTGCATCTTGCTGCACCTTAGCTTCTCGTTGTTTCAAGTCATTAATAGCGTTTTGTTGTGCATCTTCCATCTCCTTCACTCTGGATTGGACTGCTGCTTGAACATTTGCTGATTTTCCAATGGCATTGGATGCATCAATCGCAATTCCCTTAATATTCTTCTTGGTGGAGGGTGGTGCAGGTGGTTCAGAAGAACTTTTGGATCTTGAATTTGGATCTACCTCAACCCAACGTTGATCTACATCATCCCAGACTTTGTTTTGGGTTCGTTTTTTTTGTTCATATTCTTGTTTGAGTTTTTCAGCTCTGGTTTTCGCTGGTTGTGATGCGGAGGGGGCTTGTGGCCGGGTTGTTGGAACGGGAGTACTAGAGGAGACAAAATCCATTAAGGAGGGTTCTTTTGCAGCAGAAGGTGCTCTACGAAGTGGCTGTACTTGACGTTGGCGTGGCTGAGGAGGACGTTGATTTGCAGGAGCAGCTGATGGTTGACGAACTGGTTGCTGAGGCGGAGTTGCTCGCGTAGGTACATGAGGGGCGGATTGGGGATCTGCGGGAGGTATAGAAGCTGTATTGGAACGTGATGGATAACGATGCTGTTGTGGACTAGCACTATAACCTACAGTTTGGGAAGCTTTCTCCTGTACTTTCATCAAATCTAATAATTTGAAGGCAATTACACTTACACGGGGTGCATTTGGATCATCTCTGTCATCGCGGCGTGGGTGCATATCTCCACTAACAGCAGCATTCATGACTTTTCCCAAAGACCTGATAGCTCCCGAAGCTTTGTTGGCAGCTGCATTTACGCTCGCATTCGAAGTCAATGAAGAAGATGATTTTGAGGCTGACATCATCATTTGCTGAAGTTGAGAAAGTGTGATATTATCTTTAGTGGGTAAGCGCGCATTTTCATCTTGTATATCCCACCAGCTGTAAGAAGGCTCGCGACTGTTTGCAGCTTTATCATCCATACGCACACGCCAATGAAATCCATCAACACCAGCATGGCTTATTGTACGAAGTGCTCTACAATGACTTATGATGATTTTCAATCATGAATCATTTAAAGACAATTATCACCATGAGTATATATATAAAAGTAAGATTTCAATGCATGAACATAGAGGAATTTCACTTACCGTTTCACAGCAGCAAGGCTTACTCCAGCACCATTTCGTGGCATTGGAAATGCATTGAAGCTGTTTTTATCAGATTCATGATTGGATACTTGATAAAGAACATATAATGGGGAACTCATTTTGTGACACTTATTTTATAAAACTCGAAAGCGGCTAGTTTTTTCTTCTGGAATGCTGATAATTCGACCTTCCTTGATGGTCAGGGGGACAGCAGAGATGAGATTATCGTTTTATTGCATTCGCTTACAATGTACATGTAAGACTAACCTTTTCATGCACATAGGTATACAAATTATATGTTACATCTACAGTAGAATTCCTACGTTTGAAAATTGTTATCGTCGCGATGAGGCATAGTTTTAATATAGAGAATATTTCATTGTTTTCGCTCATTTATAAAGCTATTTACAGTCTTTTTCGCTTGGTGCGCCTAAATAAAAAATGATTTTATTATTGCTGTTCCCCTCGTTAAAATTTCAATAATGACACCAGCAGAATAGATTTATTACATGATTACAATTTGATCACGGAGTAAAAAGAAAACGTTTTCATCATTTCTTTATTAAAAAGAATGGAAAGTTTGAAGCCCCTTCCTCTCGTTTCGTAGACAAATATTGTCCTTCCTGCAATTCAAATAGGTCGATTGCAGTGATATTTCTCGTCAAAATGTTTGATACCTGAATTCATTCGACAGAGGACAGGGAGGGGATAAAGAAACTATTTGCCCCGAGAAAGGCTATTAAGAATAGCAAGCAAATACATGACGAGCATAGATTGAGGGATCGGGATGAAGATGATTTTACAAAAACTTTACAAGTGCACTTAAATTGTGGAAGATGGAGACATGGGGTTTCGATCAAAATCAATTTAGGTTTCTTTTACTATGTTATGCGAATTTTTTAGTTTTTAATTTATATTGTTTGTCAGAAAAATCCTATAACTCTCTTTCACTCTTTCTAGAAAGAGAGAGAGAGAGAGAGAGAAAGAGAGGTGTAGTATTCCACATATGTCCACTAGATATTCAACTTCATTGCCCTCTTGATCCAATAAATATAATTAATTTGTTACTCTACGCACGCGTTACCTGATATCTAGGCCTATTGCGAGAAACTCCACATACGTAGAGTCCAAACATAATCCTTGAAGACCACCTATTGATTGTATATTAATAGACCAGGCCTACAGAGAAAAATGGTCAACTCTCTCTAGGTCTTTGTAGAATATACGTTCCTTCTTGTTCTCCAGCGATTGTAGATAAACCTACTGCTGGAGTGTATCGAAGCTTTTTTCGAAATAACGGTCTTTTACTTCCTAGTGGCAAGCCATAGTGCGTTTAGGATTGTTACCGTTTCTCATTGTAATGAAATAAATAGAAGAATTTTCTAATTAAAAATTCTATCACTTATTGTTGAGGAATTTGATATTAGATATGGGTCTCTCACAAAAACACCACTTTTTTGTGACTAGAATTTTTTTGATCACGCTTCTCAAAACTCGAAGCCACATATCGGAGTAAAAATAAGAGAACAGACTCACCACCTCCAAAATTCTAAACCATGTCCAATCAACAACAAAGTTTTGATTGGTAAGTCTCACAGAAAAGGTTTGGAAGATGATCTTTGAGTGGCATAGAAGCTTTGTTCTTGGCTCTAAATTTGTTTGAACACCATGCATTGTGTTTCCGGAGAAAACTTTATTGAGTAACGACACATATTCATATATTTTATTCTTAAATATTTTTACTTTTAATTGTGTATTTCCTAATGAATATAATTGATTAGGAAAAATATACATGTGTTGGATACAGATACACATGAATGTGTTTATTATTATGCCTTATACATGAATAAAAAGAGTACTTAACATACGAGAATTCATATTAGTATCTTTTTTGAGGTTGTTCTGTTGTTTGTGCTCTGAGTATGGTGTGTTTGACTCGAGACTACTGAACAGTGACTGTGACTGAAAAGGAGCAGCTAATACCATGTTTGTCGTGACCATCAATATGCTCACACCCACAAAACTAACGAATTTTCTTTCCCTTGTGGTGTTGGTTTCTATAATTGAATTCCTAGTCGCTTGTTGCCTCATGGGGCTTACTCGTTACTACCTGCAACACTCTCTTCAATGGCTTGGATCGCTAGTCTGGCACAAGACGGGTAAGTCGAAACGATTCCTATTTATTTTTGCCTACCATTCTTCATACATGATATTTTAATATTCATCAATCAATACCTTTCTGTTCTTTCTTTTTTCATTTCAGATGCGATTTTTCTCGCCTGACTGGGCCCTCTGTAGCTGTTTTGACTCAATCTGATGCAGTGCCATACTTGGAAGTTGGCTTTAACTCATATCGACAGCCCGAATTTGTACGGGAAACAAATGAATGGAGGGTGCAATACTCAAAGTCTTGTATTGATTATTCAGGGGAAATACCGGATATATACTGGAACGCGGCTAGAATCTTTGCGTTTATGGCACTTGTTTTTGGTGGAGGTGGTGCGCTTTTTCTTTGGTTTAGTTCCTGCTTTGTGTTTGGTCCTGGAACCTGGAGATGGGCTGGATATGAAATACTTGCAGCGAGCATTTTTCAAACTTTATCTTTTCTTTGGTTTCTCACAAGTATGTGTACTTCAGAGGGAAATACTTGTGAATTATTCTTTGGATCGAAATCCAACATTATATCCGCTTCGTTGTGGTTTGTATCTGCGTTATCGATCTTCACTCGATATCCAAAACCATCAAGGAAGCTCAAGTCAGGTAAAAATAATGAAGAAGAATCAAATTGGAGTGATACTGAGAATGACCCTGCGAATCTCTGGGATAGTACGTCACGTGAGAATAATAGAGTTATTCACCTCGACGATGTTACTTTACCAACTGGACGAGAGTTTGACTGATTTGCAGACATAAACTACTAAAACGTATCAAATATAATAAAGTATTTTTATCGAAACGCTAACATACATAAGGATAAAATTTCGTTAATTTTACTTATTTTCTTCGACTTTAAGTTGTTTATTGTACTTGAATTTCTAAGAATTAATCCCTTTCATAATTCAAGATTGGAGACAACCAGCGCTCCATTGGAGAGAGTTCAAACTTCTTCCTGTCAGCATAGCTCTCTACTTGATCCTTTCCAATTTGACCAACAGCAAAGTACTGAGATTGTGGGTGACTGAATACCAACGCAGATACAGATGCAGCTGGAAGCATACTCAAAGATTCGCTAAGCTCAATTCCCGCAAGTTCAGAAGCTTTGATAAGATCCCACATGGTTCGTTTTTCAGTGTGATCTGGTTGCGAAGGGTAACCTGGAGCAGGACGGATTCCATCATATTTAATTTTCAAAAGGTCCTCTTCATCCAAAGATTCGTTTGGGGCATAACCCCACATCTTTGTACGAATTTCACGATGAATATATTCAGCAAAGGCTTCAACAAAACGATCCGCAAGAGCCTGGGCCATGATCTTGTTGTAATCATCATGGTCAGCTTCAAACACATCAACCAAAGCATCACATCCGAAACAGGAAACAGCAAACATTCCCATGTGATCCCTGTAACCTTTTGGAGCGATGAAATCAGCTTGACTAAGGTAAGGATCCTCATTTTCCTTCTCAGCTTGTTGACGGAGCATACAGAAACGAGATGTTGGTTCTCCTGCTGCCCTTGCTTCTTCGTTGATGTATACCTCAACGTCTTCGCCATCATCGCTTCTGTTTGCTGGGAACAACCCAACAACTCCTTTCACATTCATGCTCTTATCCTTAATGATCTTGTTCATCAAGGCAATAGCGTCATTGAAAAGCTTTTTCGCTTCTTTACCTACAGCTTCATCGTCAAAGATCTTAGGGTACCCACGATTAGGGTAGCGGCCACGAAGTTCCCATGTTTGGAAAAACGGATTCTGAATAGAATTGGACGATAACAATGAGGGCGGGTATCAAAAAGTATATCATATTCGAGATGTAAATCCCTTATAAACTTACCCAATCAATATAAGGGACAATTTCCTCAAGTGAGACATCGTCTATCAAAGTGATACCCAGCTTGTTAGGACAGGGAGAGGGAGGGAAGGCGTCAAAATCAATCTTCTTCCTTTGCTCTTTGGCTTGGTCGAAGTCCAAGAAGTACCGATCCTCCAAACCAGCGTAATAATCCTCACGCATCTGAACAATGAATACAAGAAGAATTCAAATGAGATCATATTGACGCAAAAAAATTCTCATATGATAATTTACTTACTTCTTCATATTCTTCCATAATATCCTCAACAAATTCATCCTTATTATTTCCAAGAAGAGAAGAAACAACAGTAACAGCTCGAGAAGCATCCAAAACGTGAATGCTTGGATGTTCTGCTGTGAAATAATTTGGGGAGATCTTGACAGCAGTATGCATTTTCGAAGTAGTCGCGCCTCCAACAAGGAGTGGACAAGTGAATCCTTGCTTTGACATCTCTTTCGCTACAACGACCATCTCATCTAAAGAGGGAGTAATAAGACCTGAAAGACCGATTACATCTACATTGTACTCCTTAGCTTTGGCAAGAATTTGTTCACATGGAATCATAACACCGATATCGTAGACTTTATAATTATTGCATCCCAGAACAACTGATACAATATTTTTACCGATATCGTGGACGTCACCCTTCACAGTAGCCATTAATACTTTCCCAGCGTAATTGGAATCATCATTCTCGTCAATGGAGTCGGGATCTTTTCCCTCGGAAATCATCTTTTCTCTCTTTTCTATTTCCATAAAAGGAAGTAGATAAGCTACAGCTTTTTTCATCACACGGGCAGACTTAATGACTTGTGGTAAAAACATTTTTCCAGAACCAAATAGGTCACCGACGATATTCATACCATCCATCAGGGGACCTTCAATAACTTCCAGATGCTTAGCGAAATTATGACGTGTTAATTCAACATCTTCATGAACATACTGAGAAATACCATTAATCAAAGAATGCTCAAGACGTTTCGCAGGCGCAAGATCACGCCAAGAAGTTTTTTTCACCTCAGCAACACCTCCTCCGTTCTTTCTAGCTTCAATAGCTTCTTTTTCTTTCTTCGTGAAATCAAGCATCACTTCGCATGCGTTTTCGTGTTTATTAAATACAAGATCTTCACATGCCTTTTTAAGATCAGATCCAATCTCATCAACATGAAGTAACTCTTCAGAGTTCACAATACCTACATCCATACCTGAATCCAAGATAGCTCTATGAAGGAATACTGAATGAATTGATTCTCTGATCTTTGTCACTCCTCGGAACCCGAATGACAAGTTGGAAATTCCTCCACTAATCTTTACGTATGGACATTGTTCCTTGATCGTCTTCACAGCG
>Ga0115008_10005705_pt1 | contig 10254 bp, 7 predicted proteins | sample FraStrMetagenome_FD_87164 | JGI IMG/M metagenome (GOLD analysis project Ga0115008, IMG submission 87164) | Marine eukaryotic phytoplankton communities from Arctic Ocean - Fram Strait ARC3M Metagenome | ecosystem: Environmental > Aquatic > Marine > Oceanic | place: Fram Strait | collected 2012-06-18
AACCGCGCCATGGAAGCTACTTTGCATAAGAACTCTAGTCAACCGAAAGCAACAAGTAGCAATCACTCCACTTCTGAGAACGATTCACATCAATCGTTTTATAATACTTCCACTAGCAAGTTCCTTTCAGCAAACTTCGTTGATAATCCAAAAGGCTGGTGGTGTAGAACTGTGTATGGAAACATAATTCTCCTCCTATTTGGACCATCAGTACGTGATTTCCTTTTCCCGAAGGCTAGCGACTTAGTTTTTGATGTACTTCTGTCCATCGCCTTTGTCGTTTTGCTCTTCGACTTTCTGTTTCATTGCATGGCAGATCCAAGATATTTCCACTTTCGTTTTCGTTGCTCTCGTCACAAGTGGTTTGCCATAGGTAGCACGATGTTTTGGCTGGATTTACTGGGCACATTCTTTATTCTTTATGAGATTTCGTATATCAATAAAAGTCAATTCGGAATGACACAGTCCATTATAACTGAGGCTATGAGTCAAGTAAGTTTTCTTCTTTGGTTTCTTCAAACAAGACACATACCATATTTTTGTACTAATACACTATTGAATGTCTTTTACCATCACACGGTTCAAACAGAAAATTGGACTGTCCCCATCAAAGAGTTTTGTTCAATTACGAAGGTTAATTTTTGATACAATAGTTCGAGCTGGGAGGGTTGGTCGCCTTGTTCGTTATTTTGTTGTAAATTTATCACCAGGCTTCAATATAAATTCCATCTTCAAAATTCCAACCAAACGACCATCAGTTCTTTCGAATAAAAAACGGACACTTGCGAGGAACCACGCGGCAACAACAATCCAGATTTGGTGGAGGGCACAACTGAAAAGATCGGGTAACACGAAGTTCCGATCAGGAAAGTTAACTTCTCTGATCCCAGAGTTAGAGAATGGGAGTGCGAAACAAGAAACAAATCAAAAATCAGGTTTCGTTAGTAATGTGGAAAGTCATGTAGGTTCCGCCATGAGAGAGATCACTTCAAATAGAATTGTGCTTGGAATCATGATTGCTGTCATCATCACTGTTTTCTTTACCTATTCAGACCAGGATTCAACAATGAAAATAGCTATGTCCTTCTTACATGCACAAACATCTTTTACGAATGAAGCATATAATAATATTGCACTCGATGCTGCTAGGAAATCGTCCGTCCCAAGTTTGTATTACTACAAATTTCCTGACGGAAATGTATCAATGTTTGATATTGGAATAGATATTACGAGCTTGAGGGATAGGGAAATCATAAATTTTACCTTGGAAACTACTGACATTTTTATTGACGAAAACGGTAATACTTCAACGAGGGCAAAAATTACAAATGCATTGATTTCGTCTAGAGGGAAATTAAAAACTGAAGCTTTGGTTGAATTTCTTGGAACATTGTTTTTGATGATTGCTTGGGTGATTGGTGTAATGTCTTTTGTTGGTCCGGTGACAACATTAGTTGTAGTTCCAATCGAAAGAATGATATATTTGCTAGAAATGCTCATGATGGATCCTTTGGGATATCAAGATACTTTTATTTTCTCAAAGTTCATGAAAGAGGAAGATGAATTAGCTGTGAAATATAACTGGACAAAGGACGTCATGAAAGGAATGGAGACGTGAGTTATTTTTGCTTTCTCATGCTTTTTATCCCATATTATCCTCATGTCCTTATACAACTTCTCTTTCATGTGTAGGTCCTTTCTCATGTCTACTATACTACGCATTGGATCGTTGATGAAGGTTGGGTTTGGAAGTGCTGGAGTCGAAATCATTCGGAAGCATCTTGAAAAAGGGAAAAAAAAATCGATCAGTCTGTCTACACCAGGAGGCAGCACTGTATCTTGCATATTCCTCTTTTGCGATATACGTCAGTTTACAGATGCTACTGAATGTCTTCAGGAAGAAGTTTTTGTCTTTACCAACAAGATTGCTGCCGTAGTGCATTCAATTTGTAATGCCTATGGTGGTTCAGCAAATAAGAATATTGGTGACGCCTTTTTATTGTCGTGGCGACTGAACGATGAAACTAAAGTTATCAAGACCAGGAAAAAGTCAGGAATGAGGAATTACTCAATAATCGAAAAAATTAAACGTGGAACACAGGCTGATAAAGCCTTGCTGTCAGTTGTTAAAATTAATCTTGCTCTTCATCATGATAACTATTTTCTTGAAGGTATGAGTGAAAAAGCCAAAATTAGGCTCCTATCTAAACTTGCAAAACGACCGGGTCCAGTTGTACAGGTAAGTTATGCATAAACTTTGTGTTTGATTTAGTTCAATGCATGAATGATCTAATTTTTGGAAATTGTCCCTCCTTGATAAGCTCGGTTTTGGTCTTCATGCAGGGAAAGCAGTCCAAGGGGCAATAGGCACACAAAGAAAATTAGATGCAACATACCTATCCGAAGCAGTAGAATTTGCAGAGTGTTTAGAGTCGAGCACAAAACGTTATGGCGTGAAGGTACTCATGTCGGAATCATTCTTTAAACAATTGAATCGTTCAAATTGTCGTCGGTGTCGACGAGTTGATCAAATAAAAGAAATGAGCGAAGATGAGGATAAAGACCTAATGAACTTATATACATTCGATATGGATATTGATGCTAAATGGAATACACCAGAAGAGGAAGTCAAGGCTCCAGTTCACACTGAAAAAAATCAAAGGCGTCTTTCAGAAAATAGACGTTCTGGTCTGAACTTAAAGTTTAGATCATCCTTACCAGGGCCCGACCTTAAGTTGAGGGGTTCAACAATTCCAGGGTCCGAAAGCACTCATAGAAGAAGAAGTTTGGCTTACCAGGTTCAGAGAGTTATGAGTACTATTTCGGATGATGAGACTCCTGAAGCTGCTTTTTCTAAAGCAAAAGGAGAACAAGAAGAAAAGCAACCTAAATCCAAATCACAGTTGGTATTACCAACTGGTCCTGCTTTATATAACGAAGCGATTTGGTTAACGGACGCAATGCAAAAAATTAGACATCGCGCAAATGATGGTTTGTTTTTCCAAAATTTTAAAGGTGGATTAATGGCATATTACACAAGAGACTGGGAAGAGGCAAAAAGGAATTTTCAAATTATTTTAGATAGATTTGAAGATGGACCTTCAAGATTGTTCATGAATGAGATGGAGAAATACAAAGGTGTCCCTCCACCAGACTTCAAGAATTATAACTCTTTGTAATGAGTGATTAAAGTACAATAATTGTATATCTTCAAGTCTGAACGCACACTAACTTCAAAATCATTTACGAAATACCAATCAGATATGAGATCGCCGCAAACTTTTTAATATAATTGACTTATCTTGTCACCTATTTTGTTTCGTTCTAGAGCTCCATTTGGAGGGAAGAATACCTAAACTCGAATCACTAATGTTTGAAGGAGATGGGATTCCTGTGAGGCCTTTCCATGTTTCTCTATCTACACTACGATGCAAACTCTTGAGCACTGTAGTATTCAAATAGCCCTCTTTACAACATCGACCAAAGAATGTATTTATATGCTGAGTCCGTACCTTATCATCAGAAATTAAATTACTAAAGAGATCAATCATTATACTATAAATGAAATGATTGGGACGAATATATTCAGATTCGTCCAGTTTTTGAAAAGTTTTCAAAGCAATAGACAGAGCTTTTTCTTCTTTAATACTTGTTCCTTGTGTATTTGCACATGCTTTCAATAAAACTGAGTAAGATTGTATAGATGGCTTCATGGACTTATCGCCAGCTTCATATAAGTTCAGTAGTCGAGAAAATATCTGTTCCACTTGAAAAATCTTTTCACTAGATGAAGTGTTTCCATACACCCTCATCAAGGTTGTGTACGTTATAACGTTTGGCTTGGATTTTGTGTTTCCTTTCTTATATTGATTTTCCATTGAATGGACTATAGTATTAGCCTTTTCGATAGATGACTCTGCTCTGCTTCGACTGTAAGCATGCAACACGGTGTTCCACGTTATTGCATCTGGTTCTATACTAGAATAATGGTTCAATTTGAAACATTCGTTAGATGAATTGTATACATATCTTTCTAGTAGAGCTTCAATTTGTCCAATAGAACCTTTCTGTCCACTCCAAGCCCATGCAGATATAAGAGAATTAAAAGTAGTCAGATTAGGTTTATATCCGTGACCCTCAAGACGATGCAACAAAGCTTGAGCCTTCGTGCCAGATCCTCTTGCTTTACTTTTTGCCCAAGCATTTATTGCTGCTGAGTAAGTAACCATATTTGGATCAGCATTTGCATTTAAATTCTTCTCATTGAAAGACACCATACGGTTCAAAATCCTTTCTGCTTTGTATCCAGATGATCGTTCACCACTACTCGCCCATGCAGATATTACTGATGTATAACTTATAGTGTCTGGAAAGACTTGCAATCCACTTCCTGATTCAAGGCGATTAAGGATCTGTTCTGCCTTTTGAGCGGATCCCTTTTGACTGCATTTCGACCAGGCATCAATCACTATGTTGAAAGTAGCCGTATTTGGTTTTAAGTCAAGATCACCAGATTTTTGATAAGTATCAACCAATTGTTCTAATAATGCTTCCACTTTTTGGGCAGCATTAACCAGTTTTTTATTATTCCCTTTGGAATCGTTTTTTGAAATATATTTTGGGCATCGACTAGCAGTAGTGGTAATGGCTCTCATGAGTATTGTGTATGAATATAAATTCGGTTTGATGTTACGATGATAACCTTTGTTATATAGTGATAACAAGCGAAGAAATGTATCTTCTACTTTTCGTGCACTTAGTTTTGATTCACTTTTTGCCCATGCATCCATGACAAAGTTGTAACTTATTGTAGTAGGTGTGGGAAATGAAGTCTGCTGCTGCCCTTGATTATTGCCTTGAGAACTACGCTGAGAATACGGTGTTGCAAGTAATGATTCGCCGTTTTGTATCATTTCTAATTCCATTTTATTCAATATGTCTTCAGCTCTTTGTGCAGCAAATGATCCCCCACTTTTTGCCCAAGACTGTGGTATTAAAGATGAATTCAATTGAACATTACAAGTATTTGAATATTATGAGAAAAGGTCTATCATGATATAGATAAAAACTAACATATTCAACTCACCTTTATGACAGCATTAAATGCAAATGTATCTGGCATTTCCATGCTATCCTGAACATTTGCTCTCCTGATTGCTTCCTCCAAAATCTGCGAGGCTCTTTCAGGAGCATTCTTCAAACCCCAAGCACTACTTGTTGCCCAAGCATTCATGACATGGCCCAAAGCAATCGAATTCGGAATTGATTTTGATTCACTGCATTCCTTTACAAATTGAGTGAATACCCTTTCTGCATTAGGCCCAGCTTCTTTGACATTACTATGAGCCCATGCTTCAAGAACATAATTCAATGATATTTGATCTGGTTTCAGATATTTTTTCCGTTTGGACTCGAATTGTTTACGCTTATTCTTAGATGATTGTGCTGAGAACATCTCCTGTAATAGTGATTCTGCTTTAGCAGCTGCTTTTCTGCCTCCTCTACTATTTACCCAGCATTGGAGGACAATGTTACATTGGACGAGATCGGGGGACGAAAAGTTAGGATTTTGCTCTAGTTCCTCTAGAATGGCATGTGCTAAGCTAGCAGCTTTTATATCATAGTTATCCCGTGGAATGACATTCCTATCAGTGGGACTAGTTGCATGTGCTGTTTTTTTCAATCGAGAGAGAGATAACAGAGCTTCATCGATATCTTTCATGGATATTGGAGGAGTTAGGACATTTCTTTGATTATCATTATTTCTCTGTTGAAGTTTTTTCAAAATTTTTTCCGCTGTCTGGATTATATCTTTTTCTTTTTGAGATGATGTACTAAATACTCTGTTTAGAAAATTATAATGAAAAACATAACGATTCATCGGATTCGTACTTCGTGAGGAATACTCCAATTTGTCCAAAGAGGAATAAGAACTGGTAAAATATTGCCTTTTTATAAAATGCATGCTGTTCTGAGAAAGTTTGTTAGTTTGTGTATTGCAAATTCCATTGTACGCGATACGAGGATATATATTGCTTATGCTATATTCTTTCAAGTTGTTGCTTCTCGATAACGTATAACTTTCTGTCAGATTTCGATTAGTCAGAGTACAAGAAGAGAAGAAAGGGGTAATATGTTTGGATTTGTCTCGTTTTTCCCAATTTTGATACCTGGATCGTCTACTTATGCTGGAGATTGAACGTAACATGCTTTAAGACCTTTTGTTGTGTTCCCAGAAACTAGTTAAATTGATCAACCCAAAAAGATGCTTAGAATTTCAATAACGGAGGCAGGGTAAGAGAAATACCTCAAAATTATTGGATTTTTGGTCAAACCATCGAATGAAGAAAATTATTTGCTAGTCTAGAAGCAGTAGTCCTCTAATCTTATTTGTTTCATCATTTTGTCTGTAATGAAAGAAAATATGTGTATGCTACATGCATGTCATTTTGTGACAGTGTTGTGTTCGCCAATAATAATAGTTAATTTGAAGCATATTTTAGCGTACCGTACAGCAGGTGTGTGAAGTTTCATATTGGGAAACAAAAAATGTGTCGCGGATAGGAGGTGGTTCAAATATTCACATATATTGTTGTCTACAGCAGCAAGTTATTTTGTTCTTTCTTGCAAATTTGACTGGTCTTGATTGAGCTCAAACTTCAAATAGGAACGAGGAGACAACAGAAGAAGAATTATTCATCCTAACGAAGAAGCCACTTCCACCAAACAAATCAATTGCATTCACTAAATATAATTTACAAAGAAAGAAATGAGACTCAAACGTGCAAAGGCAGCTCGTAAAACCCTACGATTTTTTCAGTTAAATGGCGGTCTTGCACCTCCCTACAAAATACTTATCGATGGAACCTTCCTTGTTGCTTGTGTACGAAACAAAGTTGAATTGCAAGAACGCATCAAACGTGTTGTGCAAGAAAAACCATTTCGAATGTATACAATAGAATCAGCATTGGAAGAATTGAAATCTCTTTCGGAAAAGGCAAAGGAATTAAAAAAAGATGACACGATATTTACCCAAGCGTTGTTGCTTGGAAAGAAACATTGCGATTTGCTGGAAGTAGATGTAGACTCATCCGAAGATGAAGACACTGAAATAGGTTCAAAATTAGGAAAAACGGGAAGCACATTTTGTAGCATTGCTCGTACCTCTTCCACCAATAACAATTCCAGCAAAAAGTACTTTATAGCTACTCAAGACGAAACACTCTCACATCAACTTCGAAAAATTCCATGCACACCAATATTACGAATAAGCCGTTCCGTCCTTATTTTAGAAGCTCCATCATCCAATGTGAAACATCAAGCAGAACGCGAGGAAAATAAAAAATTATGGAATGCCGGTGGAACAATGACGAAAGAAGAGCGTACGCATTTACAAAAAATAAAAGAGCTCGAAAGAAAGTTAAAGAAGCGCAAAAGAGAAGAGGATATGAAATCAAGCATTAGAAGAGAACGAGATTTAGTTGGTGCTTCATCCGAACCTGGAATGTCAGAGAGGACAAGGAAGAAGAAAAAGGCTAAGCAGCCAAACCCATTGAGTTGTAAAAAACGTAAGGTGAAGGGTGATGGTAAAAATAATACGAAGGGAAATACTGACACCAAAAGAAATAGACGGAGGAAAAAGAATGCAAGTGCAGATGCGTAAAGCGATGCTTCCTATGAAATTGAATCCATTACGTGTGGGCGAACGTATCAATGGAGAACTTCTTATGATTCCTTTGCAATTTCTTAATCAAGAGTATATATCGTAAATTGTAAACATTCATTCATTTTAGAATTGATGGTACAAGTACAGTCTTTCTACTGTTCTACTCCTTCATATTGTAATATCATATCATCATATTTTTTTTCTTATTAACTATTTTGACTCTTTATCGCAAGAGTTTTGTATTGAAAGATAATCAACACAAAATAGATGATGGTACTACATGTAGGAGTTTTTGGACATAAATAATTATTGCCAATCAAGACATACAATTTGATAGAGTGAAGAAGCCCCTAAAAAAGGATCTATTAGTAAAAAAATACGAGTTGCTTGAGACTCATACATTTATTTAACACTCAACTTCTTTTCAGTAGTGAAGAATATGAAGTACAAAAATCCAATCTGATGAGAACTAACTGAATATATATTTCTCATAAGAAACTGATTGGAATGTACACTCGATCATCAAATTTAATGCGTCGCACCGAAATTTTCTATACGAGCTCATTGTTCTGTCCAAACTCTTAAAACACACGCATTTTGCTGTTTGAGACTCAGCTGTAGTTATTCATTTTTTCATGCAGGTGTACGAATGTTTTGTACGTGAAAAATATTTGCAATATTTTAGAAACTCTCACAAAACAATCATAAAATAACAAACTTTGGATGATGAGTGGTAGGAGAAATAATCCCATAGTCTAATTTTTCATAAAACACACAATTTATTCATTAAAGAGAAAAATCTACCGTGTTCTTGGTCCCCAATACAGAAAATGATAAACCATGATACAAGAAAGGACTCGCGTATTCTTAACCAAGATGTTCGAACGAAGATTCAAAGGAAAAAGTCAGATATTCAAAAGAGATAAATATTGCATCTATCCCAAATTGTTGCCTTTCTAATATAAGCTCGTGTGATAGCATGGACTATGAAACAGATTCTTTCGCGAATAATGGAGGGTTACTGAAGCAAGATATTGTAAGGAGGATAACCGATAGAACTAATATCCATCACCATGAGTCTCCACATTTAGATTATTTTCCTTTTCCACCTGCGCACTTCAAACATGAATATACCTATGGCAGGGTTGAGAATCTGTCGTTTCCGCAGCAAAAAATGATGATGGATTCGTTATACTATAACGGTAGAGCAAGATATGGGTATCACACAAGTTGGGACCGATACAGAATGAACGAGTTTCCTAGAGTACAGTATCATCCTGAAGGTATAAATTATGAAGAAGGGTTCAATTACTGCCCCTATCCAAATATTCATAGTCAAATTAGAAGCATGAATTGTAGCGATTATGATCCACAAAAGGAAAAACCAAAGGCAAGAAGAAAACAATATGTTAGTAAAGGAGTTCAAACGGATCTTAGTCTACACAAGCAAGAAGAAGAGTACCACATTTCTAAAGTCTCTTTCACACCTTCCGATTCCAGCTTTTCAAATGGAAACTCTTTCCATGCAAAAAGTGAAAAAGAAAATAAACCATTGAATGCTCAATCTAGAAGAATTTCTGCATTTTGTGAAATTTCTGATAAAATCATCTACTCGAAGCCCAAAAACAATTTGTGCTCATCCAACATTCTGTTTCGTCCATCAAAAGACAGCGAGCCGGGTCATGCAAACAGTTGTACAAAATCTAAGTCTTCCAAAAACAAATATATGGAAAGAGCAAATGAAATAATTTACGCGCCCGTTTCGAATATAACCTTCACTCCTTGCCAGAAGAAAAAGCGTATGAGGGATCATTACGAGCACGAATCTTCAAAAATGCGTTGGGCTAGCTCTAGACGGTCTACTCCAAATTCGGCACAGGAGAGTCGCATGCAGCGATCTCAGGATATCTTTCGCAAAAAGAGACACTATTAAACTCATGACAGGGGTATGATACAATAATTGATAAATTTGCATTATTTCTATGCTACTTTATTACTTTTTGAAATAAATTATTTTTTACAAAATTAGATAATGATATTTTTCTTGTCGATGCGAGACACAATGAAAAGATTCTTAGATCATAAGAATCAATCTACCTCTCCCAAATGTACAGGTAAGATATTCTCCGATCCTGGCCATGATGGTTGGACTCCATCCACTCCTTTAGCAACAAGATATTTCTTTGAATTTCTTGATGCAGCGCTATTCGGCCCAGAGCTGGAGCCGTTCGAGCCTGTAGCCCCCGTTGCGTTTGCTTCATTACTACCTGCGCCACTACGATTAGCTTCACCATCTCGTTCATTGTTCTGGCATTCTTCCTTCATCATATCTAAAAGCACTGGATCCACCAATTCTGGTAGCATTTGCCTTCGTTTGGACTGTATATCTTTGACTTTTCCATATAATTCTTTATCATGACATATAGGAAATAAGAAAGATCGTGTTTGAATAAATAAACCACTTTGAGGTCTCTTCACTTTTGCATCGTAACGATGATTTGCATAAAAATCGGCTCCCTGTAGACCAGTCCAATCTGTCGGGTGTTGTTGATTTGCAGGTTTGGTATGATAATTGGCAGCTTTAGAGA
>Ga0115008_10005708_pt1 | contig 10252 bp, 13 predicted proteins | sample FraStrMetagenome_FD_87164 | JGI IMG/M metagenome (GOLD analysis project Ga0115008, IMG submission 87164) | Marine eukaryotic phytoplankton communities from Arctic Ocean - Fram Strait ARC3M Metagenome | ecosystem: Environmental > Aquatic > Marine > Oceanic | place: Fram Strait | collected...
CATCGCTCTACATCGGACTCACATCGTCCCGCGCCGGATGTAGAGCTCTACAGCTCTACAGCGCTCCAGAGTGCTCTACATCTCTACAGCTCTACAGCGCTCTACACTCTACATCCTCTACACCCTCCCTCAGATTCGGGTCGGAGCGTAGCGGACGGAGTGGGCCCCGAGTTTGAAAAGGGCACGCTTGCGTCCTAGCCTCCAACAACGCCTCCCCGGCGCAGAGGGACCCCCGGAGGGATGCTCAACCGCTCCACGCCACGCCGCTTGCGGCGGTCCTATTCCCAGCTCAGCTGCGCTGTTTATTTTTTCAAAGAGGCCGAGGCAAGGCGAAGCCGAAACGACAAATTTGTCTGCACCGTTTCGCTTCGCGACATGCGCGAGCTGCGCGTGAGTGCGCTGGAGGGGCTAGGCCCTCCTAGCGCACGTAGCCCGCGCAGTCCGCGCAGCCCAATCAGCCCGCGCAGCCCAATCAGCCCGCGCAGCCCGCGCGGGAGCAGCACTTCTTTTCTCTCATCGTTTGACCGCGATGAGATGGTGGTGGCCGCCCACGATCGGATGATGTACAACCGTCAGCGATCGCAGGTACGCACCGCATCAACCGCGACCCATGCGACGCACTGCGGCCACACTGACGGGATGTGCCCTTGCTCCGCAGCTCAAGCACCACATGCAGCTATCGGCGCGCTACAGCGGCAGTGACTTCATGTCGCGTGGGGAGCTGTCGCTGGCCGCCAAGCTGGCGGGCATGGACCACGTGCTCACGGAGGAGAAGCTTGACCTGTTTTTCAACCCCCGAGAGTCACCACGTGGCGCTGTAAAGGACGGCGCGGCGAATTGGCGCCACATCAACCAGGTCTGACAGCCCTGATTCCGGTTCTGCGTCCCTGTTTGCATTGTCTAACCGTCCCATGCGCGTCTTGCCAGGCGCTCGCCCCGCAAATGGCGCAGCGCCCTGAGGCTACGGCCACGGCTTCCTACCGCACCAAGCGGCTGACTGCGACCACTAAGCGCGTGCAAGCTGCCGAGCCAAAATTGGTCCCGGAAGTCCACGCGGCGCCGGCAACTTACCCCTCCAGCCCTGACCCATTCGAGAGCATCGATCCCCTCGAACTCGAGAAGTTCCACATGGTGCTCCAGACGCATTTCACGACGCGTTTTGCCGAGATGCGCCGCGCTTTTCGCATGCTTGACCAGACGCAGTCCGGCATGCTCTCGCGCAACGAGGTCAAGCTCGGCGTGCACCTCTTCAACCTTTCGGTGGGGTCCACACCAGCGGGCGATTGACTGTTTTGCCCCAACCTTCCTGTGTCGTGTTGGAGAGCCTTCCTGATCCCACCCCACACCTCACGCTTCAGGTGCCAGACGAAATCCTTGAGGCGCTGGTGACGCTGGTTGACTCTGAGGATGTGTGCCTTGCCGCCCGTTGCGCTGTGCTACAAGTCATGGCGCTCGCTCTCACGCTGCGAATTTGCTCCCGCCCGGCAGATGGACTGCATCAAGTACGCCGACTTTGCGCGCGTGATGCTTTCTGACGACATCCTCAAGCTCGTGGCGGAATGGCGTAAGGAGAACCAAAAGCGGAGCGGCCTCGCCTCGCCTCGTCGCCCCTCCCTCCCGTCCGACCCGCGGAGCATGATTCGCATGCAAAACAAGAGGCTGTTCGAGCAGACCAAGTCCCCCATCCTAGGAGAGAAGGCCACCTGGCCCCCAAAGCTGCGCCGCACCGTCGCGCCGGCCGAAGTTCGCAGTGCGCAGAAGCAGCTTGTCGAGGCATTGAAGCGCGGCAAGAAGACGATCGCGCAAGCATTTGCCGAGGTGGATGAAGATGGTTCTGGCGAACTCGACCGCAACGAGGCTATGAAGATGCAGGAAGGCCGTCTCACCGGTTACAAATCTCTGACCGCCGCGGCCTGTCCGATAGGCGATGAAAATGATGAAGGAAAAGCTGCCGCACGTGCGTGAGGCTGTGCTCGCTACTCTGTGCGACTTCGTCGACAAGAACTGCGACGGAAGGATCGACGGATCACGACGAGAGCGCCCAAACCTACGCACACTTATCACTGGCGCGCTGCGTGTCAATAGGATCGACCTCGGTGAGTTCGAGAGGCTCTTCCATGCAGACGACGTCCTCAGCGTCTTGCTGAAGCCGCCCAAGGTCGACTTCTAGGCTTTCCACCTGGGTCTCTGCACTCTGGGGGCGCGTGTGGGGGCCTGCAGCCGGTGCTCTCCGCTCGGTCTGTTGAGAGTGGACGTGGTGCATGGACGAGTATTCCGGCAAGGGGAGCGATTTGCCCCTCGGGATGCTGTGTGTGTGAGTATTGTGTGTGTGTGTTTGTGTTTGCGTGTGCGTGTGCGTGTGTGTGATTGTGTGACCTCCGAGAGCACGGTTAATCGGGATGTGGAGATTGAACACACAGAGGCGTCATCACGGGAGCTTCTTTTTAGGGGTGCCTAACGTTAATTTGGCTTTTGGGGCCTAAACAGTTGCACTATTGTTGGCTGAAATCCTCAACGTTGTTCAAGTGTTCACCCCAGCCCATGCTGTTACTGTTCCTTATACTGTTGTTACTGTTGTTCAGCGGCCAGCAAGCAGAAAATGGCAAAAAAACCGGGTAACGAACCCCGAAAATGCCTGGGTTTTCCCGGGGGTAATTTTCGGGTATTACCCGCACTGGACACTAGAGATCGTCGTGCACTGCCAGGCCTTACTGTTGTTCAGTGGGCCTAACGTTAGCTACTGTTGTTGGGGAGCCCCACACTGTTGTTCTGTTGTTACTGTTAACACTATATCAACACTGTTCAGCTTTTAACCCCTTCTTTTTGCCTCTGGAGCTGAATTGGTTCGTGGAGCTTTGTGCGAACAAATCGGCATGGATCCTCTATACAGAGCGCGTCGAGAGGTGTTTCGACACCGAGTGTGTGCGTGCGACGGCGGGCACTCTTCCGCGGCCATGATGCGACAGGGCGGTCGCGCCCGCCACAGTGGCCATCCGGTCGTGGACAAGCGAGCTGTGAGAACCATCAAAGTGTCCTTGTTCAAGGCCGACGTGGACGCCAAGCTCGGCGTCGCGCTCGAGAACGTACCCCCAGGCTCATACCCACGCGTACGCCGGGTCGGTGACGTTGGAGTGGCAGCCGGCCAGCTACAGACAGACGACGAGCTCATGGCGCTAGGCACAAAGCCACTCGACGTGGGTACCGAGGCGGCAACCGAGCTGCTACGCCTTGCCACTGGAGCGCTTTCGTTGACTGTGCGGCGGCGCCAGCGCAGCGATGACGTGGGCGGGCTCGAGGCGGTTGTTGCGGAGGCGGAGGAGGAGGATGAGGATGACCGGCGCATCAAGGAGGCCCTGGTGGCTCTGCGCTCTGAAGCCCGAAAGAGTGCCACCACAAGTGCCTCGTTGGAGGGCGTCGCGGAAGAGACTGCACGCCTTGCTGACGCAATTCGTGATGCGACCATGGGAGGCTACCGACAATTGTCGCTGAAGACTGCAAGGCGAGTCGAGGCGCGATGCGAGGTTCAAAAGCGCGAGGCTCTTGATGCTGCGAGCGTCGCCGCCGCTCGAGCGACCGAGTTGCGCTTGCGCGAGGCGTTTGTAGCGGAGCTTGAAGCGGCGCTCCAAGAGGCACAGCGGCAAGCAGAGGTGGAGCGCCACACCGCGGTGGCAGCTGCGATCAAGGAGACCGAGGAGCGCTGCGCCGAGGAACAGCGGCTTGCCGTCCAACTAGCGACGCGGCAAACCCAGTCAACACTCGGTGTGTCGGAGGAGGACGTCGTCGCATCGGCAGCCACCATGGCTTTCCGCGAGGCGGCGGCCTCGGCAGGCGCTGCGCTCGAGGCGGCAATGCAGCTCTGCGAGAAAGAGAAAATGGCCCGCCCGAAGAAGCCTGTCATCAGCGAGGTCAAAGCGAGTGACAAACCGGACCTCTTCTTCTTCTGACCCCCCTCCGCCCTCCCAAACTCCACTCGTCGGGCACCATTCCGCTCCTGTCAACCCACCTCCAGCGACTTGCCCTGCCCGCTTATTCACATTTTGGTCGAGTGCTCCAATCCGTAGTGGCCCAACCGATCGGAGGGCCGGGTGGGGGGTAGAGGTGCAGGGTATAGGTAGTCTGAACGTGCCGGAGTAGTGTCTGAACCTGCCGGAGAGCGGAGTGGACTACTGGTCAACACCCGTTTTTTAACCCTGCTCCAGACTGAGATGTGAGAAGTGAGATGACTTGATGACGAACGGCTCTCCGAGTCGGAGACACCAGTCACCATGGGTGGCGCGTCCCGTGCCCGAGTGACCATTCATAGCCGAGACGCGGGTTGGTGTTCCAATCCTCTGCCTGCGGGTTGATCCACACCCCAGACAGCTAGACAGCTCGCCACTCACAGGCACACACACACAGCTGACAGCTCGTCTCGGGCGCTCCGCACAGTCGGTCCACTTAGCGAGAGGGAAAATGGTCTTCTCGCTTATCCGTCTTCTTGCGGAGAAGCAAAAAGAGGGGGTTTTCGAGGAGGGCCCAGGGCCGCGCGCACATCGACATCGCGGCTGTCCAACAGAGCACTGCAGCGCTATAGCTCTGGCGGCACATCTCCAAGAGATAGTCCCGACACTCTACCCCGTCTCCCCGTGTGCGGCGTCCGTGCGCCGGAACGATGAGAGGGCTGTGTATACGTCTGGGGCTCCTCTGCCCGTGTCCGGGTGTGGAGATGCGAGGGTCGCCCCCCCTTGCCCCACCACTTTATGTGTGTGGAGAAACTTACCTTACCTTACCTTATGTGTGCGTGGTGTCGTCCTAGCGCGATGGTTCCCGACCACCGAAGGCTTACCCGACGGCCACCTCCGCTGCCTTGGCCAAACGGCGGTATTGTCGCGCGCCGAAGCGCGGGCGATGCTCAGCAGAGTGCTTGGGCGGCCAGCCCGACATGATTAGCTCGCGTGGCATTAGTACGTTTGATGGTGGCATCCACCGTCTGCCTGAACTGCCCCACGAGGGCGCATCGCGCCAAAATCTTCGCGTTGTTCGATTGCGAGGCCTCGTCGAAGCGTCAGGCGACGCGGCAGCATTCGACAGAGACTTACTGACGCTGTTGGAGCCTCGCGTCAAAGCCGTGGTGGAAAGCGGCACCACTGCAGCACTGCCCCCCCGGGGCGCACGCTCCGTGACAGAGCTACTGGGCGCCCCAGCGTGGAGCGGCTGCCATGGGCGTGGAGCAGGAGCTGCAGCCATTCCATCGCCCTCGCGCCGCGACTTGTCGTTCGCCACGCGAGCCTCTCTCCTGCTGGCGCCCATAACAAAGGGCCCTGAAGGAAGGGCCCGGGTGGACCCCAAGACGCGGTCCGGTCGTTTTACATTGACGCCATGGAGGTGCTGTGAACCACCTAGCGGACGTCTCTGCCCTGCGTGCCAAAGCATCTCTGCCGCACCAACTGGTGTCCAATTTCCAGCCCAAACATCGCGTACCATTGCATCAACCGCCGCCCGGTTGTGAACCGATCCCACTGTCGTGCTCACGCGCGGCGGTGTGATGCCGAGAGGTCGTCGTGGCAGGCCAAGCTCCCCGTAGATAGCTTCGACACAACGTGAAGCATCGGCAACGCACTCCTCGAAAGATCGCGAGACGACTGGCTTGAACCGGCGAGCGAGCTTCTCAAGGCGGACCTGCTCCTCGATGTAAAAAGCGGCGTCGTTCACATCGACTTCCAGTGGCGTTGCAGATGTGGTGCGCTCCGTGCAGCTCTCGCCACCGAAGCAGTGCCACGCACCGGGCCGGCCGCGCTGCTCCGACAGTCGCGCGCGCTGTATCGAGAGGTACTGAAGCAGTGGATCTCGGTGCAAATACACCACCTACGGCCGGACAGGGGTCGTCGTTCGTTCGTGATACAATATGGCGGTGTGTTGCAGACAGCGCGCCTTCGCCCCGAGTCGATCAAAGACTAGGCGTGCATGGACATGGTCCCAGGCCGAGGCGCGCCTCATCCCCTCGTCGTCCATGAACCGACGCTGGAATGTGTGCTTCGAGCGTAGGCGTGTGCGGTGCAACGGCTCTAGCCAGGTGAAGAAAAATTTGAGAAAGAGCGTTGATTGGCTGCGTTGGCACGAGCAAGGCAGGGCAGGTGCGGTGGTCGGCAGCCTCATCATGCGGCGGAGGTAGCCCTCGAAGATCTCGGTCGCGTTGCGCGATCTTCCCCATTCGTACCAGTCGCGCTCAAACACACTCGCCGAGCCCTGCGCAATGGCCGACACGCCACGTGCGGCTGCAAGCGTGAAACGCCAGTGGCACATTTGACGCAAATCACAGCTCGATCCCGCAAGCTCCTCGACCTGAAACAGCATGTTTCGACCCGGGACGAGTAAGCAAGCCGGCGAGCGCGAGTTCGGAAAGTGGCTCTGTGGGGATGGGTGGGAAGGAGTGCTAAAGCCTACCCGGGCGAGAGGGCAACCTTCCATGCGTGGCACGGCGTTTGGCTGGAGTTGGCACACACGACGTTGTACGGCATCAGTGCCTCTGGATGCGGTGCGCCGCGGTCCTCGATCGAGCCACACACCGAGCCATAGTCGTCAGAAAGCACCTAGGGAGGGGGTGATGATTGGCTACGGCAATATTGTGGAGCTTTCAATTCGGGCCCTACTGCAGAGGTTGTGTACGATCACCTTCGCCAGCCACTCAGTGCCAGTGCGAGGGCTCGAGAGAAGCACCACGAGGGACAGCGGTTTAGCGACCGAGTCGTTTGCGCGCGCCGCAGCTGAGTCAGGCTTGAGCAGCTTGGCGCTCATTCCGAGCGTTTGGCCCCAATCCCCCATCGCTTCAATGTACTCCGGGAACGCACTGTCCCCCCACGGCTTGCGGTCGCCATTGAAGTGTAGCACGGACGCCCTGGCGAGCACCTCTGAAGTGACGCCGGCGACGCGCATCTCAACCGGTGGCACGTAGCCCAAGCCGTCGACCACGTAGAAACCATCTCGTCGATAGCACTCTACGCGTCCCTGGTAGGCGAAGAATGGCATTCCTAGCCCGTACATGAGAGAGGTGCGGCGCACGGCGTGCTCTGACAGCATGATGCTCGCAAGTGACTCGTACCGTGCAGTGAAGTTCACCTTGCGGTGCTCAGCCAGCTCGATGAGGGTGAATCCAAAATTCCACTCAAAGTGTCTTGGATTGTACGAGATAGTGCCACCAGTCGCCTCCTTCAGCAGATGCAGTATCTTACCCCAAGCACCGGGCCTTGGGCTAGCGAGCGAAAAGAAATGGTTGTAGGCTGACTGCGCATCCACATTGAAGCGCTTGCAAGTCGAGTCCCACACGTTGACGTGGCAGTTGGTCGTGACGAGCATCCCTGGCGTGTGTGGGCTGTAATACAGCGTACTCGGATCCTTGGTGACCACCACGTCATCGTCGACGAAGAGCACGCGCCGACGAGTACGAAACACGGGAAATTCAGGGAGGTAGAAGCGCAAGTGATTGGCGCAGCTTGCATGCTTGAAATCTTTGTCCCACGGCTCTGCCTCAAGAAGCACCTTTCCACGGTATGGCCGTACCCGCGACTCGCCTGGCGCGCGATCACAGATCGTCTCTGGAGACCAGCCCAGCGCTGCCAGCCCCTCCAGCGCCTCGTTGAGCGAGAACGTAAGCACGCGGCAGCTCAGGTAGCGCCACGGCAGTGGGCGGTATCCATTAGTGAATCGTGTGAAGACGAGCACGGCCATTGGGGAAGGGTGGCGGCACAGGGATGTCATCGTCATCATCGCTGTCTGCACGAGTCGGTCGCTAAAGATGACGGCAATGGGAGAACGCTTGGCCGGCCAGCGACAAGCTGCGTGTGTTGTACAATTTCTCGCGTGCCCAGTACAGCGGCGCCCCGAGGAGGAGAAATCGCACCATTGCGGCACTTCTGAGTCTGAGGCAGCCGCTGAGGCCGCAAGGACCAGCAGGCGGACGAGCCGACAGCTGCGTGCCCACATGCCCCGGTGCGCGAGCCGCACGAGGAACACGCGTTCCGTCCTCAAGTTTGTGCGTGGCCGAACAGGTCTGTTTTCTTTCTTTTCTGCCTTTAGGGCTTGAGAACACACACCACCATGCGAATAGCGAGATTGGTCGTCTTCTTCCGGAGGTAGCATGCACCTTCCAGAGAGTCGGCGAACCTCGACAGCGCCTTCGGTGGCATGCAGCTCATTGCGCCTGAATGAAGCCTGGCTGGAGAGCAGCTCCTCTGCTGCTCACACGCTCTGCACAGATGGCACAGCCTACTGTGCGGCTGCCGCAGCTGTGACAGCGATGGGCTCGCCCTCACTTGTGCTTTTTATGAACGGCGAGGGTTCAGAATTATTTTCTCGCTTTCTCTGTGTACCTGTGTTAGCGCCAGTGCGCGCCAGTCCGGGGAGCTTGTAAAATTCTTTTCTTCGCGATGTCTGCCCCGCCGCGCCGCCGTCGCGCCGCCTCGCCTCCGCCTCCACCGCCGCCCCCTATCCAGAAACGCCGCCGCCCGCCCGCCTCCTCGACCTCCCCACGGAGCTCCTCGTGCGCGCCTTCTCTCGCTGCGACCCCGCCGACATCGCGCGCGTCGCGGCCGTCTCGCTCCTCTTCCACGCTTCGCTCGCGGTGGAGGGCATCCGCTTGTGGGCGCAAGAGCGTGGCTTCGAGCTGCCGGCGCAGCCAGAGGGCGAGGGCTGCGCCGTGCGGTGGCTGTGCTATGTGGCGCTGCTGCGCGAGTGCAACCCGCCGGTGAGGGCGGCGGCAGGCCAACGGCACAGCGTCTTCATCGACGGCGAGGGGCGGCTCTCGTCGTGCGGTAATGAGGCAGTGGAGGGCGAGGAGGACGAGGAGAACGACGAGGACGACGAGGAGGAATTCCCAGGGCTCCTCGGCCACGGCGAGGGCGTGACGCGGCTCAACACGCCGACACGCCTCCCTTCCCCGCTGGGCGGCGAGCGCGCCGTGAGCGTGTCGGCTGGAGACGCGCACAGCTTCGCCATCACCGGCGACGGTGCTGTCTGGAGCTGGGGCTGGGGACGCTTTGGCAAGCTGGGCCACGGCGACGAGCAGCACCAGTGGCAGCCAAAGAAGATAGAGGCCTTTGCTAGCCAGCGCGTCGTCGCTGTTACAGCGGGAAGCAACGCGCCATCGCCGTGTCGGCTGGAAGCGACCACAGCCTCGCCCTCACCGCCGACGGCAGCGTCTGGAGCTGGTCACGGCGACACGCAGCACCGGCTGCTGCCCAAGAAGATCGAGACCTTGACGGACAAGCGCGTCGTCGCCGTGTCGGCTGGAATGTGGCACAGTCTGGCCCTCTCCGCCGAAGGCACCGTCTGGAGCTGTGGCAGTGGAGGCTTTGGCAAGCTGGGCCACGGCGACCTGCAGAGCCAGCCGCGGCCGAAGAAGATCGAGGCCTTGAGGCTGACCAGCGCGTCGTCACTCTGTCGGCTGGAACCCGCCACAGCCTCGCCCTCACCGCCAATGGCGCCGTCTTTACCTGGGGCGAGGGCAAGGACGGCTGCTTGGGCCACGGAGAGGACCTGTCGAACCAGCTGCTGCCCAAGAAGGTCGAGGCGTGGTCGCGGGGTTGAGGTCGCGGGGTTGAGGTCGCGATACGGCCTCTTGAAAGCGTTTTCCCGGCACACTGTGAGACCATGGGTGTGAGGTACGCTACCAGCGCTTGGTCACATCGGCCCTGAGGTCAGATCCTTTTCTACACTACGTTTACCTCTGAACAACCGTCTCCCGCAAATCAGATAAACTCTCCGAGCACACCGCACCTCGCACCTCGACGCTGTGCGACACTGACGTGACTTACTTCTGTCTGGCAGCATGAGCAATAGAGTGAGGAAGTGACTAGGGGGGCAGTGGCGAGTGGCCCCAGGAGCAGGATGGCTTCCTACTGTCGTACCTGCACGTTGGCACACAATAGGTCCTTGATGCGCTCGACAGCCTCGGCCGACACGTCGGAACAGTAGCGGATGTTGAGTGAGCGGAGACCATGGCAAGCGGCGGCGAGCTCGAGCAACCCTGCGTCTGTCGCGAGCCGCTGCCCAGAACCTACTCCGCAATGTGTCAGAGGGTCGGGAGGGCGTGAGGGACGGGGTCTAAGCGAGCCACTGCCGGAGCCTGGCTGGCCACCGAGGTCGAGGGACTGGAGTCGGGGGCAATGCGCGGCTATGGCCTCGAGCGTCGTTTGCGTGAGGAGAGTGCAATTGTTGAGGTCGAGCGTACTCAGCTGCGGGCAAGCTGCGACGAGGGTGCTCACGCCGGCGTCGGTCA
>Ga0115008_10005709_pt1 | contig 10252 bp, 12 predicted proteins | sample FraStrMetagenome_FD_87164 | JGI IMG/M metagenome (GOLD analysis project Ga0115008, IMG submission 87164) | Marine eukaryotic phytoplankton communities from Arctic Ocean - Fram Strait ARC3M Metagenome | ecosystem: Environmental > Aquatic > Marine > Oceanic | place: Fram Strait | collected...
ACCGGTAAAATGTTTAATATTGAATATTCGGGTGTAGAGCCTGATTTGATCACTATGGCTAAAGGTATTGCTGGTGGTTTTCCTATTGCAGCGGTAGTTGGCAAAGCTAATATTATGGATGCGGCATTACCAGGAGGCTTAGGTGGCACCTACGGTGGCTCGCCAGTTGCTTGTGCTGCGGCATTAGCTGTTTTAAACGTTATAGACAAAGAGAATTTATTACAGCGTTCCAATGAAATTGGCGCCTTGTTTGATAAGCAGTTAATGAAATTACAAGGTCAATACCCTGATCTGATTTTAGAAGTCAGGCAACAAGGTGCTATGGTTGCTATAGAACTTGTCTGTAATGGCGATCCTGAACAGGCTAATACGGATTTAACGCAGAAAATTATTGCTAACTCAGCGAAATATGGCCTCGTATTATTAGCCTGTGGTTTTTATGGCAATGTCATTCGCTTTTTACCGCCTTTAACTGCAAGTAACGAAATTATTGAAGAGGGTTTAGCAAAATTTACAGAGCTTTTTAGCGAATTAGTTAAATAGAAAGCGTAATAGATTGAGTGGTTAAGGGGCGATGTAATGAATAATAAAAATATACAAACTGAAGTGAGTGGTCAGCAAAGTCATGAAAATCCTAGTGATGAACATCAGCAGATTGAAGTTGACAATTGCTCTCAAATAATTAATTCGCCGTTAGAGCTTTTAACGTTAGATCAACAAGAACACGGATTTTTGATAGGCTATAACTAATATAATTAAGGTGGCTAATGACGCAATGAGTAAAAGCATTACTCATTGCGCTCTAGCATTATGTGGAGTAATTTATATCTGATTTGATTCACCTTTGGTTTTAGTCAATATTTGACACATTTATAATTCAAAGTGAGCATTAATTGAGACAATTATACCTCTTACTCAAGTATTCAAAAACAATAAATGTTAGTGCATGAATATGGTGTGTCAACGACCGTTATGCGCTTAAATCAGCTCCACAAGTGAGTAGTAAATTTGGCAAATATTGCCCTAAATATGCTCCTGAATTTGTAAAGGCTTAATGTCAGCTTTTGGTTAAAAGTGATAATTTTAATTACTAACAAATCCCTAGTGTAATGTTTTCGAACTGTGAGTTTACATAAAACTCTATTTTTTGATTCGTAAGAGCTAATGGAAAAAAATCCAAATTATGCGTTTTGGTAATGACTAATAGCTTCTTAGTTATTCTTTCTTTGCAAACTAAAAAGTGTCGTTAGATTTTTCTTGTGCGGTGTCGAGTTTGTTATTGGTAACATTATAAACATGTACATCTCGTTGTGGGAAGGGGATAGTGACACCTTGTTTGGTAAATTCTTCTTTTACTTGGCGGGTAATATCCCAGAAAACATCGCGGTAGTTTTGTGTTTTAACCCAAGGCCTACAAACAAAATTTACTGAAGAATTACCTAACTCATTGACTTTAATAACCGTCTCTGGCGATTTAAGTACCAGTGGGTGGTTATCAACAATTTTTCGCATGATTGTTTCAGCTTTTTCTATATCATCGCCATAGCCAATGCCAAAAATAAGATCAACACGTCGAGTTTTACTGCCTGTTACATTGGTAATAGTGCTTTCCCAAATATTATTGTTTGGAACAATTAAATGTTGATTGTCTAAGGTTCTAACCGAAGTTGACAGTAGTGTCATTGAATGAACGGTTCCTGAAACACCATCTATTGTAATAATATCACCTACATCAAATGGCCTATAGATAAGAATTAACATGCCACTGGCAAAGTTACTTAATGTCCCTTGTAAAGCTAAACCAACCACCAAACCAGCAGCTCCAATCAATGCTAATAAAGGGGCAACGTTAATTTCGATGAGGGTGAGAGACATAATAAAACCAATGGTTAATATGACCCGACGAACAGAGACGGCAATAAACTGTTTTAATAAAATAGATACTTTGTTGTTACGATTGACAGCACTATCAACTATTTTACCTATGCTCATCGATAAAATAGCCACAATAACGAGGGCTAACATAAATTTAATAATATTAGTTAGCCATCGTATGCCACCATCGTTAGAAAAAAACCAGCCATGAATGGTTAGCCAAGCTGCGTCACCATCGGTTAAATCAAGATTTGTGCCTGTTAAAGCTTTCGCGTAAAGTTGGAAGTCTACAGTATCTCCACCTTTAACCTCCCATGCTTCAAGCACTAATTGGAAACGAGTTAACGTATTATTTTTATTAGTTCTCAATAATGTTAAATTTTTAATTAGGTCCTCACGTTCTTGCTGTAATGTTTTTTTAAAATCTCCTGCTTTTTCGGCAAGTTTATTTAATGACTCTGATGATTTAGTCATTTCATTAACCGCTTTAATCGCTTTTTCTTGATTAAAGCTTTTGGTAATTTGTTTAATTTCCTCAATATCTTTTTTCAGTTTTTCTAAGGCAACTTGGTCACTCTTAGCGAGCTTTAATAATGTGGCACTTTGTTTACTTATTTCAGATATTTTCTCTGCAGCGGCAATCCGGCTTTTGTCTTGATTAACTAATATTTCAGCTTTACTGACAATGGTTGCGCTACCTTTAACAAGATTGAACCAAGCAATAGCTTCTACATTCAACTCGTCTTTAGTGAGAGGAATGAGTGCAATGTTTAATTCATCTATATCGATAAGTATGTCGTTGGCTGTAGAAGCTATATATTTAGGTGTTAATTCGCCTGCAGTGGCTATATTAGTGGTGCAACTAAAAGAAATTACTAATAAGCATAGGAAAACCCATGAGAAAAAAGAGTACAGTTTTTGATTAGGACAAAAAATCATAGTAAAGGTCTATTATTTGATTAATTTACAATGGACTAGCGTATTAAATTAACTCTACACTTTATAATATAGCAATTAATTTTCAATTTGCTAAGGTAGTGATGCTGGCTTTGTGGCTAGTATTATTTTAAACACTAACCTCTGAATTTAAGAAGCACTATGTTCAAACTTCCTAATATTGGTCCTGCGGTATTAGTTACCGCTGCATTTATTGGTCCAGGCACAGTAATAACTGCTAGTTTAGCAGGCGCTAATTATGGTTTCAGTTTACTGTGGGCGCTTATTTTTTCAGTGCTGGCTACTATTGTGTTGCAAGAAATAGCGGCTCGTTTAGGTGTTGTTACACAACAAGGCTTAGGTGAAAATATTCGCTTGGCTTGTGGTAATAAAATCAGTAAATTTTTGTCTGTGCTACTCATTGTTGGTGCCATAGTCATTGGCAATGCAGCCTATCAAGGTGGTAATATTTCAGGGGCAAGTCTTGGTTTGACACAATCAATCGCCTTTCCGTCACCATTTGACCTTAGCAAGGTGTGGCCTGAATTGATTGGTATAATTGCTTTTGTGGTATTGATTACGGGTAGTTACGGTCTTATTGAAAAATCGCTTGTTTTGCTTGTTGGTATCATGAGTTTAGCCTTTTTGGCTAATTTTGTATTAATTGAGTTTGACTGGTCACTTTTTTTACTGGTTTGTTTGTACCTAGTTTACCTGTTGGCGCAACACTAACCGTTATTGCGTTAATTGGTACAACGGTAGTGCCATATAATTTGTTTTTGCACAGTGCTGCAGCCAGTAAAAAATGGCACAAGGTAGAGCAAATACCGGAAATGAGAAAAGATCTCTATTTAGCTATTCCATTGGGGGGACTCATTTCAATTGCAATTGTGTCAACGGCGGCAAGTGCATTTTTTGGTCAACAGGTTAATATTGCTAATGCTGCTGATATAGCCCCAGCATTAGCACCTGTTTTTGGCAACTTATCGGCAATGTGTGTTGCCATAGGGCTTTTTTCAGCAGGTATTTCTTCAGCGATAACCGCGCCATTAGCAGCTGCCTTTGCTTTAAGTGGCATATTAAATTTAAACAAAGACTTAAATGCTTGGTCGTTTAAATTGATATGGTTCATTATTTTGCTGCTAGGAGTGTTAATTGCTAGCTCAGGTTATAAGCCTATCTCAGTGATTTGGTTTGCCCAAGTTGCTAATGGCTTGTTATTACCAATTGTGGTAGTTTTTTTGATTTGGATGTTAAATAAACCAACGTTAAAAAAACATCGTAATAATCTTAAGCAAAATATATTAGCGAGCTTAGTGTTGCTAGTGACTATTTTACTGAGTACCCGCAGTTTGTTAGTAGCATTTAACTTTTTATGAGATAGGCCGTAATAGTTTTTGTCAGTTGTGATTGCCTCGTTATATTAGAACAAAGTATCGTAAGGGCTTGTGTTTTTTGTTCGATAAAATCAGTTATGTTGATAATAGGGGTAAAACGATAGTGATCGACAAACCTGATTTTTCTGTGTTTTTAGCGTAAATTGTACCTTGATGTAAGCTTATTGCTTGTTGGGCAATAGCTAAGCCTAAACCTGTACCTCCGGTAGTTCTTTCCCTATCTTCTGCGACTCTAAAAAAGGGTATGAATAATTTATCTAGCATGTCATCAGGTACACCAATACCTTGGTCTACAACAGATAATTCAAGGTGTTCAGTAGTTTTGATGAGTGTAATGTTAATAACTTGATTATTAGGAGAGTATTTAACCGCGTTACTGAGTAGGTTACCAATCGCGCTACTCAGTAGTTTAGGGTTACCACTTATCATGCAATCTTTATCACTTATTAATGAAAGCGTAATTTTTCTGTCGTTGGCTAAGTATTGGAAGTCGTTGACCAATACCTGCAGTAAATTATGTAAATCAATTGGTTCACTGGTAAAGTTCTGTTTGCTGTGTTCAAGCCTCGATAGCGTTAATACCTCAGAAATCATGTCTTCTAAGCGGTCTACTTCATTTTCACATCGGTTTAAATGTTTCTTCTGTTCATCGTCTTTACCAATACTTTTTTCTACTAAGGCAATTGCCAATTGTAATCGAGTAAGTGGTGATCGTAGTTCATGAGATACATCACCGAGTAAACGTTGATGTGAGTTGATGTTACTTTCTAACTGTATGGCCATTGTATTGAAGCTTCTAGCAAGATCACCCAATTCATCGCTGCGTTTGTCAAAGGCTGATATGCGTGTATTTAGTTTACCTTCGCCTAGGGCATTACTCGCTTTTTGAATGGCTATTAACGGTTTAGTAAAACTCTTGGCCAATAACCAACAGCATAAAAAACTTAACAAAAGTAAAAATAACAAGCGTATGTTAAACGGGAATTTGTCTACCCAAATAAGCAAGCGTTTCCGCGCCAATGGATTAGCTACAAGTAACTGGATCATCTCACCGTTTACCATTATTGGTGACGACGACGTCACTTGCGTAAAGTCAAAATCAACCGTAACAGGGTTGGTCAGAGTATGCCGTTTGACATATTTTTTGACAGATGACCAACTTCGACTTTTGGGTGAATAAACCTTACTGTTCGATATTTTTTTAATTAATAAATGTTTTTGGTGTTGCTTATAAAATTGTCTTTGGATGATTTTAGGTTTTATTCGGTTTTTCTCTGCGAACTTTTGTTGATAGGTTTTTAACAGTGTTAGATGTTCAGGGTTTGCCGGTAATTGGGTAGTAGCTTGTTTAAATTGTGCGGTAATTAAGTAGCTAATTAACACAGAAGTTAAAATTACTAACCAAAAAGTGAGGAATAATTTGACGCTGATACTTGAAAAAAACTTTCTTAAACGGTGCGTAATCTGCATGATTAATTAGCACCTTGCAAAAATACATAGCCTGCACCACGCACCGTTTTTATTCGCTCATTTGCATCTATCGTCAGTAATTTTCTTCGGATATTACCAATATGCACATCAATCGTTCTGTCATAAAGGCTCAATTCTCGTTGCAATACCTGCTTTGATATTTCAGCTTTACTAACAATGTTACCACACTGTTCCATGAGGTAAACTAAGACTAAATATTCCGTACCTGTTAGTTCCAAGGGTTGGTTTGAACAGGTTATTTCTCTTATGGTTTTGTTGACGTTTACCTGATTGATATTCAATGATTGATGGGTTAGGGACTGCACACTTTGATTTTGCGTTTTAACGATCTCAATACGTCTAAAAATAGCATTGATACGGGCTAACAACTCTCTATGCTTGAATGGTTTGGCTAAATAGTCATCAGCACCAAGTTCTAAACCTAAAATCCGATCGTTATCATCTCCTCTGGCGGTGAGCATTAAAATTGGAGTTTTATGATTCCCCCCTAAGGCTTTTAGCACATCAAAGCCATTAAGTACTGGCATCATTATGTCTAACAATATTAAGTCAAATTTGTCATCAAAGGCTTTGGCTAAGCCTGACGCACCATCCAAACAAGAACTAAGCGTTATATTCTCAGACGCTAGATATTCACTGAGAAGCTCTGCCAGCTCAGCATCATCATCAATTAATAAAATGTGTTTACTTGTTTGATTTTCTACTTTCATTGTAGTCAGGCTCATTAAAGTGGTTTTGGTTAATGACACTAAACAGTTTACGTGAATTAGATATGGTAGAAAATATCTTTACATAGCTTTACATACCCTTGCACTGCTTTGCAAAATAGCTCGATATAATAACGTTGTATTTTAATGATATTAAATATTAACAATACACCCATTAAACGTATTTAGACAGATAGGAACATACCAATGAATAAAAAACATAATAGCTTAATCGTGACATCATTATTTTTTACACTTCTGCTTCTCAGTAAATCAGGTTTAGCACAAACAGCCGAAGCTAAACCACTTATCCATCATGGTCATCATGGTTATGAACACCAACAAATGAGTCCTAAAAAGTTTGCTCGATTAACTAAAAAGTTAGCACTTTCTCAAACCCAGCAAGATGATATTAAGGCCTTAAACCAGGCCACTTACGCTGAAATGGAGGCAGTAAAGCCATCGATGCAATCATTTAGAACACAAGTTAAAACTTTGTTGTCTGCAGAGACTTTTGATGAGCAGGCTTTCATTGCATTGCGCGAGAGTAATCAGGATGTTTTTAACGCAATGGCTTTAATTAAAATTAAACGAAAGTTTGCGATGAAAAATATTCTTACTGAGCAGCAATTTTCAGAGCTTAACAAAAGCAAACATAAGAAATTACGTAAACTACTGATAAAATAAGTAATAAGAAAGATAGTTAACACACTTAATAAGTGCTGAGCTTTCTGTAAGTAATTAACGTAAATAAAAAGTTACTGGTTAAAGATTAGTAAACGTTTAGCGTAGATAGCTAGCGTATTTAAATTTATTTCGTTATTTGCATTATTAAACAGAAGCTTAGTATGCAATGATAAAGGATTAAAATGAACAAACATACGTTAATCAACACTTTAGTTTTTCCAGTATTATTAAGCGGCTGCGTTTTCAACGATCATTATGAAAGCTTAATCAACGATCATTATGAAAGTTTAAAACAGCAAGAATATTATTATACGGGCAAATCGATTGAGCTTTACCTTAAAAGTCGCGATAGAGCACCTAATCGTTCAATTGCTTTGCCTAAGAATAACAGCATTTATGTTTGGTCAATAGATAAAAGTTATAACGACAAAATTAAATGTGACGAAAATATACACGGTGAACTCTCATGCTCTGGCCGAGGATATGTGGCTAAATCATGTGAAATATCAGTGTATACGAATGATGAAAATATTATAACTAAGTTTAAATATTCTAAAGAATGTGGTTATAAGTTTTAGTTTGTTCTCAATTATTATGGATGTTCAATATTAATTACAGTTAACTAGTAAATAATAAATTTAACTGTAATTATTTATTTCGATGTTCAACAAAGCCTAGATAAATTGAATTTATACAATTTTTTTAATACAAGTGAAGGTGTTATTTAGTCTTATTTAGTTGCTTTAGATAAGCCTCTCAGGAGAGTTAATCAGTTATTTAATTATTAAAAAGATGGTGACAGTTCAATTGAACCTTTAAAGGGTTCAAGGCCTAAAACTATTTTATTATTGAATTTTCAACTCATTAAATTCCTTATTAATACTAAGGATAAGTTATGAAAAGTTGAGTTTAACTAAAAATAACACATGTTTTTAATCCTTCCAAATTATAGTGTTTTTCGTTTTAATAGCACAGAAGTTTTATAAACTTTTGATTGCGGCTATTGGTAAATTGGAGAAGACTTTACCGGTTATTTATTCAGTGTCTTGATATGTTGAAGTGTTTACTTGCCCACCTTTAGCTAGATTTTTTATATTTAAACCATTTTCGTAATTAATTTAGTTAGATTGTTCTTATAAAAGTAACTTTAATTAAGGAAGTTATTAAAATTAATTATTTTAATAACTTACTGATGCCATGGTGTTATAATTACTGTGAAACACCAAATAAAAATAAAATTAGATAGTTAATCATTTATAGGGAGGCTATATGAAAGTTATAGAGTTTATCAGAGAGAAAAGAAGGAATTTTCAACATCAAAATGAACAGTTTATCGCTAATATAGAACCTAAATTTAAGAATTTATCTGATTTATTTAATAATAAAATTACTATGCCTTTTCGAAATACCCTAAATAACCCTTGGTTCTCTCAATTTAGTCCTGTAGATGCTGAGGAAAGTAAGACTGAAAAAGTATTAATACAAGTTCCCAAGGCAGAACAAACCTACAAACGCCTGCTTGAACAAATTGATATGGTAACGTTTACAGGGGAATGGTATACAGTAGAGCAAGAGTGCATTAATCAATTTGCAGTTGTTACAGGCGATAATCAATGGATACATACCGATCCTGATAGAGCGGCAAAAGAATCTCCTTTCAAAGCAACAATAGCTCACGGTTTTTTGATCCTAGCGTTAATTCCAAAATTAACTAATTCAGTTGATGAAGATAATAACCCTTACCCTGAAGCTAAAATGGTGATTAATTTTGGTTTAAATCAAGTACGCTTTCCTTCCCCAGTAAAAGCAGGTACTCGTGTCAGGGCAAGTATTAAATTAGTTAATTTAGTCCCTATGAAACGCAGTATTGAAGTGGTTAATGAGGTTAGTATTGAAGTTGAAAACAGCAAGCGTTTGGCCTGTGTTGCTGAAGCTGTATTACGTTTATATTTTTAGTGACTGTATTTTCAAAAAACCTTAACTTATTAGTCATTTTATAAAAAAGGCAACGTTTGAGATGCTATATTTTAGTTAGAGTGTTTTTTGTATTATATAAAATTAGCTAATCTTAGTAAGTAAGTCATATTGATGTTATTGATGTTAATGGTGTTGATAGGTTAAAAAGAGCCTGTAAATAATTCACTAGCATTAATATTAAAATCTATACCCATACTTTCAAATTTATGGGCACGAAGATTGCTCTCAGCACAACGAACTTTAGTCAGTATTTTAGTAACTGTATTGGTAATGCCGCTAGCACTTATAGGATCTGACATAATAGAAGTTAAGCCCTTAAGGGGTTTCATAAAATAATCATCTCGTGTACTCAATCCTCTAATATTATGGTTATCTAATCATTCACTATCGATAATATTTAATTTAAAAGGGAGATCTTTTGTGTAACGACAATTAGATTGAGCAATGATTGTTAAAATTCACCAATGACGTTCACTTTTTTCAATATCTTTTTTCTGAAACTGTCCTATCTTCAACAAATGCCAAGTGCGCCTTAAATACAAGTAAAAGTATAATTACCCAAGCTAATGGGGAATATAATTTATTCATATATACTCATTTTATTTCGAGCATTTTTAAAAATTGATTATTCCATTAAGATTAGTCCGAATTATTATTTAGTGATTGATTCTAGTTTTTTTATATTTGTTACAAATCAATCGCCAAATCGTTTTATACATAACAATAGTTTGGTAGGCGAAAGTAGGCGAAAATCTTTACGGTTAATCTACATAAACTTTATTATCAGACATGTATAGCAAGTAAATAGAGATATAAAAAAAGTCCACTCGTTAAAAGTGGACTTTTTATTTTTAAAAAGTTTAGAGATAATTAAATGTTAACAGCATCTTTTAATGCTTTACCCGCTTTAAAAGCTGGTACTTTAGCCGCAGAAATTTGTATCTCTGCACCTGTTTGAGGGTTGCGGCCAGTTCTAGCTGCACGATCGTTAACTTTGTAAGTACCAAAACCGACTATGGCAACATCACCACCATTAGCTAATTCTTCTGTAATAGAACTAATCAAACTATCTAAAGCGCGACCAGCAGAGGCCTTAGTAATGTCTGCATCTTCAGCTATTTTTGAAACCAATTCACCTTTGTTCATTCGTACTCTTCCTTAATTATTATTAAACCAAAAAAA
>Ga0115008_10005710_pt1 | contig 10250 bp, 8 predicted proteins | sample FraStrMetagenome_FD_87164 | JGI IMG/M metagenome (GOLD analysis project Ga0115008, IMG submission 87164) | Marine eukaryotic phytoplankton communities from Arctic Ocean - Fram Strait ARC3M Metagenome | ecosystem: Environmental > Aquatic > Marine > Oceanic | place: Fram Strait | collected 2012-06-18
CGCGCCATGCTCGGGGGGCGGTGCGGGTCGTTCGACGTGAGCGTGCCTGGCCATGATGGCGCCTTCCGCCATGAGCGGGGCCCCAGTCTGCTCCTGCTCAGGTCGGTGTACGAAGATTTGTTCACGGACTGCACCAACGGTGCCAAGACGGCCGCCGATTTTGGGCTGGATATTGTGCAGTGCGCTCCGGCGTATCAGGTTGTTTTTGACGATGGCGATCGCATCGAATTGGGCTTTCCAGGGAAGGACAGTGAGGAGTGCATTGCCAAGATGAATGCGTACGAGGAGGACGGCTACGCCAAGTGGAAGGAATACATGGCGGCGTGCAGCGCCTTCCTCGATTGTGGGTTGCCCAATTTCATCGAGGAACGGTTGGACCTGCCGTCCTTCCCGGCTTTCATTTACGAAGCCCTCCGTGGTGGAGGCGTGGCATGGCCGCTCAAGCCACACTCGGATGTGTTGGACGCCATCTTTGCCTCTGAAAAGATGAAGGCCCTGGCCAGTTTCCAAGATTTGTATGTTGGGCTGGAACCTTACCGAAATGACGACCAACTCTTTGGGGGTATTCTCAAGAAGACCGCCCCGGCAGTCTTTGGATTGCTGGCAGCATTGGAACTGCACCCGACAAACAAGAAAGCTGGTGTGTTCGCGCCTATCGGCGGCTTTCGGGCGGTTGCGACTGCGTTCGAACGTCTTTGCGAAGACTGTGGCGTCGAGATACGGTGTGATACTACCGTGGTTAAAGTGGAAGATGATGGGGTCCACATAAAAGCGGGGGGTACTAGCGACTTTATCAAGGTGGCGGCCGATGCTGTTGTTATCAATGCCGATCTGCCCTATGCTACTGAGTCACTTGTCGGGAGCACCGCCACAAGCTCCGCTGAAGACAATGCGGCGACTGGCCTGAAAGACACCTTTGACTGGGACGATCGCTTTGATTTTTCTTCTGGAGTAGTAGCATTTCATTGGAGCTTGGATGTGCTTTGCAAGGATCTCAATACGCACAATGTCTTCCTATCGGCCTCTAGCCAAAATGATACTATCCAAAGTTGGACAGCGGTGAGAGAAAACATAAGAACAAACATGGATGCGGCCGATGACGTTTCGTTCAATTTTTATGTCCATCGGGCATCAAAGACGGACACCACGGCGGCGCCAGCAGGTTCTGATTCAATCATGGTATTAGTGCCTTGCGAAACGTTAAAGCGAAAGAAAGAGTTATCAAGTCTGGAGAGAGACGAGGCAATTTCCAAGTACAGAGAGCAGTTCAGTGACGATTATGTTGACCAAATTCGAAGCGCCGTTCTCAAGAGACTCGGGACAATACCTAGCCTGCAAGGGTTAGCATCCAACATTATTGATGAGGTTGTTGACACTCCAGCAACGTATTCAGATTACTATAACGTAGGAGGAGGCGTTCCCTTTGGATTATCTCATGGGTTCGCTCAACTGAGCCTGACGCGGCCGGCGCCGAGATATCGAAGAAGTAAAAACACATTCTTCGTCGGTGCCAGTACAAGGCCTGGAAATGGGGTGCCGCTTGTTTTGCTTGGAGCAAAAGCAATAGCGGGCCAAGTTGTGAGTGCTGTGTCACAAGAAGATGGTGAAATTCAGAAAATATGAGAAGTCGCCCAGGGGCTCTGAAGTCGTCGCTACAAAGTTCAATACTAGAGGACCTACACGTAGGTAGGGATCAATCCCTAATAATTGTACGTGTAGTAAAAAATATCAGCCAAGCCTTGAGACTTTTATCTGAAGAAGTGATTCAATTCAATTCCATCTTCAGCTGTTTCTACTAGTACGTAGCTACGTAGGCTACTCTCGGTCGAATTCAGCTTCTCAGTAGCGCATCTATTCAACTTTCTGGCGCGGCAGGTGCAGCGGGTGCTGCAGTGCGCGGCTCGGAGAAATAGTTACTCTATAACTCCGAAATATCCATCTGTCGAAACGTATAAGGGAAACAACAGGAATCAATCCTACTACATGTAGCATTATTCACGTTTTGGCTCGTCAAATATTCGTTAAAATATTCGACCCTAGCGTGTTGGACCACGCTTGAATCAAATTGAAGCTTCTAGAAGGCAGAGAATGTTTCAACTCTACAATCCTGTACAGCGAAACGTACCACGCTAATATCAATTATTGGGAAGTGATGGATTTTGATTCCACGCCACACTGAAATACCACGAGTAGGCCTTGGCCGCTGCTTTGTTCGGTATCTCATTTTTCATTAATTAAGGTAACGATAAAAGCTCATCCATCTTGTGAATTGAATCTATACACTGCCAACGACGTAGCTAGCGAAGCTTTTGCTGATGTCCTCTCTCACTCCACCGTTATCTGGTATTTTATTCCCTTTTCCTTTTACTTCTAGCTAGTACAGTTTCCCACTAGATTCTACGCCAAAATGTTCCTCAAGACTCTTGCCCTTTTCGCCACCATCCTCGGTGCTGTCGGCGCAACTACGGACGAGCCGACTAGCGCACCCACATACGAATCCTCGTTTTATAACACCGATTTGGGTTGTCCCACTCCTCTCAGTCTCAAGTGCGACACTAATCCTTTCAATCTCATTCCCCTGAAGACGACCTTGAAATTGGAGGATTACGGTGTGACCGTCATCGCCAGCCTGTCGTGTGAAAAAGAGCTTTCGCGAGCTCAGGCTTGTGTCTTTCCGGCCCATGACGGTGGCATCGGTTTTATCATTTCCGATTCTTACGGGGGACCTATGTGTTGGTCCGAATTTTACATCGAGGAAGGCATCAAGCGCTACAAGTCTAGTTGCAGAGGACCAGACTTCAAGATCAAGGTATGTGCATGTACTACTAGATGGAGTTTCTATTTGTGGAATTACGACGTACCTTGGGATGAAATGATTTGTAATTTTCGTCGTTAGATCCAAATCCATCGTTTCTCACATTTCTTTTCCAAATTTTAATTCACACAGTATGATCTCAAGATCAAGTACGATTAACCTTTCTGAGGCGAAGTAAAATGTAGGGCTATGAGTGCCGCAACCCTTGGATCAGGATTTTATTATAGTTCATGCCGATTCTGATTATTTGCCCTTGTGTGCGAGCGTGGTCGTTTCGGCGTCCCACGCTTATTTCGCGCATGAGAGAGGTTGACTACCAACACAACACGAAAAGAAATTATTAATAGTAAAGAAAATCAGGCATGATTCTGCTGTTACGTACTAGAGTACAACTACACATACATGTAGTATTAGCTCGGCCTCCTTAAGTCTGCAAAAAGACATCCTCGACTCTTTTTTGAAGATTCTTGCGCTCGGCGCGATATTCCTTTTCGGTCTCGCCCATCCTTTCCCCGAGATCCACTTCTCGAGCTCTCCCTAGGCGGATTTGGTTTTCGTAGTCACTGACCTCCTCTTTGTGACCTTTTCTCTGCATGTCCAATTCTTCCTTGAGAAGAGATATTTCATCCTCTAAAAGCGTCTTCTGTTGCTCCCAGGCTCTTTCATTTTCTTGCCCTTGTCTCGTGACAACATCCAACCTTGTTTGGGCCTTTCCAAGGTCGATATTCAGCTCCGACGACGACTCCCTTTCGGAATCAACATTTTGACGGGCTTGGTTAAGATCGCAGGACATTTCGTCGATCTTTGTAGCGTGACTCTCAAGTTCGGCCTTGCAGCTGGCTTCTTGATTGGCAAGCACCCGACGCAGATCGTCCATTTGTAACGCATCCGCCTTTCTGACTTTATTGATAACAACTATCTCGGCGTCTTTGCTCTGTAGAAGTTTCTCGTAGTCTTCTTTGACATGCTCCTTGGCCCGCCAAACCTTCTCTTCGACTTGGTTACGGAGGTCGGCGGCTTCCATTTCGGATTTTCGGCGGGCTGCGTTTGCATGTTCCTCCCTTTCCTCGGCAACTCTGGTGCGTTCTTCTGTAATTCGCAATCTCGCCTCCAAATCTGAGGTAGCTGCAGCTATCGCTTCGGTTTCGCGCTGAATAATGGAAGCAATCTTACCAGCACATTCTTTCTCGGTATTGACGAGGCGTTCCTTGGCTAGCGCTTCATTTTCTTTTGCCAGCCGCATCTCCTCCTTGCTTTGGGACAATGACAATGAAGAGCTCTTCGTTTCAGCTCGCGATACTTCGAGCTGTATCCGCAGATGTGCAAGGTTTTCGTCCAGAGATGTCACCTTGGAGACGAGACCTTGATCTCGGAGGGCAAACTCCTTGCGCAAGGTAGCAAGCTCTGCACTCAGATTAGATATATCGTTCTCCTTGATGCTGAGGTCGGTGCGGAGGCCGTCATTGGTGTCGCCGAGAGTGCGAAGTTGAGTATGACAGGCATCGCTGGCTGTTCGCAGCTGCGCCATCTCCTCGGTAAGGTCCCTGCATCGGTCGCGTTCGCGGGCAAGATCAATGTCCTTCTGGCAGGATGCAGCGGTGAGCTTGTCCAGTTGGCTCTCGAGGGATGTAATGCTGGGGAAAGGGTGAGAGGCGGGGCGGAAGAAGTGAGGATGAAGAGAAGATTATATGCGGAGACGTTGCATCGTTGCCATCGTCCTGTACATAGTTGGCGCACCGCACCATAAAGATTGTCTTACCTCGCTTGTAAGTCGGTCGTTGCAGAGAAATGGGCACCTTGTAGGAGATTCAGCCTCTTTTCCAGCTCTTCACTTCTGGATCTGTGCACATAGGCTTCAAGGAGAAGACCGCTGTCATCATCGCCTTGATGAGTGTCCTCGTTGTTGAGCTGGGAGGCGGCATGATTAGTATCGGTTGCAGAAGGTCGAAAAGTAATGCTTTCGTTGGTGTTGGTGCTGAAATCAGATTTTGCACGGGTGTGACCAGGGTAGAGCAAATCGAATTCTGGCCTCGTCATCCTCTCACCGCGCAAAAGAAAGGAGACTCAACTACTTGCTATCATACAGCAGGGGCTCAATGCATACAGCCGTACTGTCTTGGCAGGGGGGCCAATTAAATTTCGGAGTCGGGGTGACGTGTTGTGTGAGGGTGAAGAGGTGCCAAATGCAAGACCAACCTTTTGGACCAACAAAACCTCGAGATCGATCACACTTTTGATCACACTTTTTTTCTTCCATGGGCGAGGAGCAGCTCCACTTGACTGCAGTTCTCGGATTCTCGGGCAGGGTGCCCTCTGGATTGCAGTATTTGCCGGGTGGCACACACATTGCATACCCATTGGGCGCCAGTATCGTTATCCGCTCCCTACATGCAAGCGCAGGAAGCCATCATCCAAAGCAAGCCTTCCTCGACCCCCAAGCAGAGGGAGAGAGCTCCGTTACCTGTCTCGCTGTCTCTCCGGACGGCAAATACCTCGCATCCGGCCATGCAGCCTTTGGCCAAGCCAAGGCCTTTTCGTATCTGTGGGACTTGTCCAAGGCCATTTCCCACTGCAACAACGGCACGCCCTCGGCTGGCGGATGCCTCCTGCATTCTCTCCAACAGCACAAGGGGCGGGTCCAATCGCTTGCTTTCAATTGCGTTGGCAGTCTTCTCCTAACGCTTGGGGGGCAGGACGACAACGACATTGTCGTTTGGGATGTGACCACGGGCAAGGGAATTTGCGGAAGTCCGGCCGCCAATGACAATTCTCACTGCGTCAGGTGGCTTAATTCTCGCAGCGATCGTTTCGTTGCGTGCGGAGACAACCATCTACGGGTCTGGCAGGTATGTACGTCGACCCCAAAGCTCCACCCGGTAGATGCCAACATGGGTTCCATTCGTCGCGTGATGCAGTGTCTGTCCATATCCGCCGACGACGCGCATGCATTTGTTGGAAGTACGACGGGCGAAGTGCTCAAGTTTTGCATCGATCGAGATGACATCAAGCCGTACAACGAGCCCGATAGCAAGCAGCCCAGCCTCAAGGGATACAGCCGCAAACGCCTTGGTAAGGGCGTCCCAAGTGTCACGTGCGTGATCAATCCGCTCACGGGCAACACCAACATCATTGCTGGTGCCGGTGACGGAGCCGTGCAGATTCTCAATCCGAAGCTGGAGCCAATACCATCTCATCGCGCTGAGCTTACCGGGGCCATTACCAGCTTGAGCTTGGCGCCCGATTCCAAGTCCTTTTATGTCGGAACAGAGCTATCGCAGCGCTACAGCATTGACATCTCGACCTTTACGCCCGAATTAAGGGCGACGTGTCACTTTGGCCCCATCACCGATGTTAAGTTTCCATCCGATTGCTCTGATATCTTTGTGACGGCGTCCGTGCAGGACATTCGAGTGTGGAATGCCAAGCAACGGCAGGAGCTGCTGCGCATACAGGTTCCCAACGCAACGTGCAATGCCATCGACATCACACCATCGGGTGCCACCATCATTTCGGCGTGGTCCGATGGCAAGATCCGAGCCTTTTATCCCGAGAGTGGTAAGCTCAAGTTTATGATTCCCGATGCTCACACGGACGAGGTGACGGCGCTGACGGTCTGTGCCAGTGATGATGACCGTGGATCAGAGTGGCGAATGGTAAGCGGTGGCAAGGATGGGCAGGTTCGCGTGTGGAAGGTCCTGGCCGATACCCAGTTGATGGTCCACTCCGTCAAGGAACATCGAGGCCCAATCAATTCGGTCGTTTGCAACGCCGATGGGACGCAGGTCATTTCTTCCTCGGACGACGGAAGCTGCATCGTGTGGGACCTCAACAAGGGCCATCGAATCCATGCCCTGTTTGATCAGACAGTATTTCACAGCGCCCTTTACCATCCCGACGAGAGTCAATATCTAACTTGTGGCGCCAACTACAAGATCGGCTACTGGGATGCCTACGATGGTACCGCCATTCGGATGATTGAAGGCGGAGAGGATGAAATTACCTGCCTGGACATTGTGCAGCAGCAGACGGCATCGTCACCGAGGGCGGTCGGTGGGCCATCACCAGAAAATGGCGTAGGTTTGGGCGTTGGTGATGACAGTGGAGAGTGGTACGCGAGTGGTAGCGCCGATAAGAGCGTCAAGGTGTGGCATTATGACGATGGAATTCCCTTGCAAATCGGGTGGGGCCACAGCGGTAGGATCAATTGTGTTACTATCAGTCCGGACGAAAAGTGCATTGTTTCGGCAGGGCAGGACGGGGGTTTGTTCATCTGGCGTCGCGCACGCGTCGACTAACCGATACGTAGCAACGGTTTAGCATTTACTAGTTGTCTCTCTAGAAGACCAAAGCGCCTTCTTCTCCGTCATGAGGGTCGTCGATTGGATTTACTGGATACGAAGAATCGCCTTCTCCGTTTCCATCATGCATTGCAGGGAGGCTCAGTACAGAATTCCGGATCCTCCGTTGAGTAACCACTTTCAAGGCATCGATTCGGCGCTCTTCCTGTTGAGAATCAAACAAGTTGAGAAACTCCTCGTAGGAGATTCGCCCATCTCCCAAGATGTCCGCCTCGTCGATAATGTTATCAATATCTTTCAGAGGAAATTCTTTGCCCAAAATTTCAATGAGATTCTTTGAAGAAATGTATCCCGAGTCGTCGCAATCGAGCCGATCGAATGCCTCCGCGATCTTTTCTTCGTTGATGGCGCCATGTGCCTCGATGGTTGCTGCGAGGAATTCCGAGTACCTGATTGTTCCCATCCCATCGATGTCACAGCCAAGGAACATGCGTTCCAGTTCGTCGTCGTTGTAGCCATATGATTCAAGAGATTTTTTGAATTCCTGTAGGGTGACGACACCATTTTTCTCCACGTCGTACTTCTCAAAGGCGTGACGGAGGAAACCAAGTTCCTCCGAGGTGGATTTATGGGCAATGATCATTAGGGCTAGCTTCTTGAGCTGACTGTAATCACAAAAGTTCTGGATGGTCCCCTGGATGTTGTCCATCATATCTACATCCAACACTTCCTCATTCTTCTCAGATCGCTGCGTCAGCCAATCGCATCGCAGCGCCCCGTCCGCCGTCGGCCGTTTGTGAGGGTCAACTTGAAGCAGTGCATCAACCAGCTCTCTGGCTCTGGGAGAGATCGTCTTCCACCTCTGGCCGTGATAGTTATACTTGCCGAGGGTGATTTTTTCAACAACCTGTTTGCGTTTCTTGCCATAAAATGGCATATGTGAACTCAAAAGCATATATAAGAGAACTCCAATACTCCAGCAATCAGCCTTGCTCGTGTAGCTCCCCCTCACCACTTCAGGCGACATAGTATAAATTGTACCAACGCCATCTGAAAGATGATCTTTGCCATATCGTTTGCTCAGGCCAAAATCAATGAGCTTCACTACCGCACGAGGGCCCCTATTGACAAACATGACCTGCAAGGTGTCGAGGTAGAGGAATGATGAATGATAGGCAAGTACAATGAGATATGTGATGAGAAAAAAGTTCGAGAGAGGCCCAAACTACAGCAGTTTTACTCACATTCTCGTACTTGAGATCGCGATGGATGATATTTTTGGAATGCAGATAGGATATGGCCGAGAGGATGGCACTGATAATTCTGGCCGCATCATCTTCCGTGTACGGATCTCGAGTATATAGATCCCCGCCCGATAAGGCCTCCATAGTAAAGTAGATTTGATTTCGGTAGAAGTACACCTCGATGGGACGAACGATGTGTGGATGGTCCAATGTACGCAACAGGTCAATTTCGTTCTTGAGTTCATTGACAAAGGTTGGGTCAGACACTCTCGACAAATGAATCGATTTCAATGCTAGAACAATATCGTACTTTTCATCCCGTTTCACATGCAGCGATCCACTCAGCTGCTCACTATGTCGGCTGGGCGTAAGAAGGTTCTCTTTCCGTCGGAAGCTCGAAAATATGGTAGACCGTTCGCTGCTGGTGTGATTGCTGCTGAAGGGCGACGACGGTTGATGTTGCTCGGCATGCTCCACTGATCGGAGGCTGCCCATTCCATCGGATCCATCACCATGCCGAACCTTGCCACGCTTGCCAAAGCAGAAACGAAACATCCCGCCAACGATGGGGACCCGCGAACACGTCCCCGTAACTGGATTGCAATCGCACACGACGGTATCGAACCGAGTCGATACATTGTGCGGCCTCGCTGAACCTCCGATAACATTCCGCCGTTTCCGCACCCTGGACACGCTGCCCATGCTACCGACGCCGAGTACCTCCATGACCTCGTATACAGTAAAGGGATCGCGATCCTTGATGTGCCGCATCATATTCTTGTGAAGGGCCGGGGAGGAGGCGATCCGAGCCATGCCGCCGGCAGCAGTAGTAGCGCTCGTGGTATCGCTGCTGCTCATTCGTTTGGGCGGTGGAGATGCAAAGCGGGACTCTGCTGGGGCATCACCAGCGGCACCATTCTGTGTACTATTCTGTGTACCATTGATATGCGCCGCCTGAGAACTTTGATTGTTGCCCATGTTTTAGAGATTGGTGTCGAGTCCCTTCCACCGGCGACTGCCGATACGACCGAGAGGTGCGACTTGAGTCTCGGCCGAGAGTCAGTCGACGATGCAATTCAGCCCTTGGACGATGTTCCTATGTTCCTCCAGAATGAAGCCATAATGACGATGAAGGACGACGGATGGACGACATGACATGCATTTATGCTTCATTTTGCTCCCTTTGGCGGGCCCGCCACAGGCATTTTTTCGACAATGGCCCGAAGCGGCCAGATTCAGCTGGTCCTCGGGGAGGACTTTTCCGTTCACCACATCCACCCAAATGGCGATTGCTTCTACGAGGCCGTCGCCTACGCCTTGTCGACCGACGAGCCTGATGCTGGTGCCGGCGCGAACGAAGACGAAGAGAGCTCACCGACACCAACAACATGTACTACTACTCTCCGATCCATCGTAGCAAACTCTCTGACCGAGGAGACCATGGAGCTGTTCCGGATGACACACGAGGCTGGCATCGGTGGATTTGAGTTCATGCGAAAGATGACCGATTTGGATGTGCTGAAGGAAAAACATTTGGTCTCGGGAAAGGATACTAGCCCTGGTGCCTGCATTTGGGCCAACGATTTTTGCATCCAGACCATTGCCACGCATCTGCGGGTTTGTTTGCACATTATGGACGAGGAGAGTGGGCGGGCGCGAGGCAGAGGTGGCAGAGGCGGACGAGGAAGCGCCGACGGCGCAACTGGCGGCGCTGGCAAGCGCCGCAAGACCGGCACGTTCGTCACCATCCGGCCCGAGACTACCAGTAGTGCTGATGCCGACTGCCAGGGCGAAGGTGAAGAAGGTTGGCGGCACATTGTCCTGCAGCGAACGAGGAGGCAGCATTACAACCTCATTGTTCAGCGTTTCGAAGACGAAGACGATGACGATGAA
>Ga0115008_10005711_pt1 | contig 10250 bp, 15 predicted proteins | sample FraStrMetagenome_FD_87164 | JGI IMG/M metagenome (GOLD analysis project Ga0115008, IMG submission 87164) | Marine eukaryotic phytoplankton communities from Arctic Ocean - Fram Strait ARC3M Metagenome | ecosystem: Environmental > Aquatic > Marine > Oceanic | place: Fram Strait | collected...
TGAATCTGAATGTTTTAAAATAAATGTGCCAACAGGTGATTCATTTACATCATTCGTGATTGCAAACAGTGCAAACAACAATCCAATGTTTTCAATTGAAAATGGATATGTAAAAATAAATGACAAATACAGGTTGCCATTGGCAGATGGTCAAACAGGGCAAATTTTATCCACAGATGGTGCAGGATTGGCCCAATGGATTGATGCACCGCAAACAGGTGTAATCAGTGTTGAGGGTTTAACAGGTGTAATTGATGTTTTAGGTGAGGGCATACAAATTCAAACAAGTACAACACCAAACCGTTTGAGTTTATTAAATGATGAAACAATAAATGTGCAAAGTTGGCAAAGGCCAAAATTAACATATTTTGAAAATGATCATTTTATTTTTGATTATGATGATATTGCGGGGTTTTGGTTTATAACATTAAAACCATTATCTGTAAGTTTGCTTGGTTGGGAATTTATTGCCAGTGCAACAGATGCAACAACGGCAAATTTTCCTGCATTTTTTGATTTTATGAATATAGTTGGAACACCATACAAAATATTTCCAACAACCGTTGCAAAAAATGACAGGATCAGGTTTAATGTTTCAATCAGGCCAATAATAAATTTTGATCAGCCACAACCTAAATTTAAGGCACCGCATTATCAACAGGAATGTTGGCGAACAATTATAAATGAGGAACAAAATTTTCAGGTTTCATCTGTTTTACGTGAAATTAATTATACAATAACACCTTATGATAATCAATAATTAATAATTAGATAAAAAAACGAAATATGGCCTGTTGCATAAATTTAACATATGAAATAAATAACGTTGCGGTTACAGAGGAATTAACAACCGCAGGTACATTTGGCGGATCTGATTATTTTACGTTTATAGGATCAGATGGAATCACATATTACATTTGGTACCTTACAAATCAATGGTTAATTACAACACAGGTTGGTGATTTGGCAAATATTATTGGTGGCACAAAAGAATATCCACAATCAGAGTGTCCGCCAAACGGTGCCAATGGGCAGGGTATTTGGGAACCGCCAAACCAATTGGCATTTTGGGATGGATATATGATACAGGAATGTGTTGTTGATTGCCCATGTTTAAAATTAACAATACAGGCAGATGGTTTTCCTGAACAAACAATTATATCATATAATTATTTTATTGCAAATGGCCGTAAACATTTCCGTTTTGAGTATAACGGCATTCAATTGGTTGTTTATTACACTGGTGGGGAATGGCAAATTTCAAACTTTTTAAATAATGGCCAAAATACAATTTATGCATTTTTAAAAAATAATGATACATGCCCAATTGCTGAATTTGTAGTTCCGCCAAATTTGATAAAAAACGGTAATTTCAACAATGGCGGTGCGGATTGGGATGTTGGGCCTGATTGGGCCGTTGTAAATAACAATGCGGTTGAATCAACAGGTGATGGATCAACACAGTATTTATCACAAAACGTTGGAATTGTAGTTGGTAAAACATATGAAATATCATACAATGTTATTACAAACACATTAAGTAATAACAGGTTGATAATGAGTGGTGCAAGTGCATTTCCATTAACACAGTTACCAATAAATGTTGGCCAAAATTCAGTTATATTAATATCAAATTCACCGCCATCATCAGGTTTTGATATTAGATTTGCAAATTCATCATCAAATATTAGCGGTGATATTGTTTTAACAAATTTTGTTGTTAGGGAAATAATTGATCAAACTGATAATTGGAATGTGCCAAATAATAGTGCATTTAATAAGGTTACAACGTTAAAAACAGAGGGTGTTGATTGCCCAAATCCATGCCCATGTGTTGGGTTTATTTTCCATTTTCTAAATGCACCATTATCACAACAGGTTGATATTACAGATAATGCAGGCGGTTACAACGGTTTTGCATTTTGGAGTACACCAAATCCACAGGATACAAACAAATGTTTTTACATTTGGATGTTTATTAATGAAAACGGTGGGTGCCAATGGGCCGTATCAGAGGATGAATGCAACAGTACAGATCCACGTAACGGTGTGCTTTTGGCATTATTGGGTGTGCCAAATTATGAAAATTGTGATCCATGCCCATACGGCCTGTATTCAAATACAGCAGAGGGGAACAAACGTTTTCAAAGTGATATTAATATAATTGATTGTTCACAAAATGAATGTGATTATTTAGAGGATAGAATTGAAAAATTTTATGATGCAATCAGATTTCCAATTGTATTTGAGGAAGAAAACAAAGGATGGTTATTTTCGTGTTGTGAAACATTTTTGGTGTTGGCAGATCCGTTTAGTGATGAATCATACAAAAATGATGTAAACAGTGCATGGTGTAAATTATCAGATCCACAGGATAATGTTGAATTTAAATTGTACAAGGATGGGGTTGAAACAAATTATCAACCTACAAAAACACCATTTGTAAATGAGCCAAATGCATTTTATGCAACAATTTTTTGGAAACAAGTATTACAAAATGAGGGCATTGGTTGTTACACGTGGAAAGTTGAATATAATATATCAGGTGTAATTTCAAACTTTGTTTGGGGCATTTACAATTTAAAACAATACACCATTGCAAACGCAAATCAAACTGCACGTGTGAGGGTAAAATTTAATTTAATACAGGCAATTGAGGGTATTAATTTTACTGATTCAAATGTTGAGGATTCATTGCGGTTTTTTGGATATATTGGTGAAAGGCAACCAAACATGGAAATTGATAATTTAATATATCAGGATCGCAAAATGAAATCAGTGATCAGGCAAAATTTAAATGAATACACAATTACAACGGATCCTGCAATGGATGATATTACACGTAAATTATGTGATTTGTATTTATTATCTGAAAATGAAATGTTTATATCAGATTACAATATTGTAAACCACAGTTACAGGTATCAGGATTTGCCAGTAATTGTATCAAACACACCTGAAATAAATTACATTGATACATCACAACGCAAGGCCATTGTAAAATGTGTTGTTTCTGATCGCACAAAAGATCAACGCACATACTTTTAAATTAATAACAATTGTTTAAATTTGTTAAAACAGAAAAAAAAACACAATGGATCAGGAAACGGCAAAATTTATTATTAGTATATCAGGCACATTGTTGTTGTTATTATTATCTGCAATTGGGTTTTTTATTTCACGGTTGATTTCGGATGTAAAACGTACATCAATTGAAGTTGGAAAAAATAAAGGTAAAATTGAGTTGGTGCAACAACAACAGATGAATGATATTAAACGTATTGAGGAACGCACACGGTTGGAATTGCATACATTAACAACAAATGTTGGTGTTTTATCTGATAATGTAAATTCATTGGTTATTGCATTGGCAAAAAAAAATTTGAAATAAGATGATAAAACGTGCGTGGTTGTATATTAAAAAATTAATACGATCAAATTCACCTGAATCATCAAAACGTTTTTTGGCCATTTATACGGTGTTATTGTTGGCCACATACGCAGTAATTAGATACACAAATTCCGAAAATTTAACAACAGTTTTGGCGGAATTATTGGGGTTTGTTTTGGCCCTGATGGGAATTGCATCATATCAAAACATATTAAAAGACAAAAACAAATGATCAAAATAAAACACATATTTATTGTTTTAATATTGATTTCCTTTTGTTTTTCATCCTGTTCACCAGTGTACAGGCATGCACGTTTGGTAAAAAAATATCCTTTTTTGCATCAAATAGACAGTGTAAAATTAACAGATACATTGCGTGTTGAGATCCCAAAAATTCAAGTTGATACAGTATTTAAAACAAATATGTTGTTGGATACCGTGTACATAACCAAAGAACAATTAAAAATTAAAATGTTTACGGTGCATGATTCCATTTATGTTGATGCAAAATGTGATACAATATTTGTTGAAAAAATTGTTGTACGTAAAATTCCAGTTAAATATTATGTTACAAAGGATCATTGGTTTGATCAGTTTAAATCATGGTTAAAATGGGTATTTATTGTTTTTTTGGTATTTTTAGGTTTACGATTAATATATAAATTTACGTGATGAAACATACGAGGGTACGAAATTACACGGATGATCAATTGTTGGATCATGTAAAAACATTACAAAATTTCAGATCATTACCCAATGCCATTTGGATTTTGGGTGTACGTTCAAATGAGGATACACCAAATATTTATGATGATAAATTTTACGTATTTGATCATGATAAATGCGTTGATGTTTTAACAGGCACAACAAATTGTGGGTTGCCTGCATTGAAAGGCGGATATAAAAAATACAATAAACACGGTGCATTTGTTTTGAAATCTGATATGTGGCACCATAACATGTGGAAATACGTTTACAGGGCAACACGTGGCCATGAATTACGGCAGGTTTATCCTGTGCAGGGTTACAGGGATGGAAATAATGATGATAAAAATGATGAAATTGGGCCTGTTGTTACTGGGTATTTTGGTATAAATTTTCACACAAATACATTTAAATGGTACAATGCGGTGATCAAATGGTTTATTGGTTGGAACAGTGCAGGGTGTCAAGTAACAAACGACAGGATCAAATTCATTAAATGGATGCAAGTATTTAAAGAACGTTTAAAAACGAATAAACAAAACAACGTTACATATTGCCTGATTAATGAGTTTGTGCCTAAAAACGCATAAAAATGCCGTTTCTGTTCATAGTAAGGATGTAAATCCCAACGGCAATTTTTAAAGGTATTGTTTACGCAATGCCTTTTTTTACCTAAAAACAAAAAAAAAATTAAATTTATCATGTTTTATTGTGTATATAAATTAAATTTGTATATATTTACACCGTTGCAACGAGGCAACCACATTAATTAATTACTTAAAACACTGATTATGAACACATTACAAGAATTACACACCGCAGTTACAAACAAAGGATTTGAATTTGAATTATTTACTGTTGCATTTAACAGGTTTGGTGATACAATTGGTTTGAAAAATCACCAAAAAACATATTTTGGTTTTGGTAATGTTGATGCATGGTTTTGGTTTGAGGGTTACACAGATGGTGATTCTGAAACATTATTTTTTTCTGAAAAATATTTTCGTAATTCAGGAAAATCATATAAAACATACAAAAAAGAACGTGAGGCATTACAATTATTGGGATTGTCTAAATACTAAAAAAAACAGGGCATGGTAAAACATGCCCATTATTAATTTTAAAAAATAAATATTATGAGTACTTACACAAATTATTTACAGATGGCACAAAGATCAATAAAAAAAACATTTCCATTTCAATTGCAGGTTGATTCGTACAGGGTTGATGGGTGTGGTGATGTTATTGATGAAAATGGTGATTTCTTAAAAAACAAATATTTAACGTTGTATTTTGATATTAACAATGATGATGATTTAAATGAGGTTTATTGCGGTTTGAATCCGCACGGCCATTACAGATTTATTCAATTATAAAATTTAAAAACATGAAAATTCCATTTTTAACACAACGTGAAAAATCCTGCATATCATTTTGGAACACAAAACAAAATAGTGATGTAATACGCACATCATTCAATTTGGCACATTATTTAAAAGTAAAAGCATACAGGCATGGCATTAAAAAAGATTAACATTGAATTGTATTATGAGGATCAAAATGATCTGATGAAACAATTGTACAAATTGCACAACAAAGCATCAGAGGGTTTTTATTTTTTTTATGCAGAAAAATTTGATTTTCATGTATGGGATGTTGAGGAAATACCATACACAATTGAAATTATTGATGATCAACAATGTATGGTTTATCAATCAAAAATGAATAAAACAATAAAAAAATATTAATATGAATGATGAAAAAAACATGCACGTGCATTTACCAACGGCAACACTGGCAGATATTAAACAGTATTTAAATGAGAATTACAGAGATGGTTGTTATTGCCCTGCATGCAATCAAAGGGTACAAATGTACAAACGCAAATTGGCATCAACAATGGCATATTGCCTGATTAAATTTGTAATACATCAACGTAAAAACCAAAACAAATACACAAAATTTACTGATATTTTAAATGCAGAAAACATCACACCATCACAACGTGCAGATTGGCAAAAATTGGTTTATTTCAGATTGATACAACCTGATCATGATGTTGCAGGAATGTACAGGATCACACCACAGGGATTTGATTTTGTGCAGGGTAATATATTAATGCCCAAATACGCAAATGTATTAAATGGCAAAGTGTATGGTTATTCAATGGAACAGATACACATTAAAAAAGCATTAACAACAAAATTTGATTTAAACGAATTGTTAAACCACAATCCAAAAAAATAAATTAAATTTGTATTTACATAAATCATAACACATAACACCATGAAAAAAGATACATTTTATTTTTCACATGATTATTCAACAACATCAGATCCTAAAATTCAGGCATTTTTATCAATGTTTGGTGCATCAGGTTACGGTGTTTTTTGGCGGATCATTGAAATGTTGCATGAGGATCAACAAAAAAAATTACCTTTAAAAAAATACATTTTTACCGCAATTGGTTTTCAGTTAAAAGTTGATCCAACAGAAGTTGAAAAAATGATTCACAGTTTGATTGATGATTGTGAAATATTAAAATCAGATAATGATTGTTTTTATTCTGAACGTGTGTTGCATAACATGGAAAAACGTGCATCTGTTATTGAAAAACGCAGTTTGGCAGGTAAAAAAAGTGCAGAAAAACGTGCATTACTTTCAACACGTGTTGAACAAAACACAAATGGTGTTGAACAAAAACCAACAAAGGAAATAAAAGAAAATAAAAGCAAATCAAATAAAATTGAATTTGATAAATTATTGGTTTTTTTCAATGATACGTTTGGTAAAAAATGCCGTGTATTTTCCGCATCTGTAAAACAAAAATACAATGCACGTGTATCTGATGGATACACAACAATGGAAATTGCAAAGGCCATGAGTGTGTGCAAATCTGATGATTTCCATAAACAAAACAATTTTAAATATTGCACATTGGAATATTTTGCAAGGCCAAAAACACTGGATCAATATGCATACGGTGAATCAAAACAATCAAACAAATACACACCAACAAAATAAAACACAACACATGGTTACAGAATTAACACAAATTTATGGGCATTTATTTATCCATAATCAGGAAGTAATAAACGAATATTACCCATTGATAAAACCTGAATGGAACATGTTACAGATCCACAAAGATTGGCATTTTGCAATTGGTGAATTAATCAAACAAAAACGTGCAGTTGATATTGTTACAGTTACTGATGTTTTGCGTGAAAACAACCGTTTATCAAAAGATGCTATTTATCAAACATCATTGGCATCAACGGATGTGCCATACATACGTATTGCATCATTGATGAACACTGTTAATTTTCAATATCAGATAAATGAAGTAAACAAATTTGCACGTGATTTTATACAAAAAATGGAATCACCAAATTTTTCACCTGATGATGTAATACAGTTATGTGATAAAACCAAATCAATGTTATTGGATACAGGAATTAAATCATATGAATCCAATGATCATATAATTGATAATGTAATATCACGGCACAATGATGCAAAAAACGGTGTTGAATTTGGTTTGCAGTTGGGATGGGATGGTACATACAATAAAATTATATTGGAAAACATTGATGTTATGGTTGTTGGTGGCAGGCCTGCAATGGGCAAAACGGCATGGTTGGTATCATGTGCAAAACAGATTGCATTTGATTTGAATAAAAAAGTTTGTGTATTTTCATTGGAAATGAGTAATGCACAGATCATGAGGCGGATGTTGGCCACAATAACTGGCATTGATTCCAATAAAATAAAATTGGGCCAATGCAATAATGATGAATTGGCAAAAATTTATGGTGTAAAAAACAGTGATGGATGGAAAAATATCACGTTTGTTGATGGATCACAAAAGGTTTCAGATATTACACGTAAAATTACAGAATTAAAAAACACAACAGGATTGGATGTGTACATGGTTGATTACCTGCAAAAAATAATACCTGTAAAAACTGAAACACGGTACACAGAGGTTACACGTATATCAAATGATATTAAACGTTTAACAATGAGCATTGAAATACCATGCATTGCAATGGCCCAATTATCACGTGATTCTGCAAAAACAGGTAAACGGCCATCATTGCCTGATTTAAAGGAATCAGGTGAAATTGAACAGGATGCATCAGTTGTTGCATTTTTGCACCGTGCAGAATATTACGGTGAAATGCAGGATGATCAAGGCATGAGTACAGAGGGCAAAGGTGAATTTTTAATTGCAAAAAATCGTGAGGGTGAAACAGGGATTGTGCCAATGATTGTTGAATTACCAACATCAACATGGGGTGATGATCTGCAAATACCTGATTTTAATTACACACAACCTGTTAAACAATATCAGGATCAAAATCCATTTTAAATGAAACAAAAAAACAAAAAATGTAAAGTTTGCAAAGATGATTTTTATCCTGAAAATGATAAACAAATTGTTTGTGGATGGCAATGTGCATTGAAACATGCCAGTGTTAAAAGCCAAAAGGAAAAAAGGGTAAAACAGATACAGGATAAAAAAGAAACAAAGGCAAAGCGGTTGGAATTAACAACACCAACAGAATGGAAAAATAAATTGCAAAAGTATTTTAATAAATTCATCAGGATCCGTGATGTAAAAAAGGGGTGTATTTCGTGCGGTACATCATTGGAAAACAGTAAATATGATGCAGGCCATTTTTGGGAAAAATCACGATACCCATTTTTGCGTTTCCATGAATCAAATTGTTTTGGGCAATGTGTGCGGTGTAACAAACACAGGGGATCAAATGCACATGAATACCGTTTGCGGATCACGGAACGCATTACACCTGATCAATTAAAGTATTTGGATGATCACAGAGGTGATAAACTGGAATTATCAATTGATCAAATAAAGAAAAAAATTGAATTATATAAACAAAAAATAAAAGATTTACAGAATAAATAAATTTAATTTACAGTTTATATAAATTAATTTTGTATATTTACACTGTTGCACAGAGGCAACCATAAAACATAAACACATAAAACACTGATTATGAGCAATTTAACTGAAAAAAAGGAACCAACATTAAGAATTGAAAGCAATTATATTGGATATTTAGAAACAAAATATTTGTTTTCATATACAGATGCAGTAAATCATTTACATGAAAATTTGGCAATTCGTGGTGATTGGGAATGGATGTTAAAAGAATATCCAAAAGCAACATATTCTGTTTGGATCATGACAGGTAAATTTGATAAATATGATGATGAAATTATTGAAAAGGTATATTCATTAACATCTGCAAAAATCAGAAAAATGTTAAAATTAGGAATTATATTTTAATTAATAAAAACAGGGCATGGTAAAACATGCCCATTAAATTTGTAAAATAAAACATAACAAAAATGGAACAGAAAAAAACCGCACGTAAAACAAGTGCAACATCTACAAAACAACAACCGTTGTTTGCAAAATTATCTGCATTAAACGTTAATGCAAACACTGAAAAACGCAATAATTTCACATATTTATCATGGGCATGGGCATGGAGTGAATTTAAAAAACATTGCCCTGATGCAAATTATGAGATCATCAAAGATCCTGAAACAAATAAACCATACATGGTTGATCAGTTTGGTATTTTGGTGCAAACACGTGTTACAACAGGCGGTGAATCACATGATATGTGGTTGCCAGTAATGGATAATTCAAACAATGCACAGAAAACAGAGGCATACCAAATCACATTCAGATCAGGTAAATCAATTACTGTGCAACCTGCATCCATGATGGATATTAACAAGGCATTGATGCGTTGTTTGGTTAAAAATTTGGCAATGTTTGGATTGGGAATTTATATTTATGCAGGTGAGGATTTGCCTGATGGATATGTTGCACCTGCACCTGATCCTGCACCTGAAAAACCAAAACCAAAGGTTGAAACAAAGAAAAAAATTAATGCAAAACGTTTTGATGATGCATTACAGGCCATCAAAAATGGTGCATACCATGAGGATGATTTGCGTAAAACGTTTGATTTAACGGTGCCACAGGAAAACACATTGGTTGATTTTTTACAATCACAGATTAATCATGCAACAGAAATTAACAAATCTTTAAAACAATAAATCATGAGTAGTTTATTTAAAATATCAAATGATATGCAATTAATCGTAA